>Ga0209167_10001168_pt1 | contig 16034 bp, 15 predicted proteins | sample Coa_R1_9_FD_187154 | JGI IMG/M metagenome (GOLD analysis project Ga0209167, IMG submission 187154) | Surface soil microbial communities from Centralia Pennsylvania, which are recovering from an underground coalmine fire - Coalmine... | ecosystem: Environmental > Terrestrial > Soil >... | reverse complement strand
GCGAGAATCCTTCGTGGCGGGAATAAATCCGATTTTTGATTTCACCTGAAAGGAAGCCCCAGTCTGCGGGTTCGTGATGGTTCTCGTCGCGTAATATGCATACCACGGAATCAGCTGCGCGACTCGTGCGTTCTCGCTGTTTGAGAGTGGCGGCGCGAAATAGACCACGCGTGAGACGACGGTGGAGTTGGGCGGCATGAGACGGGCGATCTGCTCGTTTGCTTCTGCCTGCGGAATCACGGCCACGGTTGTAGCCACCTTTAATCGCCGAGCCGCATAAAAAATGCGGCTCACGCGAGATTCGGCGTCATAGGTTACCTGCACCTCCGCTCCCGGGCCGTAGATTGGATAGCCGTTCGGATCCGTGAAACGGTAGGTCACCTCGGTGTCGATGGGCAACTTCGAAACGGTACCCTTCTCGCCGTTCTTCGAGTACAAGGACAATTCATGGTGACCGCTGGAGGCCGCTGCGAATTGGGGCGTCAAGCCTGCCGCTTCGAATGCAGCGGCGGTCTTTGAGACAGCAGCGCTTTCGGACAGCACGTGTAGATCCCCAAAAGCACGGGAATCCAGAACCGCTGGTGTGATGATTCGCGATTTGTCCTTGTTTCTCGTTGCCGCGACAGTCTTTTCGAGCAGCGGGGAGGCCGCCAGCGTCGCTCTTGGGGTGGCCAGATAGCGCGTCGTATCGACGAACGAGATCGCGCCGTCTTCCGATAGGAGATTTTTTGCGGAGATTCCAAGATGCCTCGCAAGCTTCTCCGCCTCAGTAGGCGTCGCGCCGCTCTTGATGACCTGATACACGGGCAGCCTTTTCGGCTCTTTCGTTACAAGCCCAACCATCGTCGGCGAGTCACCGGGTTGCGCCGGTTCGGCGGCGACCGCACCGTACGCAAACAGGAGAGTGGCAAGCAATCCTAAGACTCGTAGGACATTAGATTGGTGCGTGCATGAAGCGAGACGGCCTGAAGCCGCCAAAGCGAGAGGTTTCTGATCTTTCTTCGCCATCATTCCTCCTTCCTGGACCTGTCACTGGCGAATCGCAATTCGCCAGTGACAGGTTTCACAACTCCACGAATTTTATCTTAATGGGTGCTTAAAGGTTGGGGCCTTTTCCCCTTTTCTTCTCCGTAATGCTTGAGGACTTTCCTTTCCTCTTCAGCTCCGGTTCCTAATCAGGGCTGATCAAGCTCGGCACAAAGCAAGAATAATGCCAGGAAGCGCCAGATAGGAATGGGGCTTTTCGCAAGGCAAGAAATTTCATTTTCACTTACACTTGGCTTCGATCGATCTTGTACGAAATTCGAAAAATGACTTTGAGAAAAGTGTGCGGCGTTATCCAAAGAGATAACTTGATACCCTAAAAGGATACACTTTAAAATTCTATTGCGCGGAACGATTCATTCCGCGAACCAATCGATTGACTTTTTACGCGCTCTCGCGTATTCTTGCGCCAAAATGCGATTTGTAAGCGGTTTTGGACCCAACGTGTGGTTTTTAGCCCAATCCGAGCTCAAGAGCCTCTCTCATGGTAGAGGAAAGCGACCCGGAGATCACGAAGAGTTCCTTCCGATCCTCCCGGTTACAAGGGGCGGACTTACCCACGTTTGTGAAAATGTGGCTCTCGGATCTGGAGCTCCATCTGGCGGCATCCAGCCACCTCACCTACCAGCAGGCGATGGAGCAATTCCTCTCCTACTGGAACAAACGAAAGAAACCTCCCTTTGATCCGCTTCTGATCAAACAGTATGTCCGGGAATTGAAATGGCGGCGCTCCTCGGCGGCCTATATCCAAAGACAGCTTTCCGTGCTCCGATCCTTTTGCACCTGGGCGGTTGACCAAAACATCCTTCCTTCCAACCCCGCGAATAAAATCCCCCTGCCTAGGCTCTCCACGGAGTATCGCAAAGAGGCGCTAAGCAAAGAGGAGGCCGGCGCCTTGATCAAAAGCCTGTCCTATCACGATCTTTACTCCATTCGGGATGCCCTTCTGATCTCATTGATCTTGGGATCCGGGACCCGGTTGATCGAGCTGCACCGGGCAAACGTGGGAGATTTTGTGAGAAAAGAGGAAGTCGGAATGCTGTATCTTCAAGGAAAAGGGAGGGAGGCCGCCGATAGTTTCGTCGTCTTAATGCCCGAGATCACCCGCCTGGCAGACCAATATTTTTCGCTCTTAAAAGACCCCTCTCCCAAACAGGCCCTGTTCACCGCCCGGAAACCTCATAAGGGAAAGCGATTGAGTGTGCGTGGGATCCAGAAGATCATCACGGGTTATTTAAAAAAGGCGGGGGTGAAGCGAAAGCGCGTTACTGCCTATTCTCTGAGGCACTCTGCCGCGACGCTGGCTCTTCAGAATGGTGCCTCGCTGATGGCCGTACGCGACATGCTGCGGCATAAATCGATCAGCACCACCCAGCGCTATGAGCACTTGACGCGGAGAATCGAGGATGGAGCCGAACATTACGTCGGAATCTTCCGTAATTGAAGGAGGAACTCTTCTCAACCCCATTGTGCGGTTTTCGTTCGACCGCAATACGAAGACCTCGTTCTGCAACAATCAGAGGTCAACTACACCTTGAGCGGACCGTTTTGAACAAGACGGAGTTAACGATGGCCTTCGTGTAGCAATGGAACGTTATGCCGAGCTCAACATAACGTTCCTTATGTCGACAACAGGATTATGTTGAGTAACGACCTCGAAGTGCTCCGTTGGCCTTTCTGGGCGCGGGCTTTTGGTCTGTACAACTCGGCATAATCCTGACAGGTTAATCTCTAGACCGGCCAACAAAACCCAGCCCGGCAGGAGGTGAACATGTTCGATAAATTCTTTCTCAAAACATGGGTATGCTGCAGCTGATCCAGCATTGAAAGGCCGCACGTTGGGAATAGAGCCTTCGGCAGGAAGGGAAGTAATATTCTTCGGGGCCGCTAACACACCTTTAACATTCATTTCTTCACCTGATTATGTGGAGTACAACCGCATGAAAACGGCTTACCGCGCTGAATTTCGAACTTTACTCGACATAATCCTGTTGTCGACATAAGGAACGTTATGCCGAGCTCAACATAACGTTCCATTGCTACACAGAGGCCAGATACATCATTCGCTGTGGCTTTCACAGTCAGCGTGAGGGTCCCCAGATGACAAAGGGAGGCGCACGGTACCTACCGGACCAGCGAAAATTGTGGTTGTGAATCCGGACAACGCGGCTTTCCAGAGGATAGAAGCAGCTTGCGGTGTTAAGGGCCGTTGGATTGACAAGACAGTTCGGGAATGGCTGGACAAATAGGAACAGTCGCGTGCCGAAGAAGACAAGCCCCTGATATGTTCAAGCTCCAAATCCAGCAGAAACTTTGAACCGCACACTGGGCGCCACTTCCATGGGCGACACCTTTTTCTTTGATATACCGGTCTATCGTCTTGCGAGGGACAGGTACTACCAGGAGCGCGAGGGATACATCGACGGCGTACTGTTTCCAAAAAGCTCACCAGAGTCTGAAGAACTTCGTGCACGCGACAGGGCCGATCCTGGCCGCAACGCCTATATGCGAGGTTATCTAGAATCGAAATATGGCGGGTGCTGGGAGTTTAACGAGATAATTGGATACATCCGCCTTCACTTCCTGGGTTCGCAAATTCGTGGGGAATACTACGGCGTAAGCAGTAAGCGCATCGTCCGGACACGAACCAAAACACTGGAGTTCAAAACGTGGAAGCTAGCCTCAGAAGTCGAGCTGCCCGATTCACCCAGTCAAGCCGGTATCCTGGAGACGATACACAAGTACTTGGACGACTGCAAGAAGGAACTCCCAGGTAGGTATTTGGACACTTCGATATTCGAGGCGATCGCACGTCACGTGGACTGGCGGTCTCTCTTTCAATCCCGCTTTTAGGAGAGCGGGAAAAACCGGGGGCTGGAACTGGTCGAACAAACCCGGTAGCCGTGCAAGCCATGGTCGAAGTGGTTCAATCGTCAGGAATTTATCGCCTTCATGAGATGCTGCTGCATTTCGATCCACCCATTTGGCAACGCCCCCTGGTCCGCAGCAATACCAGGATGGAGACCAGGACAAATCGGGCCTAAATCTCTAAACCGAGAACATCCGAGCCTATTTCGAAGATGCCTTGCCCTGAAAAAAGCTCAAAGGTTCCCCATCCGGCAACGCCAGCCCCCGTTTTTCCCCGGTCCCCCCAGCAAGCTGGGGGGAATTGTTTGATTAACTTGTTTCAAGGTGCGGTTTGCGAAATTCAATACGTACGCGCTCAGCAAACCGAATAGCGAACAGATGTCATGCAAACCTTCCGGGGATTGAAGGCGCGTCGAGCATTCCGGCGCCAACTGTTCCAGACGGCGTCTGCTAGCGCGTCGGAAATGTGGCTAGAAATGTCTCCTGTTCCCGGCCGACGCCGAGGCATCGACCGTGCAATTCGTACGCTCGCCCTCTCTCTGAGAGACACTGGGATTTCAACCATTCTGACGTCTCCGGGCTATCGTTACTATTTTTGCAACATTGAACCACGACTCCGCCTGCCGCGACTCGCGGCTGGTTATGCGGCATTTTTTTATTTGGGTTCGATTACCCGGTACAAGCCGGATGTGTTTGATAAGATTCTCGAGGGTGGCTACTCGTGGGTTGTCGGGGAGCTCCTAGCGATGGAACCAATCCAATTTCTTTACACCCTTGCCAGCGAACTCGCCGGTGTCGACGTTGTCAGGCCGTATGCTACCAGCCAGTGACGGCTAACAGGGTGGCTCAGCCTCCGTGTTTCGGCCCGCTGCGTGTTCCTGACTTGTTGCCTGCCGTGACGAATAGCGCACGCAGCTAAGCGGCTGCTACACATAAAAATGCCAAGCGTGGAGCATGAGTTTAGCAATGGATTCCTCCTCTCGCGACGATTTCTCCATGTCAACAAAACGTGCGCTGGCTGGCCGGGTGAACCAGCGCTGCTCGAATCCGGATTGCCGAGCTTCAACCGGCGGGCCTCAAGTCGACCCCCGTAAAGTCTTAAACATTGGAGTGGCGGCTCACATTGCTGGTGCAGCACCCGGTGGACCGCGATACGACGCGACGATGACGCCTGAACAGCGCGCCGATATATCAAATGGTATATGGCTCTGCCAAACCTGCGCGAGGCTGATCGATAATGATCCCTTGCACTTCGGCACGGAAATTCTTCGCGCCTGGAAGACAATGGCCGAACAGGAGGCGCACGATCGGATTGGGAAGCCCGCACGAAAGCCTGAGATCGGTTCGGGGGTCGTCGATAAGTGGGTTAACCAGTCGTATCCGGAAAATGCGGGTATCAACCGGGACTTGACGGCGCGCGGCTACGACCTTCGCTGGATCAGGGCAAACGAGGAAAACGAGATGGTAGACCTTCAAGGCTGGGAGCCTGTCCTTCTCGATCAGCCGAACGGGGCGAAAGCCTGTCTCAAAATCAGGGACCATCCAGTTGTCGGTGGCTACCTGATCTTGGTTAAGAAGAAAAGAACGTGAGCGACTTTCCGCTTAGCATCGCGCCCGAGCGAGCCGTGGGGAATTAACTTGCATTAATCTTTGACCGGTCTCCTGAAAGTCGATCCAATTAAATCATCTATTTTCGACTATGGCCTAAGTACCCTCTGCACAGAACTCGTACCGATACCAAGGGTCTTGCCAATCTTAATCTTTCCTATGCCTTTGGCGTAGTACTTTTTGATCTTGGCCTCAATCTCGGGACCGTGTGGCGAACGACCAAGACGCTTGCCTTTTGCCTTTGCCCTCAACAAGCCCGCCTTAACTCGTTCCTGAATCATCGCCCTCTCGAACTCTGCAAAGACACCACAGATGTTGAACATGGCTCGCCCGGCTGGGGTGCTGGTATCAAGGGCTTGCTGGTGAAGATAGAGGTCGAGGCCAAGGGCGTGAAGTTCATGAAGGAAAGTCACAAGATCCTGCAGCGATCGTCCAAGCCTGTCCACCGACCAGGCAGCGATCACATCAAACCTGAAACCTGCGTCGCGTTGCGTCCTCCCTCATTCTGGCGAAGGCAGGGCGCTTGTCCCTCCCCTTCGCCCCGCTGATCCCGTGATCCTCATAGATCCCGGCGACCTTCCACCCGCAGCGATTGACGACGTTGTTCAGTTCACGCCGTTGATTATCCGTCGTCTGCCCGTTCGTGGAAACCCGCAGATAGAGCGCTACACGTTTCTTCCGTTCAATCATGCCAGAACTTTACCAGAAAGCCATACCTAAAACAACTGATTACGGTATCAACGAACCTCTCTCAGCCGCCCCGCAATTTTGCTGGAGTTGAACGGGCTAAATCCAGAGGGGTTTTCGGTATAGTTGCTGAATCTAAATAAGATTTACAATTTCGTCTATCGTCCACACATGATGCGACACTCCCGCCGCCAGCAGCTTCCTCATCCGGTTCTCAGCCTCGATCAGGAGATCGGCGGGTCAAAATCGGTGGCGTGGGAGGCGAGGGATCGATCGGTTTTTGATAATTTAGTTTCAGAAAACTCTTTTATCAAAACCTCAACATTTGGTCGCGAGCACCCAACGGCCTCTACGATCTCCTCCTGGGTGTAGAAGGCGGGCCAGAGGTCGAAAAAAGACGCCCGTTGATCCGGCACCGAATTTGAGGACAGTTTAGGGGTTCAGTCCACACGCAAAAGCCACGGAGAAACTGTAGCTTATCGAGGACAATCGCCTGGCATAGGCATGGCGCTCCCCGTTGAATTTTGAGAAGGCAGAAGCGTATCCTTGAGCCAGTTTTTAATTCCGGACTGAGCCGGAGAGGAGAACGCGCATGCCCCCGAGACTGGGAGACCTGGGCCTCCGGGCGAAGGAGCACTGGAAGGATTTCTTCCCGGAAATGTACTGGGAGCTGGAGAGGAGCGGCCAGTTGCTCCAAAAGCTCCACAAGGCTGAGAACCAAATCCTGGACGAGCTGGCGGAGCTGGTGCGCCAGGGCCTGAACTACGACCAGGGCATGGAGCTGGTGCAGGAGAAGTACCTGTTTTTGCGGCCCTCACGGTAGGCTGTCCAGGTTCCCCCAGGACCTGCATCCGGGGAGGCCCGTTCGGGGTTGGCGTGCAATCGATGCTAAAAGTACATATTTGAAAAGTCAATAAAATCAATGATCAGGGCTTGTATCTTCTTGATATGTTTAGAATCTCTACTTTTTGTAGAATAATAATTGTTTCCCACCTAGCTGATCACAATAACATCGCAATCTTTCCTTCCCAGAAATATAATCGAAGTGCCTCTCGCTCAATCAAATTACAGTTGAGGACAAGGAAGATTCGGTCATGCGGCGCTGGCACATCCCCTTTCTTGGCCTCAAGAAGATTCCACCAAAACTCACCCCCTTTGAAATCGAACAGTTTTTCACACTCTCCGCCCGAGAGATTGAAGTCATTTCGACCCGAGAGCGTGGCTTGCACCGGTTAGCCGTTGCACTCCAGGTGGGGTTTCTTCGGATGGCAGGCCGGCCCTTGCTTCAATGGCAAGTCATCCCAGCGGTGATTTTGGAGTTTCTCGGCGAACAGCTTCAGATCGAGGCGCCAACCATTGCCTCCCTTCGCGCGCTATATCAGCATCGGACGACGCTTTTCAACCATCAGAGCTTTGCCGGATCGATTTTGGGTTTTCAGCCGATGGAGGAGCGACCCCGGCGGGGTCTGATGGCCCATTTAAATCGGGAGGCCGAAGCTGCACGCACTGCGGATCAACTGGTTCTCTCCGCCAAACGCTGGCTGTACGAACATCGTTATCTTATTCCGGCTGAGCGGCGCATACAGGATCTGGTTCGTCACGCGATTGCGCAAGCCGAACTCGCGATGTTCGAGCGGGTTTGCCAGGAAATTCCGGAGGCCGTTCGCACCGAGTGGATGAGACAACTCTTTGAACCCGACCCGACCGACTTTACGCAATCGATCCCGGAATGGTTGCAAGAGCCGCCCCGGCACCGCTCGAAGAAGAATGTCAGGCGGGAGGTCGCAAAGCTTGCTTACATGAAAGCCCAGAGGATGGATGAATATCCTCTTTCGGCATTTCCCCTGGAGAGGCTGCGCGTTTATTCCCAGCGGATGATCCGGCGGCGTCCGGCCCGGTTTCACGCCCTGGCGGAGCCGCGCCGGACACTGGAGCTGGTGAGTTTCTGCCGCATCACGCTGCTGGAAGTCACTGATGTGATCCTCCGCCTCTTCGAACGCACACTGACCGAGATCGTGCGTGAGGCTCGCGCCCGAGCGGAGCATCGGGAGTTGCAGCAGGCCGGTGAATCACGGCAACTGATCGAAGAGGTGACTGGAATTATTCACGATCCCTCCCTTCCAGCGGAGGCGATGCGGGATCGTCTGCGCCTTCTGCTTCCGGCCCCCGCGGCGCCTCTCCCACGAAGTCGGGCCGACAGGGTCCGAAAGGAACTGGTTTTCGGCGTAAGGCCGATTTCTGAGCTATTCTGGATCCTGACGGGACTGACTCTTGAAGCGGAGCCCACCCATCCGGTGATGCAGGCGGTTGAGCAACTGAAATCTTTGTACGGGCAATTCGACCCCGTGCTTCCCACCGATGTCTCCTGCGCATTCGCTCCGCGTTGGAATTCGCTGGTGCAGAGCCCGGATCGGCACCTGGCGTTTTATGCGTTTGCGGCCGCAACCGTTTTGGCGCTACGGCGCTCGTTGCGCAACGGATCCATCTGGGTGCCGCACAGCTTTTCCTATCGGCACCGCGACGCGATGTTCATTCCGGCCCATCATTGGGAAACCCATCGAGCCGGTTTTTACCGGCAACTGATGTTGCCCCAGGATGTCGAGGAGTTTCTCCGGCCGCTGAAGGCCAATTTAAGTGCGGCGCTGAGCGCGCTTGCGGAGGCCGTTGAAGCGGGGGAGATCGTGGTTGAAGAAAACCAGCTGCGCATTCATCCTCTGCAAGCTCAGCCAGTGCCCTCCTCTCTCGATGAAACCAGAACCGCCATGTTTCGAGAAATCGGCCCCGTGCAATTCCCGGATCTGATGATCGAGGTCGACAGCCACATCCGCTACAGCTGGACTTTGCTGGGCCGGCCTCCTCGAAGTGAAAAGGAGTTGGTTGCGCTCTACGAGGAGCAGCCTCTGAAGCAAGCCAACGCGCTCGCCGTGGATTTCATGCGCCGTCATCCGATCACCCAGTTGTGGGGAGCGGGCACCCTGGCCTCTGCCGACATGATGAGTCTGGATGTCTCGCGCCAGCTATGGAACGCACGGGCGGATCCTCGGCGCCACACCCACGCCGTGGGCATCTATACGCACATCCTCGATCAATGGGGCATCATCTACGATCAACCGATCGTGTTGAATCAGCGCCAGGCCGGTGCGGCGATGGAAGGCGCGCTGCGACAAGACACCATCCGCTTGGAGCGGGTTTCAGTAGACACCCACGGATATACCGACGTGGCGATGGCATTCAGTAAAGTACTGGGATTTGATCTCTGTCCGCGCCCGGAGCACTTGAGAAAAAGGCGGCTGTTTGTGCCGAAAGACGTCGCCGTGCCAGCGCCGTTGGCGCCCGTCGTGGACCGAATGGCCTCTCTCAACCCATTGAAAGCGGGGTGGGACAGTTTTGTTCGCGTGGCGGCTTCCATTTACGGGGGATGGACCTCCGCGGTCCTCGCTCTAAAACCGTTCGGATCTGCCTCGCGGGGAGACCCCATCCATACGGCGGGGACGGTATTGGGAAAACTCACACGCACGCTCTATCTCTGTGATCTGCTCAGTAACCCTTCCTTTCGCCGCGAGGTCTTCGGGATCCTGGATCACGGAGAATCGATTCACTTCCTTCAGCGGGCAATCAATTCAGGCGCGCTAGGTCCCAAACAGGGTCGTCGCCAAGACGAAATGATTGCGATCTCCGGGGCCCTCACACTGCTTGCAAATCTGGTCATGGCATGGAACACCGTCCGGATGCAACGAGTGATCGATCGCTGGTATACCGAAAAAAATCCCTTTGCGGATCCGATTGTTCTTGCCCACATCGCCCCCGTTCATTTTGGGCATGTGAATTTCAGGGGCATTTTCAGCTTCGCGCTCTCTCGTTATCGAACACGATTGTTTGAAAACATTCACGCCGGTGGTTAAACCCTGAAAGTGAGGGTGGGGAGGATGATTTCGGATTTGAGCTTTACAAGAAGTAGAGATTCTAAAGATTTCAATAAGATACAAGACCTGATCATTGATTTTATTGACCTTTTAAATATGTACTTTTAGCACGAATTGCACGCCAACCCCAAAATAGCTGAAACGAACCGTTGGAACGGGGATCTCCTCGACTGGGACGGTCCCGCATGTTACGAACTTGCGATCGGACGGCCATGGGGAGGAAATAAGAAGATCGTTTACGTGGGAGAGACCGGGAATGAACGAAGAAGGATTATCGCTTATGCGTCCCATGGCTCCCACCTCGCAGAGATCATTGATTCGCATTTAAGGGGAGGCTGGTGTCTCTTCTACCGGGCTCAGGTCACACCCTCCAAGAAGGCGGCTGCACGGATGCAGAAGAATCTTCTCTCACGGTTTAAGTACCCCTGGAATATTCAGCTGAACAGTGACAGGGAAAACTGAGGCAGAGGGAACAGCAAAGCTCGACTTGATCCATGCTGTGGCCTTACCAGCCAAAAACAAATCCTCCCAGAAAGATTCCACTTTTCACGGACAATAGACGCACAGTTCAACAAAAACCACCTAATTGCAATGGCTTAAAGCGGACCGTTGCCCAAGCAAGGCATGGCTCCCCCCATTGATTTCGAGAGCGGGGGAAGCGTATCGTTGATTCAGTTTTTGATTCTGGATCGAGCTGGAGAGGAGGAGATCATGCCCCCGAACCTGGGCGAGCTGGGCCGCCGAGCGAAGGAGCACTCGAAAGAATTTTTCCCTCAACTGTACCAGCACCTGGAGGAAACCGGCCAGCTCCTGCAGAAGCTCCACGAGGCGGAGCAGAGCACCCTGGACGAGCTGGTGGAGCTGGTAAGACAGGGCCTAAACTACGACCAGGCCATGGAACTGGTGCAGGAGAAGTACCTCTTTCTGCGGCCTTCACGGTAGGATCAATCTTTCCCGACCCACCCACGTTGGGCTAGGACAAGCGATTGTCCCCGCCTTCATGCACCACGCCGGGGACGTAACGTTTGGCCAACCCGACCATTGGGCCCAATTTTGATGGTGAGCCGGGCTAACACCACCGTTAACCAGGCCGCTAACTCGCATCGCTCACCGCGACCGTTAAATGGCTTGGGGCAGATGTGAATCAGAAGGCGAACAGATTTCGAGTTTTCGTCCTCGGAGCCGGGTTCTCCCATGCGGCCGGGCTACCTCTTGCCACTGAGCTGTGGCGCGAGGTTCGGCGCCGTGCCAGAGGCCTGACTGGGAGAGCCGAGCACTTTCGAGACGACCTTGATGCTTACATCCAGTACAGGAAGGACTGTGACGGTGTCACGCTTACCCCGGACGAAGTGGACTTCGAGGAGTTCTTGGCTTTCCTCGACATTGAACATTATCTCGGTCTGCGAGGCTCAGACACATGGAGCGTTGACGGCAATGAGGCACAGGTCGTCGTCAAAACGTTGATCGGCGAGATTCTCGCTGAAGCGATGCCTTCCCCAAGCGCGGTTCCTCAGCTTTACCGGCGCTTTGCCGGCGGCCTTCTGCCTAACGACTATGTTCTCACCTTCAACTACGATGTCCTTCTTGAGCGTGCCTTGGAGTCCGTCGGTAAACCCTTCCGTCTGTTCCCGCGGAGGTTGAATAATGTCCGTTCGGGAGGCGCCGAAGTCGATAACTCGCAAGAAGAGGTTGTCGTTCTAAAACTGCACGGCTCCATCGACTGGTTCGATAGAAGCCAGTACAGCGAGAGGGAGGCGGCTTTCGCGGCGCAGGGCTTACGCTCGCGCCCTCCGGACCCCGTATTTGCGAACACAGCCGACCTCGATGTGGTGCCTCTCCTCGATGGTCCCCGCTTCCCGAATGACCCGCTGCGCGAGATGCACCGTGTGCGCAGGCTCGAGAATCTAAATTATCGCTCGTTCCTCTTTTTGTGTACCCCATGGCTCCTGAGCCCATCGTCTCTGAAGATACTTTATGCCTCCACGCTACGAGACTTCTGGTACGGACTGGGAGATGCCGGCACGTTGAACTTCGGCCTCGCAATCATTGGGTTCTCGCTGCCGCGACACGACGATTATGCACACCAGGTGCTGTATCGACTTGTTACGAACTACCAGACTAGATACTGGCAAGAGGACGTCTTCGGGCGGGGGCTGAAGAAGAGCCCCCTGGTCCTCATCGACCGGCGCAGCTCGGATGAGGAGATGGAGGAGATTAGAAAACGATACGCTTTTGTTGACTGGACGAAGACACAGACTTATATGGATGGGTTTGACGAGAATGCAGTCGACCTGCTGCTTGGCAACATGCCAAGCGAACCAGCCGTCTAACATCCGGCTAGAGCGGACCGGTTACGCCAGCCGCTCAGCGGTGGACGGCGGTTATTATCGGCCGTCCAAGGACGACCCCCCTTTGCGAGGGATTAGGTATGCTACGGACAGCTCTAAAAACGTTCATCTTGTGGCTCATGGTACTATCGAGCTACTTCATGATCAGTGGTCGCGTTCAATCCGTTCACTTTAAGCGTGTTACGGCTGAGAATCTTAATCCCATTATAAAACAAACGGTCGCAGAATGGGCTCACCTTATTGGGGTGCAGTCCATTATGACGGATACATCTACAGTGCTGACAAGTGCAGGCAGCAAAAGAACCCACGATAAAGTGAATCATTCCAAAGATGAATACGTAAGATATGAGAACGGAATCTGTATTACGACCAACGGAATTGAGGGCTATTTTGCAAATGTAAAACGTGCGATAAAGGGAATTTATCCTCACGTTGGAAAACAGCATTTGCATCGCTATTTAACCGAATTTGATTTTCGGTACAATTCCCGCAAAGTAGAAGATGGCACCAGAACTCTTTAGGCGATTAAGGGAACCGAGGGAAAGCGATCACTCCTCCGGGACTAACTAAAATTCGAAAGTGCAAGAATTGATTTTTTCGATAAACCCGAGTAGTGTATCCACATCGATCCTCTCTTTCGGAAAATTCCATGAGCATCATCCACGTAAATCATATCAAAGCTGAAATCGAGAAGCGATTTACTAATCTCATTGATCTATCAGACGTTAAAAGTCAAGATCGTGAAAATTCCTTCTTGACGCGTGGATTATCTGCCTTCGTAATATCTGAACTGTCGAAAGCCGATGATAAAATGGCTGCAAAATCTGTCGTGGACGGGTTCGGAGATAATGGTATTGATGCACTTTATTTCGATCCTGACGAGCGGATCTGCTACTTGGTAACGTCAAAGTGGATCAAAGATGGAAATGGGAGTGTTGATCTGGCTTGTAGCCTAAAATTTAAACAAGGCGTAAATGACTTTTTTCTGGGAAACATAAAAGCGTTTGGGAAAAAAATGAATGCTCTTTCCCAAACAATACTAGAGATATTGAGCGACTCTAATAATAAATTCACTCTTGTTGTTGCTTATACTGGTCAGCAAGCCCTAGCGCCAGAGGTAAAGAGGCCACTTGAAGAGTTAGTTTCCGAATTAAATGATCCAACGGAACTTGTTAAATTGTGTATTATGGGACAAAATGATCTTCACAAAATTATTGAGCAAAGTGCGCTTGGGAAAGATATTAAACTTCAAATCATGCTTAAGGAGTTTGGAACTGTACGCGATCCCTATACCGCGTTTTATGGACAGGTGGATCTTAAAGATATTGCCAAATGGGGAGAATACGGCGGATATCTGTATGCTAAGAATCTTCGCGGATTTAAGGGAAACACCGATGTCAATGAAGGCATAATGAATACGATTAAAAATAGCCCACGAAACTTTTGGTATTTTAATAATGGGATTACGATTGTGGCCAAGAAAGTTACGGCACAAGCACTTGGAAGCGGTACGCATGAAAGCCGGGTATTTGATTGTGAAGGGGTAAGCGTTGTAAATGGTGCCCAAACCGTCGGTAGTATTTGCTCTGCAATTAATAGCGGAATAAATGGGTTACAAAATTCCCGTGTTTCGGTCCGTATCATTTCGCTGGAAGGATGCCCGGGAACCTTTGGAGAAGAACTTACTAGAGCAGCTAATACCCAGAATCGGATCGAGAACAAAGATTTTGTTGCACTGGATCCACAGCAAATGCGATTACAAACCGACCTCCTTCTGAATGAGCAAAAGAGATATGTCTATCGTAGTGGCGATGCACCTCCTCCGCAGGAATCAGGGTGTACCTTTGAGGATGCCGCCATAGCATTAGCTTGTGCCCATCAAGATATCGCTAATTGTGTTCTAGCGAAGCGCGAAGTCGGCAAACTATGGGAAGATATTACAAAACCCCCATATACGACTTTATTCAACAAGGATACTAATGCCATTCGGTTGTGGCGTGCTGTTGAAATCATGCGCTTAGTCGAAGCAGAATTGAAAACATTTCAATCTACCCATGAGGGAAAGGATAGATTAATTGCGACCCACGGAAATCGCTTCTTACTTCATATAATTTTCCGTTATCACGTTAAACTAGAAAGTTCAGATTGGGAAGCAATGCGCAAGGCACTACCCAATAGCGTCAATGTGGAACTAAATAGATTAATCGAAGTTACAAAGGAACGATATGAAACTTCTTATCCAAGCAATCTATTTAAGAATTTGACCAAATGCAAGGACCTTGCTAACGAATTGGCTAAAAGAATAGAAACCGGATCCAAATGATATCAGAGAAACAAAAGTCGCATCGGAAAAAATCAGCTTAAATCCGCTTCAGTTCAAGGAAGCGGTAGCAGATCTGCTAAAGATTAATCCTCTACCCAAACCCTCTAAATCCAAAAAAGACCACAAAAAGAAGAAATAAGACCTGAGGCTTCTTACTTGCTTTCGATTATGTTGGGTTTTTCAAAGGGATAATTCCGCAAAAATAAAATGACATACCTTTCGCGCAACCGGAATAACCGAATATTTAGGGAACGGCGGCAAGTTGGAATTCGCGAAGCAAATGGCCAACCACGGATCCGCACGTACCACCGGCATTTATGACGGGAGGAATGATCAGCTTAGCCTCGAAGACGTGGAGAGGATAGTGATTTAAGATTAGTCAGGGAAGGGTGTTCTAATCCCAAACCCCGGTCTCAGGGCGCAATTTCAGGCGCGTCGATCAATTCGATCACGGCTATGGGCGGTACGTCACTCGCCACCCGGTGACCGTCTTTTGAACCTTGCCCTGTGCTTCGAGCTGTTTCGGATTCCTGATATAGGTTCACGATGGACCATCTCTAACGTTCATAACTCGGCAAATGTAATATTGATCCTCGAGATTGCAGGCCTTCTGCCATTCGTTGTCACTCATTTCAAAAGTATTATGTCGGCCAGCAGTTGATTTCACTTCGATGAATCTCTTTTCGCCAGTTGTCTCAAAAGAGATGATGTCGTACCCCTCGGCCACAGACTCCTGACTGATCCATCTGATTTTCCGGATCATGACCTCTCCTTTCGTTTGATCTACTTCGCGTGTTCCATTTCTTCGTACTTGTTGCGTTGTCCATGGCTTCCAAAAGCTACCACGCTGACAGGTATTTGAGTTTATTCCGTCTTGGCGTCATGGGAGAGCATCTCAAACCCGGGGGTGACTGGACGGCCGAGTGGCTCTAGGTGAAAGCTCCCGGAATACCGGACACCCCTGTTTCTGCCTTCAGATGCCTCGAACCTGTTATATCCCGGCTCTGCAGAGAGCATCTCAAACCCGGGGGTCACTGGACATCCGAGGGACTTTGGGGGTAGGCTACCCCTTGATTTTACTCAAATGTTAGGTTTTAACATCGGAAAATAAATTGTTGACCCCCGGGTTTGAGAGGCTCTTCTTCTTATGCGGCGCTTAGAACACGGTGTGAGTAATGAGGGTATTCGCGTTCGCCGAGCACTTCTTTAATTTCCTTTGCGCTACCTCGAGCG
>Ga0209167_10001167_pt1 | contig 16046 bp, 11 predicted proteins | sample Coa_R1_9_FD_187154 | JGI IMG/M metagenome (GOLD analysis project Ga0209167, IMG submission 187154) | Surface soil microbial communities from Centralia Pennsylvania, which are recovering from an underground coalmine fire - Coalmine... | ecosystem: Environmental > Terrestrial > Soil >... | reverse complement strand
ACGCCATCGGAAAGAAAAGCGTCAAGCGCAAAAGAAAGTAACGCTTCAACATTTGGATCCGCTCTTGGCACGTGGAAAAGCTGATTGATGCGGGCAAAGGTGTCGACGGCCTCGCCTGGGCCTCCGCGAAGTGAGGGGATCCGGCGAGGGAACTTTAGTGGGGTTCTCGCCACTCGACGCGAATCAACGACAAGGCCTGACGCGGGAGCGTGAACGACAAGTCGGCGGCGCCGGCGTGCGTTTGGGTCCATGTCGGCGAGCTCAACTGCTGAAGCTGACCGGCCGCTTTTAGCCGCGTGATCTGTTCGGGCGAGGGGTGCTGCGGGGAACCCATCGCTTTCCAAACGGTGAACGCGTTGCTGTGATCGCGGTCGATGCGGTAGTGGGTGATGCGAACACGACTGATGTCCCTCGGCAGGCCGTCGATGTGGAGGCTGATCTCGGCAGGCGGGGCGTCAACAGCGGTGTTTTCAAGCCGCGCTGCAATGGCAGCGTCATCGTAATTCCACACCAGAATACTGAGCCCGTGGTTGCCGCGCGTTGCGATGACGCAGACGTCCGGCTGGGTGCGCGCGCTGTTTTTCAGCAGGGCATCGAGGCCGATCTGCGCGCCGCTTTCCGCTGCCACCCGCTGCGGCTGCAGCAGGCCGAACATGCGGAAGGCGTTCATGATGGGCTTATCGATCCCGTGCGTTGCCAGCGAACGATAGCCATAGAAATAGGGTTGGCCGGGAAAGGTGAAAGCCCACGTGTCGGCGCCCTGCAAGTTCACGTGGTAGCGCGCGGCGAGAGCCAGAGTGCCGTCGAGAAGTTCCGCCTCGTAGCTGGCGTACTGCGACGTGTTGCGATACTCGTTTTCGGGATGAAGGCTCGAGGCGCAGGCGGCGCAGCCCTCGGGATCGGATTCGCTGATGACGATGGGAAGAGCGCGCAACGCCGGGAAGTCCGCGACGATTGCGAAGCCTGCCGAGATGTCCGCGAGGCTGTGTGCGATGTCCATTTCGGCGTGCCCATCAACGAAGCGCGTTCTGCCCTTGGCGTGAAATGAAATGAAATCGAGCGGGGACCCGATCTTGCCGGTTGCGTAGTTTTTGCCGCTCACGCAATGCGCGAGAAATGCGCGCAGGAATTCCGCCGCGTGGGGTGACGCGGGGCCTGTCGTCGCGGGGCCACCGACGTGCGCCTCAGGAAGCGCTCGCTTTACGGCCGCCGCTCCATAATCGTAGAGTTTGCAATACTCCTCGAGCGTGCCGTGCCAGTAGCCGATGTCCGGCTCGTTCCACACTTCCCAGTCCCAATGCGCAACGCTGCTCCGCCCGTAACGGGCGATCGAATGCTGCACCCAGCGGTAAACCACGTCCGACCACCTGTTGTAGTCATGGGGAGGATAAGACCATCCGGTAAACAGCGGACCGTTCGGCCACTCGTGGCGATAGGGATGGGGATGAGTGGAAAGCGCCTCTGGCATGAAGCCGATTTCCACGTAGGGCGTGATGCCAAGTTCCTTCCACGTGTCGAAGATGCGATCGAGAATCGTCCAGTTATAGACAGGATTGCCTCGAGCGTCCTCGGTGTAAACGTTCGTCGATCCCCACTTCAAGGCGGGAGTACCGTCGCCGGTCGTCAGCAGGTTGTGGACGCGGTCATGAAAAGCGTGCGGACTCAGCGCGGCGAGTTGCGAGAGAAGCGTGCGGCCTTCGGGCGAATAGGTATAGTTCGGCTCGTCGTGGCCCACGTAGGCCCACACAGGATTGAATGAGCCCGCGGGCTGATTGGCATGGACGCGAATTTGGAGCACGGGCTGAACGTGCTGCTGCGCGATCAGCGCGGGTGCCAAAAGAAGAAGGGCCAGAACCAGCAGGGTTTTCTTCCGCATTGCCCGGCAAGTTTACATGAGTATCGAGAAGACAGCGGGATTTCCCGGCTACGGACGGAAGAGTCGCGGGAGGAATGGTATGCCCATTTATAGGCCGCGAACGCGGTCAGGTCCGTCTAGGGCTTCGCTACCCTAATTCGCCGATTGACGCCCGGAACCCATCGTTGTGAAGTTTATCTGGCGGGAAGAGTTAAGGAGACTGCTTCTCAATTGGCGTAAAGAGTGGAGGCCTGTCGCGCATCTCAACGCTTCCACGGAGGCGCTATGAGCAAGAGATCAAAGGTTTTGTTCCTTTCCACCGGCAACGCGACACGAAGTCAGATGGCTGAAGGATTCCTGCGGACGCTTGCGGGAGATCACTTCGACGCGACGAGCGCCGCAACTGGAACCGGCGATGTGAGCCCGCTGACGAGGGAAGTGATGGCGGAGGATGGTGTGGATATTTCCTGGCAGCGGTCGAGCACGGTCGCGGATTCCTTCAGGGATTTTTTCGGTTACGTGATCACGTTCTATGATGACGCCAAAGAGCGCTCGCCTGTTTTTCCGTTTACGACGAATCTGCTGCGCTGGAGTTTGATCGATCCCTCCTCGACAAAGGGATCGTTCGAGGAGAAAAAGCAGACCTTTCGTCGCGTGCGGGACCAGATCAAGTTGAAGGTCCGCGAGTTTGTCCGGCAGGTCGCGGAGAAAGAAGAGAAAGAAAAAGAACCTCGGCAGGGGCAGGAGGCGACGGATCTAAAAGGCGGGCGCGGTCAAGCAGCATACCTTCTGGTGACTGCAGGTTTTGCTCGGGAACTTCTCGGCACGTCGAAGGCGGGCAAAAGCTAGGGGATTTCTGCGAATTCCTGTGTGATATAGAGCGAGCCGTCGGCGGCCCGCGCAATGCCAATTCCTACGCGGTTATAGTTTCTGTCGAGAATGTTGCCGCGGTGATTGGGCTGAAACTTGGGTTCGGCCATGAAGAGCGTTTCGGCCTGCGCCACGCTGCCTGCCTTGGCGATGTTTTCGCCCGTCGCGAGCCAATGAATTCCCGCTCTTGAAACGCGATTCATCGGCAGGCTCCCGTCGGCACCCCTGTGACTGAACACGCCTGTGGCCGCCATCTCTTCGGAGTGGCCGCGGGCCACCGCTGCCAGCTGCGGGTCCCACTGTAGGGGGCGAGCGTCCCCCTTGGTCTCTGTCAGAGCGGAGGGTGAACTACGATCGTCGTTGACCATCCGCAGCATCCGCGTGGCAATCTGTTCCAAATCAGCCGTGGGCACGTCCGCTTCCGAACTTGTGTTCACCAGACGTGCGCCGTCAGAAGCGCTGCCGGAAGGGCCATCGGTCCGGTGCTGAGGCGCAGCCTCCGCCGGCAAGACCAGTCCCGCCAAAGGCAGCAAGACCAGAAAAAGTGCCAGGCAGCCTGCCAGCGCTCCGGAGCGATCCAGGCGCAGAAGTTCCTGTATGCTATTGAAATCGTGTCCCTTACTTCCTTCTGTGTGGTCTGCCATGGATGGACCCTAATCGTCTGATTCATGAGGCTAACCCGTGGAATCATGGTGAGCTACTGGTCGATCGGCCAAAACTCGGACAGCGAATTACGAGCGAAAGAGTTTCAATCGGGTACACAGCGGGGTATCAGGAATGGTACTAGACCGAACTACAGCCTGGGCACGCCGAACGCGGAAGCACCACTCTCGCGGGCTCGAGGGGGCGGTTCGGCCGCGCGAGCAGTGGAAACGGATTCCGGTTCCTCCACAGCCGCTCGCAGATCAAACGACGTCTGTTTCTGAGCGGTCAGTTCGGCAGCCTTGAAAATCGAGTCGATCACGAAACGAAGCTCATCGCCGGTCGGTTGAATGACGGCTTCGGCCTCGCGCGCAGCCTTCTCGCGCTCCTCGATTTCCTCGCCCGCGGCGTGGATGGCTTTTCGGACGCGGCCAAGCTGGCTCATGGTCGCGAGCGTGGCAAGAAATACGATGCCGGCGGTCCAAATGATCACGTCGCCGAACGCCGGACGAAACATGATGAAGATCAACCAGCCGATCAGCAGGGCGGCGACGGAGGCAAGCGTCAGCCGCGCGGCAGTCTCCCGGCGATCCATTTCCCGGAACAGATCGGGGAAGTAGTGCCGCAGGATCAGGTCGCGCGCCGTGACCTCCGTCGGATATTCGGCAAGCCAGTCCGGATCGCTCCAGTGCACCAGCTTCCAGAATTCCACACGCAAGGAAACGATCGCGAACAGCAGGTGCCCCGCGAGATAGCAGGCCGCGATCAGCAGCAGACCGAGCGCCCAGGTAGGCGGATGGTACGGCGCGAAGTACGCGTTGATTTGTGCGAGATTCAGCCGGTGGGAGACGAGTCCAATGGCGAAGAAAACCCCACCAGGGAGCGCGTAGATGAAGATGTTGCGTACGAGCAGGCAGGCGTCCAGGAAAAACTCAGCGACGCCGGTCCATCCGGAGGCGGGTTCTGCGCGGCTCATCCTCATTAACTGGAGCGTATACCAGCCGCCCGTAAGTGACAAGCGATTGGTGGGCCCGGCCAAAGAATGGCAGAAGCAACGCCCCGTTGTGGGAGCCGAACGGCTCGGCAATGGATTCGACGTCGGCGGTCTTCCACGGCGCGTCGCCGAGGTTCGTCAGCAGGGCGACAACCACGGGCGAATTGGGCACAGGATGGCAAGCGACAGGCCAAGGAACCAACGCGATTCGCGTTTGCGGATGAGGAATCTCACGGTGTCGGTCCGGAAGCGCGGCATTGTACAACGAAAACAAACGATCGAAGGGACGCGGGAGGTAAGCCAGCGCGAGGAACTTTAGTGGGTTTGCGTTCCGAGTGCCGCAGAACGCGGCCGCCGGGTCCATAATCCGAAAACCGGGCGCAGCTAACGGTGGGTGCGATATCTGCCGAAAGGGATTTCGGCAAGGAACGCGAGAACGACCAGAATGGACACGGCATCGAGCAAGGCAACTGGAGCGAACGGTATCGCGTGAACGCTGGCAAGCGCCACGTAAGCCGCCGCAAGCAGGAGTATAGGGCCAGAGAGATAGCAATGGAGTCTCCCGCAGCGGGAAGCGTTGGCCAGGCAGGCCACGCCCATGATCAGGAACGCCGGAATCCACAGCCAGACGCGGGCGGCAGTCCAATCGAGGCCGACGATCAGCGCCAGGGCGGGCAAACACCACAGCAAAATACCGCTCGGGCCGCACGTCAAATCCCTGCCTCGGAAGCGTTGATTTGCTGAGGTCGGATTCGCGTTCTGCGAGTTCATGGCTGGTCGATCCAGGGAAGCGTCAGCAATATTATGTGCTGGAAGCCGAGGGTTGGAAAGTGGCGGGACGAGCGCGTCGGGAGTCCATGATATAAACTCTCGTTCCGGTTCGTCGGGTCCGAGATTCTGCAAACTGCATGCATCCCGTCATTCAAGTTTCCGGAGTGCGCAAGACCTACGGCTCGACCGTTGCGGTGGACGACGTATCGTTCGAGGTCAACAACGGCGAAATCTTTGGCCTGATCGGGCCCAACGGCGCGGGAAAGACCACCACGATGGAGTGCATCGAGGGCCTGCGCACGCGCGACCGCGGCGCGATCTCGGTACTGGGTCTCGATCCCTTCAAGGATGTTTACAAGCTGCAGGAGCGGATCGGAGTGCAGCTCCAGCAGGCGCAACTGCAGAAGCGGATCAAAGTGTGGGAAGCGGTGGACCTCTGGGCTTCGCTTTATCGGAAGACTGCGCTAGACGGTACGCGGTTGCTCGAGCAGCTTGGACTTGCCGACAAGCGGAACGCCTGGTTCATGACACTCTCGGGTGGCCAGAAGCAGCGGCTGTTCATCGCGCTTGCGCTGATCAACGATCCGGAGGTGGTGTTTCTCGACGAGCTGACCACGGGACTGGATCCGCAGTCGCGGCGCGCGATCTGGGAGTTGGTGCGCGGGATCCGCGAGCGCGGCAAGACGGTTTTCTTGACTACACACCTGATGGAAGAGGCAGAACGGTTGTGCGACCGCGTAGCAATCATCGAGCACGGGCGCATCATCGACATGGACACGCCCGCGAACCTCGTTAAGCGGCATTGCCCGGAGCGAACCGTGATCCTTGCCACAAACGACCCAACCGCTGCGGAGCAATTTCGAGCGATCCCGCGCGCCGAGACAGTGACCCGCGGCGACTCGCAGTTCACCATTCGCGGCCGAGGCGACGACCTCGTGACCGAGGTGATTCATTGCTTGTCCGAGAATCGTATCCGGGTCACCGATTTCCGCACGATTCTCCCGAACCTTGAGGATGTGTTTCTCAAATTGACCGGCCATTCGATTCGGGATTAGGCGATTCGCGACTAACCGAGCCAGGATCAGGATCGACAACCATGCTACGTGGCCTCTGGAAATTGACCTGGATCGAGACCAAGGTTTTTCTGCGTGAGCCACTCGGCGCTTTGGGGACGATCGGCATACCGGTCCTGGCGTTCGTCGTTGTGGGTCGGATGATGGGCGCCAGACTTACGCCTGCTTCCCTCGCCACCAATAATTTTATCGGCGTGGGTTTGCCGGTTCTCGCGGCAGTCCTGATCGCCATCAGCGCGGTGCTGTCGCTCGTCACCATTATTTCGATCTACCGCGAGGGAGGGATTCTCAAGCGGCTGCGCGCCACTCCGCTGCGGCCTCAGGCCATCCTCACGGCCCACGTGGTCGTCAAACTGCTGCTCACCGCAGCAACGCTGGGCTTAATGGTGCTGGCCGGGAAGCGCTACTATCCGATCGGTCTTCATGCACCGCTGTTCCAGTTCACGATCGCGCTGCTGATAAGCACTTGGAGCATCCTGTCGATCGGCTTTCTCATCGCCAGCATCGTCCCCACGGCGCGGTTTGCGCAGCCGATTGGCGGCTTCATTCTGTACCCCATGATCGGCGTCTCGGGACTCTTCATACCTCTGGCGTCAATGCCACCGCCGCTCCACGCAGTCGCAAGAATTGTGCCGCTCACCTATGCGGTGTCGCTACTCGAAGGAATTTGGAAGGGCGACGCCTGGTCGGCTCACCTGGGAGACCTGGCGGCGCTGGCTCTCGTGTTTGTCGTTTGCACCGCGCTTTCAGCGAAGGTGTTTCGGTGGGAGTAGCGAGCCAGCGGCCATCGGTGCGTATCCGCGTCGCCACGCCCGCCGACACGGACGCGCTAATCCCGCTCGTGAATGCCGCTTTCGCCGTCGAGGACTTCATCGAAGGGACGCGAACCGACGCAGCGCGTATGAGCGAAACGATGCAAACCGGAGAGTTTCTCCTTGCGGAGGACGACTCGGGACGGGTCATCGCCTGCGTCTATACGGAAGTGCACGCCGAGCGCGCCTATCTCGGCATACTCGCCGTAGACCCGCCGCGACAAGGAACGGGCCTGGGCCGCATGATGGTCGAAGCTGCAGAGAAGCACTGCCGGCAGCGAGATTGCCGGTGGATCGAGCTGCGCGTACTGAGCCCGCGACGGGAGCTGCTGCCGTTCTACGAAAGACTGGGTTACGCGCAGATGCGAACGGAGGATTTTCGTTCGCCGCGGCCGCTCAGGGACGGAATCGAGTGCTACGGGATCATCATGTCCAAAGCGCTGTAGAGGGATCAAATCCCAGGAATGCCGATCGAGCGCGTTGTCCCCTTGTCCATGCCCTCCCTCGTGAGCATCAGAACCTCCGGGCTGCACACTGGGGCTCTTGATGGGCCGGCCCGTCTCTGCTACGTGGGCATTTTGAGAAAGAAGTAAACGGCGAGGAAGCCAAAGATCGCATCTGGAGCCCACCCGGCCAGCACCGCGGGAAGCAATCCGACGGTACCCATCGATTCGAGCAGCGCGGCGACGGCGCGATAAACAATTCCGATTCCAACCGCGAGCGCCAGCCCGCCAATCGCTCCGCGCGTTCCCACCAGGAACGCGAAGGGCGCTCCCAGGCACACAATGATCGCGGCAATCAATGGATAGGCAAACTTCTCCTGCCACTGCACGTTGAGACGCGACGTGTCGAATCCAGCCTGCCGGAGACTCCGAATGTAACTCCTGAGTTCGCGCCAGTTCATCTGGTCGGATTGCAATACCTCGCGCCGGAAATAATCGGGCGGCTCCGAAAGCTCGGCGAACGACGAGGCGCGGAAGGAAACGAAACTCGTGATCCGCCCATCCCGGAAATCGCGGATCCAACCGCCAGTGAGAATCCAGATGTTCTCCGTGGGGTCCCATGTGGCGCGGGAAGCGAAGACGCGGCGCCGGATCTGGAACGTCGTTGGATCGAGTTCGAACACATTCAAGCCGCCGAAAAGCTGGCGGTCGAAATCGAAAAATTCGTAGTTATAGACTTTGGCGTGCTCGCCGAAAATCCATTGGTGAGTTGGCTGAAAGTACGTCTGCGGCGGATGTCCCTTGATCTGGTTGCGCAACGCGTCCTGGCGCTGATTCGCGTAAGGAAGGAAGGTTTCGCCCATGGCGAACATTCCTCCGGCAATCAGGCAGCCGGCGAGCCCCAGGGGCAGAAACAGTCGATAGAGGCTGATCCCGCTGGCTTTGACCGCGATAATTTCGTTGTTTTTCGTCAGCGTGGCCAGCGTGATGAGCGTCGCGACCAAAGTCGCCAGCGGAGCGAGCAGATAGACCATGTAGGGAACCAGAAAGCGGAAGTAACTGAGCACCACGGTAAAGGAAACGTGGTTTTTGGAGATGTCTCCCAGCAGATCGAACAGCGTGAAGGCATCGAAGATCAGGACGAACGCAACCAGCAGAAGCACAAGGTAATAGAAGAATCGCCGGAGGAGATAGAGATCGAGGAGAAGAGGGAATCCCAGCGTCCGCTTAGCGATCGTCGCGCGGAGATTCGAGGCGTATTGCGCCACGCCTCCATTGGCCGCCAAACCGTTCTTCGCCGCCCCGTTCGTCACCGGACCGTTGGAAATCGGGACGGTCGCGCCGTTCATATGCTCTCGTAATCGCGTCCCGCGTTTGCGGAGTGAATCGAGCCAGGCGAGCACGCGGCTTGGCCGCCGAATGTGCTCGATACGGCGCAGGAACGCAAACGCAATGATGGCAGCGACAATGTTCGCGGTCCAGACCCCGGCCCACGGAGGCAGTTTGCCTTGCTGCGCGAAATGGTCGCCCGTGACGAAAATGAAATAGTAGCCGCCGATCAGCACCAGGGTCAGGATCAAACCGGCGGCGCGCCCCCCTCGACGCGGTCGAACCCCGATCGGCACGCCCAGCAGCGCAAACACCAGGCACGCCACAGGAAATGCGATGCGCCGCTGGAATTCGATACGCGCGTTGCGCCATCCGGGCCCGCGAACGGCAAGCAGCGTCGGAAGAGTCATCTCCGCGTCCGTGACGGAGATATTCGTGACGCTCGCTCCCGAGGACTTCGACAGGTCGATCGGAATTTCCGTCGCGCCGAACGTGCTGACGCTGTAAGCCTCGGGTTTGCGAGGGTTGTAGGTCTGGGTATCGCCCGCACCAAGGCGAATTTCGATCCTGTTCTTGCCCGGCCCCGCCGAAATGTACGCGTCCTCGGCAGTCGTAATGCTGGAAGAGGACGAGTTGCCCGATGACGCCAAGAAAACGCCCCGCCAATGCGTGGCCGCCGCGGTCACATCTTGCACGTATAATACCCACCCGGGAAATCGTTCGTCGAAGACCCTGGGCTGAACGGCAAACGGCGCCTGTGACGAGAGGATCTCGTCCTCCAGCCCGCGCAGGGTGCGTACCGCAAGCGGGCTTAGCCATAGCGTGATGAACAGGGTGATCCCGAAAAACATCGCCGCCACGTATCCGATCGGGACCAGCAGGCGGCGAAGACTGATTCCGCTGGCGTGCAGCGCCACGATTTCGCTGTCCGCGGAAAGCCGTCCAATACCGATCAGCACGCCGACCAGAACGGCCATCGGCATCGCGAACACGAGCACCGGGGGCAGCACGGAGACAAACAGCAGCGCAATCGAGCCGGCGCCTCCCGAATGGCGCACCACAAGATCCATCAGCCGAACGAGTTGCGGCACGAAAAAGACAAACGTGAAGACGGCAAGTCCCAGCAGGGAATGAGAGGCTACTTCGCGGGCAATGTAGCGATCGAGCAGGCGCATTTTTGCGCGGCGCCATAATAGCATGACCGATGAGATGCGATGGCGAGCGTCGAGGACAGATGTTCCAGAAGAAAATTTTCAGCAGTTGCCGTTAGTGTCGCGATTCTTTTGTCCCATTCGCGGGAGAGCGTCGACGGCGACCCGATGAAGGGGCAGCTTCTTGTTTCGGACAAACTCTGAGGAGGTTCTGAGGAGTTGAGTCGGGTACATCTGGTCATCTTGTGGCACATGCACCAACCGCAGTACCGCGACCCGTCGACAGGGCGGTACGTCCTGCCCTGGACGCGCCTGCATGCGACGAAAGACTACTGGGGGATGGTGCGCGTCCTCGAGGAGTTTCCGGACGTGCATGCGACGTTCAACTTTGTGCCCCTCCTGGCGGCTCAGATCGAGGAATATGCCAGCGGCAATTTTCGCGAGCCCTGGTTCGAGATCGCCTTCGCGCCCGCCGAGGAACTGCATCCGGAGCAAAAACGCGAGGCGCTCGAGCGCGCCTTTCACGTCAACGAGAATTTTCTCGAGCGCTGGCCGCGCTTCGGCGAACTGCGGGCGATGGTTCAGGCGGGAGGCGTCGAGGCTTGCGTCGGCCGCTTCAGCCCTCACGACTGGCGCGATTTACAGGTTCTCTCGCAGCTCGCCTGGATGGACGAGGAGTACCTCGCCGAGGATCCGGTGATCAACGTGCTTTCCGCAAGAGGCCGGGATTTTACCGAGGAAGACAAGCTCGCGCTGCGCGAAAAGCAGCACGAGCTGCTCAACTTGGTCCTGCCCGAATACCGCAAAGCCAGCGACCGGGGCCAAATCGAGATTTCGACCACGCCCTATTACCATCCGATCCTCCCGCTGCTCTGTGATTCCGACATCGCTCGCGTCTCGAACCCGCGCACGCCGCTGCCGCATCCCGCGTTCCGCTACCCGGCGGACGCTCGCGAGCATCTGCGTCGCGCGCGCGAACTCCATGAGCGCGTTTTTGGCAAGCCACCCGCCGGTTTGTGGCCCTCGGAGGGTTCCGTTTCAGATCAGGCGCTTGAAGTCGCCATGGACCTCGGGTTCCGCTGGTTCGCCACGGACGAAGGCGTCCTCGGCCGCACGCGAAACGTCGGATTCTGGCGGGACGCGGGCGGCTATCCGGAGAACGGACCCGAACTGTATACTCCTTGGCGTCTCCGGCGCGCCGGCGGAGAAATCACAGGATTTTTTCGCGATCACCATTTATCGGACCTCATCGGCTTCGTCTATAGCCGTATGGATTCGCAAGCTGCTGCCGACGACTTGCATCGCCGCATTCGCGCCATCGGCGACCGCGAACCGCCCGGCCGCGCCGCCACCGTAAGCCTGATCCTGGATGGCGAAAATGCCTGGGAGCATTACGCGGGCAACGGTCGCGAATTTCTGCGGAATTTCTACCGCCGCATCCAGCAGGACCCCGACATCCGCGCCCTCACCGCCACCGAGGCGATGGAAGCCATTCCGGATCGCCCTGCGCTCCTCGGGATTTTTCCGGCTTCCTGGATCAGCGCGAATTTCGACGTCTGGATCGGCAGCGACGAGGACGTCCGCGCCTGGGACCTCTTGCGCGATGCCCGCCAGGCCTACGATCGAGCCGCCCAGCGGGCCGAGCACGGCCTGCCCGCAGATCCCGGCGAATTGGCGCGAGCCTACGAATCGATTCTGGCGGCCGAAGGAAGTGATTGGACCTGGTGGTTCGGCCCGGAACACGCTTCATCGAATGACGCGGAATTCGACGCCCTTTTCCGAAAGCACCTGACCGAAGTTTACGCGGCTCTCGGCGAGCAGGCCCCCGACGCCCTAGCCCATCCGATCAAGCGAGCGGCCGAGCGCGCGCGCCGCGAGCCGCCGCTCGCCCTGCTCGACGTCAAAGTCGATGGACGCGAGAGCGGTTATTTCGAATGGCTCGGCGCGGGCTTCTACGCAGCCGAACGCCAAAGCTCGGCCATGCATGGACGCGTCTTCGCCTTCGGCGATTTTCGGTATGGCTTTGGGCCGGAGAAACTGTTCCTTCGCATCGATCCGGTCGCGGAAACGATGGCGGAGATGTCCGACTTCGAGCTGCGCATCACGCTATGGGACTCGCGCGAGACACGCATCACGTTAGTCGTTGAGAAGAGCAAACTCACCGGCTGCGTGGTCGAGCAAGGCGGCACGTGCTTGCTCCGGCCCGAGGCGGCGGTCCAGGCTGCCTACGGAAAAATTATCGAGGTGAGCGTCGCGCGGGAGCTCTTCGACATCCGCGACCGCCGCGAACTGCTCGTGCGCATCGCGTTGTGCGAAGCGGGCCTGCCCGTGGACGTCCTCCCGTCCGAGGGCGTCCTCCCGATTGCTCTGGGCGAAGAGAACTTCGCCTGGGAAACGATATAAGAAGAAGGGAGGGGGCAGGCAGAAAAGGAAGCAAGGGAATGGCGTCCTCCTTGTCTTCTCCTTCCTTATTGACATTTTGAGCCGCGCGGCGGATAGTTTGCGCGTCAAGTGCCTCCCGCCATACCGGGAGCCTTGGGATCCAAAACTAATAGCAGTTGGCTCGATTTGTGAGCCGCCCAACCTGAAGGCGACGGCCAAGTTGCCTTCGGAGGAGGGCCTAAACGATGGCCAAACGGTATTGGGTGTCTCTTTTTGCGCTTTGCGCGAGCGCGGGCGCGATCCTCTCCCACGAAAATTCCCATCTGGCCGGAGCGCGTGGCCGCTCACTTCGCCCAGCCAACGCCGCCGCCACAAGAGCGTCTGAACACCCGCCACTCGTTCAAACCGCTCCCGGCCGCCCGTTCTCTGTCCCGCTGGCCTTCGAACCATCTCCGCGCCCGAACCGCAACGGCCTCCAGTTCATCGCGCGCGGCGCCAAAATGGATGTTGCTCTGACACGGCAGGGAATTGAACTTGCCGCGGCTTCGAGCGCGACCGGGCGCGCCGAAGTTGTCTCCCTGCGATTTCTGCCGAGCCCTGCGACGCGGGACGACGATCTCGATTGGCGCGGCCTCCGACGCCTTCCCGGCCGGAGCAACTATCTCCTCGGAAACAATCCCGCGAAGTGGCGCACGCACGTCCCTCATTTCGCGCGCGTCGAAGCAAATGTCGCCGGCATCGGATTCGCCGTCCATGCGCACGGGCAGGGAATCGAATACGATCTGCAAGTCCCGCCGGGCGCCGACGCCTCGAAAATCCGCCTGGCGATTTCCGGCGCACGCAACATTCGCCTCGACTCGCGCGGCGATCTCCTGATGCGCGTCGGCGATGCCAACCTCCGGATGCAGAAGCCCACGATCTACGAGGAGGTCGGCCTCGACACGGAGAGAGGGGGCGATCGCGACCCCATCGCCCTCGAATCCACAGCGCTCTCGCAGTCGAAATTCACGACTCGAAGCCGCAGCGCGAAAGGCCGCGGAAGTTCAACGCACCGAACCCGTTCCCCCCGCACCTATCACGCACCGCGCACCGGCCATCGACGAAGCGGCAGACCTCGAGGTGATCGTCCCAAACGGATTCGAGTCGGCGACAGCAATCGCCAGAGCCGCCGCCGCGAGACCGTTCGAAGACGTTCCCGCAGACGCAGGCCTAAGAGCTCCGAGAATCCGTCGCGGCCCAATCAGCCTGTTGCCGCTGCGCAAACGGCCGCCGCGCACCCGGACCGTCGAGAGAGCCCGCAATCGGCGGAAGCCAGAGGGCGGCGTCCCGTCGACGGCGGCTACGTGCTCGAAGCCGATGGCACCATTGGCTTTCGCGTGGCGCGACGCGGCTCGCGCGCAACACTCGTGATCGACCCCACGATCTCGCTCGTTTACTCGAGTTTTCTCGGCGGCATGGGAAACGAAACGGCCGCCACCATCGCCGCCGATTCAGCGGGGAAGATCTATTTCGCTGGAACGACCACTTCGCCCTCCACCTTTCCCGAAGCGGCCACCGCGAGCAGCCTCGGGCCCGGGATCCCGCCAAGCAGCGGGTCCACCGGAACCGCGCGCGAATTCTTCGTCGCCAAGCTCGACCCCGCGCAATCCGGCGCGAATTCGCTCGTTTATCTCACGTTTCTGGGCGGAAGCGCGGATCAGGTGGGCGGCCTGATCGCCGTGGACGCCGCGGGCGACGTCGCGCTCACCGGAACGACCACCTCCACCGATTACCCCGTCACGGACTCGAGCGCCCGCACCAGCGGCGCGAACAGCACCGTCCTCACCAAACTCGATCCCGCCGGAAGCAATCTGCTCTACTCGACTCTTTTCGGCGCCAGCGGCATGCAATCGCAGCAGGCTCCCGGCGGAATCGCGATCGCCCAGAACGGCAACATCTACGTCGCGTCCGATACGAACTCGAGCGATTTGCCCGCCACTGCCGGCGCCTACGCCACGGCCTACACGAGCCCCATCACGGACGGCTTCCTCGCGGTCTTTCAACCCGGCGCGACGCCCGCGCTCGTCTATTGCACCTATCTTGGCTTGAACGGCCAAGTCGGTGTCGGCGGAATCGCGGTGGACGCATCCGGCGACGCCTATATCGCTGGCTTCACTTCCGATCCAAACGCGGACTTTCCTTCGAAGAACGCCGTGCAATCGGTCTATCAGGGTGGCGCGCTGGATGCGTTCGTTATGAAAATCGCGCCCGCCGCAAACGGCCCCGCCGATCTGCTCTACGCCACGCTCTTGGGCGGCAACGGCTCGGACCAGGCGTTTGCTGTCGCCGTCGATTCGGCGTCGCCGCCCGATGCGTACGTCACCGGGACGACCAGCTCCACGAATTTCCCTACGAGCGGCGCCGTCGCGGCCTATCAGTCAACGCTGCCGTCGAACGCGACCTCTGCAACGTCCGACGCCTTCGTCAGCGTGATCACGCAGAACGCCACGACGGGCCAGACCTCTCTTGGTTACTCGACCTATCTCGGCGGATCGCAGACGGACGTCGGCCGCAGCATCGTCGCGAACGAACCTTATGCGGTGTACGTCACCGGCACGGCCAATTCCTGGGATTTTCCCTGGCGTGACAATGTCCAGCCCTTCAACGGATACGGCGACGCCTTCGTCGCGAAGCTCGACACCACAACTCCCGCCGTCGGCTCCCTGGTTTATTCAACGCCGCTCGGCGGCACGTCTCCCGCCGGTTTGAGCTTGGGCTCGCAGGGAAGCGCGACCGCCGTCGATGCGTCCGGCAACGTTTGGTTGGCCGGCCAGACGGAGTCGCTCGATTTTCCGAGCGCCGGAAATCCCGGCAACGGTTTTCAGATCATTTGCGGAAGCTGCCAGGAGTCTCCCGTCGCTGCCGATGCATTCGTCGCTGAGATTCAGGAAAACGTGTCGGAACAACTGCCGAGTCTTTACTTCGCCGCGCCCGGTATTCCGCTGAATTTCGGCAGGCAGGCAATTGGAGCCACCACCGTGCCGCCGCAGTTCGCCGCCGTAAAAAACGGAGGCGAAGCGCCGCTCACTATCTCCTCAATCGCCATCGAGGGACCGAACCACAGTGATTTTTCGCTCAGCAGCGCGAGCGGTTGCACCGCAGCGAGCATCAGCCCGGGCGGCCTCTGCTCGTTCGAGGTAAGTTTTATCCCTGGAGTGGCTGGAGCCGAAGAGGCTTTCGTTCAGGTCACATCAGACGCGCCGGGAAGTCCGCAGGTGCTTGAGGTCGTTGGAATGGGCGCGGGGCTCGCCTCGTCGCCGGGCGGTATCAACTTCGGGAAGCAGGTTGCCGGCACCACCAGCGCGCCGCAAAGCGTGACTCTCACGAATACGAGCAACGAATCGCTCTACATCGACTCCATCGCCGAAGCCGGGCCGAATGTCGCCTTGTTTGCGCCCGCGAGTACAGCCCAGCAGTGCGTCGCCAGCGCCGGCGGCATGTTACCCGGCAGTTCCTGCCTCGTTGACATCACGTTCAGCCCCACCGCTTCCGGAACGTTCACTGCCGAGGTCGATATCCAATATCATCTCTCCACCTTGCCCGAGCAATTGCAGGCGATCCCGCTTTCCGGCACCGGCGTTGCAGCCGCGCCGGTCGCGGCCATTCTTCCCGCCGCGCTCGACTTCGGCACCGCCACCGTCGGTACGACAACGGGGGCGCAGGTTGTCACGCTCACTAACAAAGG
>Ga0209167_10001164_pt1 | contig 16082 bp, 16 predicted proteins | sample Coa_R1_9_FD_187154 | JGI IMG/M metagenome (GOLD analysis project Ga0209167, IMG submission 187154) | Surface soil microbial communities from Centralia Pennsylvania, which are recovering from an underground coalmine fire - Coalmine... | ecosystem: Environmental > Terrestrial > Soil >... | reverse complement strand
GGACCTCATCAACCTCCGACGCGATGAGTTTCACGGCGAATGGAACTATGAGATCCTGCCGCGCAGATGAAATGGTTATTTCTTAACAGTTCCTTAGCGGCAGCGATTGCCGCCCGCTGGGTCGGAAAAGTTCTCGCAGAGGTGCCTGCTTTCTTGACTGTCCAGACTCCGTCGGTACGATAAACGTGGATCGTTTTCTGTGTCACTTCACTACACATTATACGGTTCCCGCAGGGGAACCCGCTCGAATCCGCAGCGGCCATTTGGGTTGGGGTAAACGGTCCGGAGAATCAAACGGCGTTTAATGGGAATAATCCTTTGCGAGAGTCCCGTCCGGACTGACAAACGCCGAGGGCGCTAGAATCGATTCATGGGGAACCATCCTGCGGAAGTGCTTCGCGAGGCCCTCGCCTTGCCAGTGGAGGCGCGTTCCGCGCTGATCGATTCCCTTATTGATAGCCTGGACGCGACTGTCGACCAAGGCGCCACGGAAGCGTGGAAGAGGGAGATCGAGCTTCGACTGAAGCAGATTGACGATGGAACCGTGGAACTGATCTCCTGGAGCGCCGCACGAAGGCGTCTTCGCGACCAGTTGGAGCGGTGAGCGGCGAGTCCCTCCGAATCCACCCTGCTGCGGTCGAAGAGGCCGAGGCGGCGGTTGATTGGTACGCGCAACGAAGCAGGCGGGCTGCCGGGATGTTTCTTGATGAGCTTGATCGTGCAGTAGATCTGATCAGCCAAAATCCGGAGCACTATCCCCGACATGACTTTGACACGCGCCGCATCGTCCTGCGTCGGTTTCCTTTTGTGATCATCTTTCGGAAGGCGGTCGCCGGTGTGGAGATCATCGCGATTGCTCACGGTCGCCGCCGTCCGGGTTACTGGCGGGAGCGCCCCGGATAAGCCAGGCGCGTTTCACGGGAGTAATCGAGGCGCGGCTCGGCCGTCATTGCAAACGTCGCGCCAGATCGTGCGAGTCCCGCCTGCGGAGCCTCATTTTGACTTGCTGCTTCCAGGCGCTCGAGGATATCTCTTCGCGTTCTTCGTCCGGCGCGGTTTGGGTTGCGATTCGGCGCCCTCGATACTCGCGTCCAGTACCAAAGCTCGTATGGCCGAGCCGATATCAGCATTCATATCCCTGGCCTGATCTTCAAGAAACAGACGAAGTTCGTCTGCAGTCACTGCCGGCGTCCGGTGCTTTCGGTAGTCTTCACCGTTCCAGCGATCGCACTTGAACCAGACAACGATATAGATGCCTTGTCGGGACGAGGTATCTCGCAAGTAGCGCATGGCGAGTTGCGTTTCGAGCGCCGTCATGACGTCCTCGCGCCAACAGCCCTTCACTTCGATGATGAGCGACGACTTTCTCGCGTCCTTCCCCGGAAGCACGCACGTTATGTAAATGTCGACGACTTGCCCCTCGCGGACTTTCGTCTCGCAGGTCACGCTCACTCCGCGCGAAAGCAGCATCTGCTGCAACTCGTGACTTATCTCGCGCGAAATCGCCTCCTCGTTCTTTGGCGTGGCCCCCGGTTCGTTCCACAGCCTCAGAAGGCGGCTGCCTTCGCCGCGGATCGAAGCCTGGTAATCGACCAGTGCGTCCCACACGGCGTCGGCCAGTTCCTCCTCATCCCGCACGATCATTTGCCGGCGATCAGCCACGACCTTCTTGATCAAATCCGTGCCGAATGGCGCCCACTGAGAATCCAGCAACTCTCGGCGCGCTTCCCAGGCAACTTTCTGTAGATACCATTCGTCCCGAAGCTGGCGCGCAAGAGACTCCAACGCGCTTACGCTCTCCGCGCTTGTCCTCTTATGCAACACGGAAAGAATGACGTTTTGCATGACCCATTCGGGCCGACCACTGAGGCCTGCGCCGTCGGGGCTCACACCAAACTGCGCTCGCAGCCAGACGTAAAAAGCGGCCAGATCATCGTCCGAAAGCGATTCCGCCAATGCCCCCCGCATTTCGCTCTCGCCACCCAAGGCCTCCAGCAAAGGAAGGACGAAGACTGGGCGCGTCTGGATAATGTTCCACACATCAGGCCAAGCGGCAGCTCCGCGATGACGTAGACGTAACGCGGCGTCCCAGCCGAGACGCGGCAATTCTGTATCGGGAGCGTCCGCTACTCGCCGGATGCTTTCCTCGATGACCCCTAACGCCTCCTGATTTCCACGCGCGAGCAACAACTGCATGCCCTCGCAGTAGATGTCCTTTTCGACTTGCCGTGACCGAAGGCCCGCGATGAGTCCGGTTTCAAACCCCCGCGATGGAATCGCTCGGTCCATCGTTTTCATAACCGAAGTCACCCGATGCCCTCCTCGGCGACGAAGAACCACGGCCAGTGTTCTGATCGCGCGTGACTCCGACTTGCGAATCCCAAGCGTTAGCAACCCATCGCGCCAAGCCGGATCACTTTCACCTCCTCCGTAGCATTGCGAAATTATAACGCCTCGAATCCAGCGATGCCACAGCCCTTGCGGCAGCTCATCGAGGTAGGCGCGTTCCGTTCCGAAGAGCTCGAGCAGCAGGCAATGCCCATAAACCGCATAGTTGGTCAATTGGCCGTGACGCAGCCCTCGCCAGACGTGCGGACGAGATCGCTCCAGAAAGAGTTTGCCCGCTTGGATGAGCTGCATTCGTTCTTCGAGATCCAGAACCTCCCATCCAGGTAGTCGGCTGATCGCATCATGGGGGCCGTGCCCAAGTTCAGAGTCCACCGGAAAAGACATGATGGACAGCAACTGTGCAAAAGCGGCCGGGTCGGCTTGAGACGCGCTGAGGCATTCCCTGATCTGGTTTATGCGTGTCTCCCGTATCCGGGACTTCTCGTCGCTGCGGTCCGTGTTTTCGTCGTGCGCTTCCTGCTCCCGGTTCCTGAGTCTCGTTTGCCAATCCAGAAGGTAGCTGTGCAAACCGGACAACGCGCTCGTTCTTGACAGGGCGGCTTCGGCTTCCCGCGGATCGTCCCATCGCACCAGATACGCTGCTATCGTTTGCCATAGAAGAGCCTCGTCGTTGCCACCGCTTTTCCAGCTCTCGACAACGAAATCAAAATCTGCTGCGATCAGGAGGGGCTTTTCGGTGTTGACCAGCCGCGAGGCGGCATAAATGTTGTTGCCGAGCCTCGGCACCAGACCGGCAGCAACGGCCCGCCGCGAAGCCTCTGGCCACGGCTCGTGTTCGGTCTTCGTGTTTCCCGGAATCGACAAACATGTCTTCAAAATCTAAAAGCCGCGCGAGCGCAACGTCCACAACGGCGCGGTGCGCAGTCGCCTCGTCGCTTCGGCCAGCTTTGTCCACGAGTCGGTCGCCGAATTTAGACCAGGCAGAAAGCCGGCTCACGGGATGTCCCGCGTCTGCCAACCACACCAACGCGGGAGCCCACTCCTCCGCCTTCATGCGTTCCAGCAAATCAAATCCGACGAAACGCCCGAGCCCCGTTGTCAGCGAGTAGTCCGATCCCCCCAACGCGTTCTTGGCGTCCTCCCACGAACAGAACTTCGGCCACACCGCCTTGAGGGCTCGCACTTTGAGCCGCTCTTCGTCACCTGTAACCGGCATGACGGCCAACGGCAACAGCCGCGCTCGTGTTACGTCATCACCGTGATCGCCAACACTCGATGCGGCTGCGATACGCAAGTGGAGCGGCTCGCGTTCATCGAGTGCAAGCGTCGCAAGGCGGGGCTGCAGTGCCTCTACCCCACAGGCATCAGCCACTTCAATCGCGCACTGCCTTGCGAGCATCGAGGTCGAACTCTCTATCACAGATGCGAGTTGTGCGCCCAACTCGGGATGCTTGAGGCTGCGATATTTCTGGGAGATTCCGAATTCGTAGAGTAGGGGGCTGCTAGCCTCGCCCTCCCGGATCAACCAGCTCACAACCTCCGCTTTCTGGCTGTCCGTCGCCAGCGAAAGGTCGCTCTGCAAGAGCGCCTCCGGGTCCGTCCTCAGGATCTCCGAACGGACGGCGGCATCCAGAGCCGTCAGCCATCCGGCAACACCCCTCAGCGGAGCCGGCACCCGGCCTGCGGCCGTTACGAGCGCGACTTTGTTCCGAGTCTTCATGCCGGAAACACAGATATGGCGGGCAGTCATGAATTCATAGCTTTTATGAACCCAGCGGAAGCGTTTTCCAGTGGCGGTGAACAGACCGGTCTTCAAGACTTCGAGTACGTCGTCATAACCGACACCGAACGCGTTACCCTTCGCCATTTCCTGGTCACCGGCAATCGCCCGCGCCGTCACGGTGCCGACATCCGAACCCTCCCTTGGATCGGCATCGATGACCATCTGTGCTCCGAGGACTGTCACGCACGCGACCCTGCCTGCAACGGCCATTCGTTGATCGATATCGAGCCGATGAGACTGCGTCGATCGACTGGAGCCAGGATACTCGCTGAGCAGTTCCCGACATCCGCGTTCGTAAAGGGCTCTGACATCCGTCAGGAGTGCCTCGCCGGAGCGAGCCGCACGCAACAGGAGATCGAGCGTGATCGGCCGCGCCGCAAGTGGCTGAAGATTGCCACGCCAGACCGCCTCCATGAACGCGTCGGCGTCGATACCGTTCTGTACCGCCGCCTTACGGATATCGCTGCGGCTCAAGGGCAACAATTGCCATCGACTGACGTTATCCTGCCCGAAGAATGAATCCAAGTCGCCGTCCAGAACCGGCGGAAACTCCCCCGTGCGACAGGCGATTGTCAGACGCAGCCCCTCGCGGCGCAATTGTCGGAAGACGAAAGCCAGCCCTTTCGCTATCGCACTGTAGGCGGGGATCGCCTCGTCCAGTGAGTCGAGATGAATGTTTATCGTCCCGGTGTCGGTTGCGTTCCACTCGCGGATGACCGGGTCATTCAAAATCAGGGCCTGAAGGTCAGTCAGACTAGTCGTACCGCCAATATCGACGAGCACGATCTGATTGCCAGATCCCGCCGGGTTCTCCTGAACGTCCGACGCATCCGCATTAACCGCGGAACTCTTTCCCATGCCCGACTCGCCCGAAAGGATCTTGCACGGCTTCTCCCGCAGGGCGGCGAGATCTGAGATGCCGGGGTTCAGGGAGGCGAGATACCTCTCCGCGGGATCGGGAAGATATGCGTCGTCATCCAGATAGAGGATCGAGTCGGACGGAAGCCAGTAACGGCGCCATGGGTACTTTCTGGTCAACTTCAAACATTCCAGGCCGCCACACCACGCTTTTGCTCGGCAAGCTTATTTTGAAGCGCCGCGCCCGGAAACAAGGGACACGGCCGATCACGATAGTCTGGCTCGGAGGATCACTCCCGACAAGTCGGCCTGTGACCCGAAATCGGTGAAAGTCGGGCGCGCCCTGTTGCGTCCAGCGTCTTCGCCGCCCTCTATAATCAGGGGTTGCCGAATCCGCAGATTACCGATGAGCCCCTCGCGTTCATCAGAGCATGTATTTCCGCTGAGCGTGTTCGCTGGATCTACCACGTAACGATGCGGCTTCAGGAACGGCGACTGACCGGAGACACGCTCCGTGAGGCGGCCGCCACGCTGGAGATCATTGAGGAATATCCCCACGACAAGTATCTCCCCAGCTACCTGTTGCGGGGCGAAGTTCCGGCATTCGTATTTCACGCGCTCGTGGCGACGGACATCGAGGGCGATAATATTCGTGTGGTGACCATGTACCTCCCGGACTCCGGGCAGTGGGACGAGGACGGGCGCCTCAGGAGGGCCGTAAAGTGAAGTGTCGAATCTGCGGGGGCGCGATGGAAGAAAGGGTGACGGACCTGCCCTTCAAGATCGGCGATACGTCGATTGTGATCGTCAGGTCGCTGCCGGTCCTTCAATGCCGTCAGTGCGGGGAGGCCGAGTTGGAAAACGTCGCGATGTCGCGGGTCGATCGCCTCCTCGCCGCGGTGGACCGCTCCGCGGAGTTGGAAGTGGTCCGTTACGCTGCCTGATCTGACGCCGGATTCATCCCGCTAAGCCGGCTTGCCGCCGCTAATCCTGATGTCGACGGGTCGTTGGCGAGGTCAACGCCGATTATTGACGACGTAGTTGAAGGTCGTCTCGGAGTCGCCCGGTCAGCGGCGAGCGCCGACGAACTGGATCGCCAAGAAGTGCGTTCATTCCCCGTGTCTCGCTCAAGCGGTTCACCCCAGTCATTCGTGTTTATTTGTGTTCATTCGTGGCCCTCATTCTTCTTCAGGTTCGAGGACGCCGGGAGCGACCCCGGCGCCGGGGGGATGGCCAACCCACGATGAATAAAGGTGGGAAAATTGCTGGGGATGCAGTTCCATCGCGTATCACCGGCATCTGCGCTCGCGATTTGCGTTTTCGCGGGGTGCGCCCTGGCCCAGTCCTCCAGTCAACCGGGTTTGGATGCGGCGTTGAGCCGGAAGGTGGAATATCAGTCGGCGCGCGATCGCGGGCACGCGGCGCTTGAGAAGAAAGATTACGTCACGGCCGAGCGGGAGTTGCGTTTGGCGCTGGAATTGGACCCGAACCCTGGGCAGGTTTCGTACTGGTTGGGAAGCGCTATCGCCGGTCAGAGAAAAGTCGAGTTGATTCCCGAAGCGTTGTTTTATTTTGCCCGAGCCGTTGTCGCGGAAGGCGCCGACGCTCTTCCCGATTCGGAAAGAATCCCGGCAGAAACCTATCTGTGGAAGGCTTATTTCGGCTTTCATGGGTCGGACGAGGGGCTGGACCACCTGAAAGAGATCGCGCGCCGCAACGTAACACCACCGCCGGACTTCAAAATCTCCACACTGGACGGTGACCCTGCTCCGGGGGCAGACGATCCATTCGACAAAGCCAATCCGGATATTGCGCTTTGGCGCAGGGTTCGCGGAGCGGTGCTGGTGAACGACGGTGGTGCGTCGTACTTTGCAATGGTCCGGGGCGAACTGTTTCCTCCGGGCAATCCTGGCTCTTTCGCGATGTTTCGCGGAACGGTGGTGGCGCGGCCCTCGGCGCGAGAATTACTCGTCAACGTGGACAGTCCTGAAGGCGACGCCCTGCTGCAGTTCGATCCCCCTATCCAAACGAAAATGAGCCCAGGGGACAAAGTGGAGTTCCGGGGAGTGATTGAGTCCTATTCGAAGTCACCATATGTGCTCACGCTGCGGGCGAAGGCTTCTGATCTGGTAATCAGCCAGGCGACTCGCGCAGGCCGCGCCATTTAGCGGTCCGTGCAGGCGTTGGTGACGCTCCGAACGTTGAGATATTTCGCTACCAGCCCAGGGAAGCGGATGAGGACCGGGCGATTCATCGCGGGCAATGAGGCGACGCTGGGGCGGGAACAAGCGTCGACATGAGTGTCGACGCGGCCCGCAAGAGTGCGCGCGCCACATGAACCAGTTGCATGGCAGCCCGGTTCATCAGCTCAGAATGAGTTTATTCGTGTTTATTTGTGTTCATTCGTGGCCCTTTGCAGTTCGAGGACGCCGGGAGGACGCTGAGGCCCCCAATAAAGGTCAGATCCCGGCGGCGGGGAAGATTCCCCACCCTACAGGGCGCGAGCTGTAGCCAAATCGCCGGCGCTACGGGTGGGATTACGTCGGTAAGTTGCCGGCGAGCCAGTAATCGACGCTGAACTTTCCCGGGCCAGAACAGATCAGCCAGATAAAGAAGAGCACGTACAGGACTTCCGGAAGGTAGAGGAAATCGGCGAGCCAGTTCAGCGGCGAAAGTCCTTTTGGCATGGCCGAGAGACTGGTGGTCACGATGGCGACAAGCATATCGACCAATAAAGCCATGCAGGCCAGGCTCGAAAGAAACCCCACGATCAGCAAGGATCCGCCAACGAGCTCGACACCCGAGACAAAATAGGTCATCAGGCGAGGAAACGGGACCGCGGCCTTGACCAGCGTGTCGTACATCGTTTGCCTGCCGCCGGCGACGAACAATTTGTTTGCCCCGGAAATGGCGAAGAACAGCCCGAGCGCAACGCGTACCACCAGGATGGCATATTGTTCCCAACCACTACTACCGCGCAGCGCAAACTGGACCAACTGACGATACTCCATATGAGATTATGCGTCCATCCGTTCGACCCATTTCGCGCGCCATGCGGGGGCCACGAATGGATCGGCAAAGTACTGTGTTTCCCGCGCAACCTTGCCGTCCCTGAACTCCATGACGCTCACGGTGTACGACGGCTTGCCGTCATATGTCAGGATGAATTCGGTGATCCAAAGGTCACCGCCGCCAATGATTCGGCGGACAGCAAACCGCTTTTTGTCCGGCTGACCTGCGCGTTGGTTCTGTATGTTGCGCCGACCGCGGGTTCGCTCGCCCGACTGCGGGTATTCCAGCACCGCGTCCTCGTGATAGATGCGGTGCTCCGCTTCAAAATCGTTGGCATCGGACGCTGCCCAATGCCGATCCAGCGCCGCACGGATCTCCAGGTCCCGCAGTCCGGAATACTGCTCGTTCTTTGGTCGATCGTTCATCTCGTTCTTTTCTCGATGGTTCATCTCGGGCCTTCAATTTGGTGAACACGCTTGGGGCGCCAGCTGTCCGAAGCATACAACCGCCACGGGACTCGGGTAAAAGCGATAGAAACGGGGCCTTCCGCGAGATCCCACATGTGGCCTCGGTTATTCGTGTTCATTTGTGTTTATTCGTGGCTCTCTGTTTTCTTTGGGCTGAAGAACGCCGGGCGAAATCCCGGCGGCGGGGAAGATTCCCCACCCTACATTTGCATCGAGCGGATTTTCGTTCACGCTTCAATGAAATATCGCTAAGTGGGTTTGACTTCAATGGGGTGGGGCGGAAAGTGCCCGTCCGGTTGGGGCTGTTTTTGGTTGGCTCGTGGTATTCAGGGTCATGTTCGAGACATTTGACGACTGCGAACCCCGCGTAGACGGGGAGAAGCGTACGGAGACACGGGATGCGATGGATGCCGTGGAGTTTGCGCGGAAGCGCCTGAAGTTCGAGCCGGACGAGCGGCAGATCGAAGTCCTTCGATCCAGTGCCAAACGGGGAATTCTGAATTGCACGCGGCAGTGGGGGAAGTCGACCGTTGCGGCGGCGAAGGCGGTGCATCGGGCTTTTACGCAGGACAAGAGCCTGGTGCTGGTGGCGAGTCCGACGGACCGGCAGAGCGCGGAGCTGGTTCGAAAAGCCGCGGAGATGGTCGCGACGCTGGGGAACACGCCGCGGGGGGATGGGGATAACCAGACTTCGCTGCTGTTTCCGAACGGTTCGCGGATTGTGGGATTGCCGGGGATGGAAGCGACAGTGCGGGGATTTTCGGCGGTGAGCCTGCTGCTGATCGATGAGGCGTCGCGCGTAGACGATGCGATGTATAAGGCGCTGCGTCCGATGCTGGCGGTGGGGGATGGGGATCTGTGGCTGATGAGCACGCCGAACGGCAAGCGCGGATTTTTCTATGAGTGCTGGGCGCATGACGCGGCGGACGATTGGTTCCGGGTGAGCGTGCCGGCAACGGAGTGCGCGCGGATTTCGCCGGAGTTTCTGGAGTCGGAGCGGCGGGCAGCGGGTCCGGTGTGGTTTGCGCAGGAGTTTATGGGGGAGTTCGTGGATAACGGAACGGAGTCGTTTGAGCGGGGTCTGGTGGAGGCGGCGGTGGATGACAGTTTCGAACCTCTCGATTTGTGAAAAGTCAAAACCTTTGGCCACGGATGAACACGGATGAAAGCGGATAAGAGAAAAAGAAAATGTTCTATTTGGGGCTGGATTTGGGGCAGCGGCGCGATCCTTCGGCTATCGCGGTGGTCGAGAAGACTCGTGTGATGCGGGTTCGGCATCTGGAGCGGTTCCGGTTGGGAACGTCGTATCCCCATGTGGTGGAGCGGGTGCGGGAGATTACGCAGCACCGGGAGCTGGCGGGGAGATGCGCGTTGGCGGTCGACGGCACGGGAGTGGGCGCGCCGGTGGTGGATATGCTGCGCGCGGCTCGGCTGGGGTGCGATCTCGCGGCGGTGACGATTACGGGCGGGGAGCGGCAGCGCCAGACGGGGTCGGTGTGGAGCGTGCCGAAGCGGGACCTGATCGCGGTGGTGCAGGTGCTGCTGGAACGGGATGAGCTGAAGCTGGCGCGGGGGTTGAGGGAGTTAGGCGCGCTGATGCGGGAGTTGATGGATGTACGGTCGTCGGCGGGGATCGGCGGGCGGGTGCGGTTGGGAGCGGATGGGTTCGGGGAGCATGACGATCTGGTGATTGCGCTGGCGCTGGCTTGCTGGAGGGCGAAGCGGGGGTACATCGGGTTTGGGGCCGGCCGGTTGCCGGGGATTTGAGCCGCCTGAAAAGGCGGCTGCGGCCAAAAATGGCCACCCTACAAGAAAGAATAGGAGGAGTTATGAGTATTGCCGGATATTTAAGTGCAGGGAAGCCTGGTAACGCGTTGAGGGTGCTGTTAGAAAAGTCTGTGCCTGCTGTTGCGGTTCGGCCCGACGATGAGTATTACGCGCGCGTCGAGGACTATGATCCGGTGCCGCGGGCGCACTGCGATAAACTCCCCAAGAGACCTAAATGAAGCCAATTCGCCGTGTCGCCGTTCTTGGGGCGGGAACCATGGGTGCCCGCATCGCGGGGCATCTCGCTAACGCGCAGATTCCGTCGCTGTTGCTCGACGTGTCGGGTGACGCCGCGCGCAAGGGCCTCGAGGCTGCTCTCAAGGACCGACCGGCCGCGTTCTTCGTTCCCGAATCCGCCGGCCTCGTGACCACCGGCAGCTTCGACGACGATCTCGCCAAGATCGCGGATTGCGATTGGATCGTCGAAGCCGTCACCGAGAATCTGGGTATCAAACGGGCGCTCTACGATCGGGTCATCCCGCATCGTGCGCCGGGCGCGATCGTCTCCACCAATACCAGCGGGATTCCGCTGGCGCAGATCGCGGAAGGTTACGCGGAGGATTTTCGGCAGCACTTCCTCGGCACGCACTTTTTCAATCCGCCGCGCTATCTGCATCTGGTCGAAATCATCCCGGGACCGGAGACCCGGGCGGAGATCCTCGCGTTCATCGCCGATTTCTGCAACCTCCATCTCGGCAAAGGCGTGGTTCCGTGTAAGGACACGCCGAACTTCATCGGCAACCGAATCGGCGCTTTCTTCGGCGCTACCGTGCAGCGCCTGACCGTCGAACACGATCTCACCATCGAGGAAGTGGATGCGCTGACCGGTCCGCTGATAGGGCTTCCCAAGAGCGCCAGCTACCGGCTGCTCGACATCGTCGGGCTTGACGTCTGGGAGCACGTCACGAAGAATCTTTATGAAGCCGTTCCGGGCGATCCGTTCCGCGAGCGGTTCCAATTGGCTCCGTTCGTCGCGGAGACGATTCAGCGGGGATGGCTGGGCGATAAACGCGGCCAGGGGTTTTACAAGCGCGTCGGCAAGGATCGGGAGATTTATGCGCTCGACCGTAAAACGTTTGAATATCATCCGGCGGAAAAGCCGCGCTTCGCTTCGCTTGAAAACGTGCGCCGGATCGAGCCGCTGGGCGATCGGTTGAAGGCTCTCATCGCGCTCAGCATTCACGATGAAAAAGACAAGGTTGGCCGGTTTCTGTGGCAACTGCTCAGCGAGCATATCCGGTACGCCGCGCAGATGGTGCCGGAGATTTCAGACCGGATCGTCGAGATCGACCGGGCCATGCGGTGGGGTTACGCGAATGCGCTGGGGCCTTTCGAGCTGTGGGATGCCCTTGGGTTCGAATCGACGGCCCGCCGGATCGCTCTCGAAGGCCGCGAACTGCCGGAACACGTGCTGCGTATGCTGGGGACGCCGGAATCGGGCGCGAAGTCGTTTTATCGGCCCGCCGATTCGGGCGGCTGGCCGCGTACCGAGTACTACGATTTGGCCGGGAGTAGTTATAAGGAGTTGGAGCCTCGGCCGGGCGTCATTGTGTTGGCGGATTGGAAGCGCGCGCGCGGCGTGGTGAAGACGAATCCGGGCGCTTCGCTGATCGACCTCGGGGATGGGGTGCTCTGCTGCGAGTTTCACAGCAAGGCCAACGCGATCGGGGACGATATCGTGCACATGGTGCGGGCCGGGCTGGCCGAACTCGAGAGTAATTTCGACGCGATGATCGTCGCCAATCAGGGCGAAAATTTTTGCGTCGGCGCGAATTTGATGTTGGTTTTGCTGGCGGCGCAGGAACAGGAGTGGGACGATTTGGGCGCGGCAATCCAAGCCTTCCAGCAGATGAACATGTCTTTGAAGTACGCGCCCAAACCGGTGGTGGCCGCGCCGTTCGGAATGGCGTTGGGCGGCGGGTGCGAACTTCCGCTGCACTGCCGGAGAGTCCAAGCGTCGGCGGAGCTGTACATGGGGCTGGTGGAGGTGGGCGTGGGACTGATCCCCGCGGGCGGCGGTTGCAAGGAGATGCTGCTGCGCTCGCACGATCTTCGGAAGATTTTCGAGCAGATCGGATTTGCGAAAGTGTCGACGAGCGCGGTGGAGGCGCGGCAGTTCCGCTATCTGCGCGACGGCGACGGCATTTCGATGAATCCGGACCGGCTGATCGACGACGCGAAGCAATTGGCGCTTTCGCTGGTGCCGGGGTATGCTCCCGGCGCTCCGCGGAACGACATCACGGTGTCGGGCGATGAGGGTTTTGCGCTGATGAAGATGGGGGTCTGGATGGCTCGGAAGGGGGATTACATTTCGGATTACGATGCTGTAGTTGGGGAGAAGCTGGCTTATGTTCTTAGCGGAGGACGGTTAACGGGGACGCCCTCGGTTTCGGAGCAATATCTGTTGGATTTGGAACGGGAGGCTTTCCTTAGTCTTTGCGGAAATGCGCAGACGCAGCTTCGCATGCAGCATATGCTGAAGACCGGGAAGGCGCTTCGGAATTGAAGCCGACGAGGGCGTCGGCTGCGGACCGGGGGTCCGCCCCACAGCTTAATGGGTGAAGAGGACCTTTTGCAGTTCGGCTTTGTCGATGAGCCGCTTCCAGAGGGTTTCGGGGTGCTCGTCGAAAACGAGGCTTTCGTCGTAGTTGAAGATGTACCACCCGCCCTGACGAACCTCGCGAGCCAGCTGGCCGGGTCCCCAACCTACATAGCCCATGTAGATGCGCAATGCCGATTCCTTCCGTCCGGCGGACAATGCGGTCTCGATATTCTGCTTCGAGGACATGAAGTAGAGATGGCCGGCGACATGGCTTCCGCCCTCGGGCGGTGTATCGGAGCGGAGCAGGGCCAGCACCCCGGCTAATTCAACCGGGCCGCCGACGAATAGCTCATCGTTGCGTTTTTCCGCGCCTTTGATTCCGGCGAGCACGCGCTGGATGGTGAGATTGCTGCGGTAATGGATCATGAGGCCCAGTGCGCCGTCCTTATCGTAATTCGCCAACACGATGACGCTGTGCGCGAATATCGGATCGGGCGTGTCGCGCTGCATGATCAGGATGCTGCCCTGGGCGAGATCTTCGGGGCGTATGGATTGGGCCGGGGAAAGCGGTGCGAACAGAAATCCGGCAGTCAGCGCGGTCAACGTGACTCGCCGGACTTTCATATTTCTATTTTGCCTTACTTGCCGTCTATAGAAAAAGCCAGCAGCGCATTGCCGGGCATGCCATTTCCCGGGTAACCCGAGGTGATGTAGAGCATCCCGCCGGCGATGGCGGGGCCCATGCTGTTGATCGAACCGCCATGCGTTTTCACGCCGTTGACGGCGTCGAAATCCTGCAGGGTGTCGAAGTCCCAAATGATTTTGCCGGCCGCGGTTTCGTAGGCCCGGATGTGTCCGTCCCACGATCCGAGAAACGCTACGCCGGGGATCACGGTAACGGGCGCCGGTTGGGCGGCGCTGCATCCTTTCAGAGCCAGACAGGCTGGTTTGGGCGCCGGCGTCATCCAGAGTTTTTCACCAGTGGCCATTTGCAGGGCTACGAGACCTCCGCCCACTTCGGGCTTGCCGAGGGTGAAGTCGGAGATGCCGATGTAGGCGATTCCGCGATCGTCAGCGGCGCCTCCCCACATGGTTCCACCGTTGACTCCGCCGGCGGCGATTTTCAGTTTCCAGAGAAGCATGCCTTCGCGATCGGGATCGATGCCGTAAACCATGCCCCCCTTATCGCTGGTGACGAGGATGCGTTTCCCGCTTCCGAGCGAACGCAGCATTCCGGAGTTGCCGAGGTCGGAGTCGATAATTGGGTCTCTCGGACAGTTAGTCTTGTCTGCCGCTCCGCAGGCGAAGTTATAGGAATCGTCGGCGTGGAACTGACGCGACCATAAGAGATGGCCCGAAGCCATGTCGAAAGCCATGATCGCATCGCTGCTGTCGGTAGCCGGTTTGGAGTAGTTGACGCCTGTTCCGATGTAGATGGCTTTCTTCTGTAAGTCGATTATCGGCGAGGACCAGGGGACGGCGCCGGATGGTCCCCAGGTTTTTGTGCCTTTGGCGTTCTGTCCTGTTACCTTTGGTTCGTCGCGGATAGTGTAAGCCTGCCAGATCTTCTTGCCTGTCGCGGCATCCAGGGCTACGACACTGCCCCGGAACGTGCAGCATTCGAACTTGGGATCGGTTGCCGCCATTGCCTCATCTCTTCCCGATACGGGGACGTATAACCGGCCGGCCGCGAGTTTGGGAGAGCCGGTGATTACGGCCTTCGGATGATCGTCGGCGCGCGTCTTCCAGAGCTGGTGTCCGCTCGCGAGGTCGAGCGCGTATACGTTGCCCTTGAGATCGCCGAAGTAAACCGCCGTGTCGACGGCCGGCGAATTTCTCACGCTGCCCGCGGCTGTGAAGGTCCAGTAAGTGCATCCGGTGTGCGCGTCGAGAGAATAGACGACTCCGTTGGCGTCGCCCACGAAGACTCGACCCATGACAACCGTCGGGGTTCCCTCCGCGTTCGTCACGCCGGGAAATCCGAAGGCCCATTTGAGTTTGAGCCTGGGGGTGGTCTGGCTGGTGAGTCCGGCGGCTTTGGCGTTCTGGAAGCGCGTGTTCGCGGCGTCGGCCCAGCCGTTCCATGACGGGCCGTTTGAACTCGGCGGCGGGCCGGGGCATGTGGCGGCTTGCGCGGCTACCGTCGTAAGCCCGACTGCTATCAGTAAGAACAGCCGCATTACTTGCCGATCGTGACCAGCGCTACCATGTTGAGCGCGCTTTCGGCCATCACGATGTTGCCGTCTCTGGTGGTCATCATGTTGCGCACTACGCCTCCGCCGGCCGGGATGGCCCACGTTTGGAATTTCTCCGTCTTCGGATCGAAGCGGACCAGGGTGTTCGGTTTCACAGCCGATTCGCTGTACCAGATGACTCCGTTCAGGAAGGTGATTCCATAGGGCTGCGATCTCGGCCCGCCGGGCGAAGGCCATTCTTTGATCGCGCCGGTTTTGGTGTCGAGTCTTCCGAGATAGCCGCGCGAATAGTCGGCGTAATAGATGACGTCGTCCGAGGTAATCGCAATACGGCGGGGCCGCGACTCGGGGTGCGGCAGCGTCCATTCGTGGATTGCCATGGTGTCGGGGTTGATGGCGGCAATCTTGGGTGCGCCGAACTCGCAGTAATAAGGAGTGCCCCTGGAATCGACGACCATGCCGTACGGGTTCGAGGGCTTGGTGGGGGAATCGACGATTTTGATATCGCCGGTGGCGGGATTGAGCCGTCCCACCTTATTGGAATTCTGCACGGTGAACCAGAGGATGCCTTTGTGGTCGAACAGCGGGGTGTGCGGATCGCGCGCGTCGGCGGCGAGTTTGTACTCGAAGAATTCGCCGTTCTTCGGGTCGAGCTTGCCGATGTAGCCCTTGGAATTCGCCGTGAACCAGATCTTCCCGTCTTTATCCTCGACGAGCCCGTGGGGGCCCGAACCTTTGGTGGGTGGGTGGAATTCCTTGATCTCTCCGGTTCTGGGATCGATGCGGCCGAGTACGTTCGCGTACTGGCCGGTGTACCAGATGTAGCCGTCGTGCGTGGCGAGCGGATCGTGCGGACGCGAGCCTACTGTAGGGACGGTCCACTCTTTGAAGCTGACGGTTGCGGGGCCGGGAATGATGACGGCTTTCGGCACGTCGCCCTCCGGAAAGTTTTTGGAGAGGTATGCTTCCACGACGGGGATCTGATCTTTGGAGACCTCGGCTCCGGCCGAGACCATGCGCTCGACGAGAAGCTTCCAGTCCGCGGGGGT
>Ga0209167_10001161_pt1 | contig 16107 bp, 20 predicted proteins | sample Coa_R1_9_FD_187154 | JGI IMG/M metagenome (GOLD analysis project Ga0209167, IMG submission 187154) | Surface soil microbial communities from Centralia Pennsylvania, which are recovering from an underground coalmine fire - Coalmine... | ecosystem: Environmental > Terrestrial > Soil >... | reverse complement strand
ATACATTGTAGAAAAGTAGAGGATCTGATGGCATTTGCAGGAAACATACCGGGAAATTACACGGTTACAATTAATCCTATCTCAGGAAGTTTACCTGGGGCGCAGATAGCCAAAGCTGCGTCACAGAATGTAAATACTGGAACTGCTGTAAGTTTTACAGGTGGTACGGTCGTTTATGATACAAGTTCTTTTTCTAATTTAGCTTCTCATCCTACAAGGCTAACTGTTCCTGCTGCTGGAGAATATTTAATTCTATTTACGGCGACTACCTCTGTTCAAGGAGGAGCGGTGCAGTTATATAAAAACGGATCACCTCTGGCTAATGATGAAGCCGAAGCAAGTGCTGCCAATGCGTTTGTAGATGCAGTCTTTATTGAAAAGTTAGCGGCAAATGACTACTTAGAGATTTTTAATACCGCTGGCTTAGTGTCTTCATTTACCGTAGCAGTGTTTTCTGTTCAACAAGTGATGTAAGGAGTACTTATGGGGGCACCGTCTTTAACTCATCCTGGACTTTCCAGTACGGATACACCGGCACCTGTGGTAGCCGGAACTCCTGTATCTCCTGGGGCTGCGACGGGTCCATGTACTGCAACATTTTCTGCTGCGAATAAACCAGGATCTACTAATGCAACAAGTCCGTCTATGTGGATGTACGTTGTTGTGAATGGAGTTCAATACTTACTACCTTTATTTCCTGTATAAGGCACTTCAATGGCAATTGCTGGAAATGTACCTGGAAACTATACGGTTGATGTCACCCTTGATACCTTTGTAGTAGAAGTCAAGACTTACGGAGTGCTTACTACAAATACAGCCGCACAAAATGATACAGCCATCTCTACAATGCTCACGGCTGTTCCATCTGGATCTTTGATTCTATTTTCAGAGCCGGGGATATATCTTCATTCTCAAACTATTCTTCCTCCTAATGGGAAACTATTAGAGTTTTGTGGGTTTGGAGGTTTCGGAAATGAAACACCAAATCAAGGATCTGAAAATCTTACTGTTCTACAATGGACAGGTGGAGCTTCACCACAGTTGCAGACTCAACCGGCCAGTGATGGTACACGAATCTGCAATTTGACTTTTGAAAACAATGGGTCTGCGACAGCAGCTATTTGGATTGATGGAACGTATCACGCATATTTAGACCATGTTTCGATTGAAGGGGATATCACGCCCTATAGCACTGCTGGATTAGTAATCAGTGGTGCAAATACTATTCCAGCTTTATTTGTTGCCGATAAATGCTCTTTAAAAGGTAATAATACAACTCCTGGAACGTCCGTTGGTATTCTTATTCACGTAGGGTGTGATGTCGCTAGATTCAATGATTGTAACGTCGCATATCACCAACAAAATTTAGTTGTAGACACTACCTGCTCGACACTAGTATGGGATGGCGGAAACAATGAAATGCTTGCCGCCTCGGGTAACTCTGGTCGTGGGGTATACGTCGCCGGTGGTCAGAACATCCATTTAATTCACACTCATTATGAAACAGTAGATACCGGACAGAGGGCTATTGAAATTGCAGCAATGAGCGGTGGCTCCATTAAAGGTAACTTTTTTAATGGAGGAAGTGGACCATCTGATTATGCCATTCTATCATCTGGAGCTGCTTCTAGTGACGTTATAGTTGAGGACAATGTTTTCACTAATGTCGGAATAGCGGGCATCGATCTTCATGCTTCGACTAACTGGAACATTGGAAAGAATTCTCTAGGCACAGGCGCTACTGCTATCCTTCCTAATAGCAATGAAGGTAGCATGGTTCTAGTTACTGGAGCTAACAATGATAATATGGTAATACCGCAATTTCCAATGGTTACGGTTTCTGGTTTGACAGGCGATACTTTATTATCTGGATTGGGAGGGGTCACTAATCCATTGGCAGGACCGGCAAATCCTGGTCAGTTAATCATAATTTATAACCAATTCAACCATAATTTAACTTTAGTACATGAAGCCCCTACATCAATTAACGTAAACAGAATTAATACTACGTCTGGTTCTAACGTTGTTTTAACTGTTAATACGCTGGCAGGTTTAATGTGGATACCTGCGACTCAGCGTTGGCGAATCCTATTTGTAGATTCAATTGCTACCTAAATTAAGGAGACAATTCGTGAAAAAATTATTTGGAATACTATTAGGGTTATTTGTTCTAGGTAGTACTAATATTACGAATGCTCAGACTTGTCCATCTCAGTCTACCGTAGCAACACAAGGACTATTCTTCACTAACCCAACGACTACGGTGACCGGAACACCTGACACAATGGTTTCCAATTCTGTGTATTTAACGACAGGGACTTGTGGATCAGAGAATGGCGGAACTGGATCATTACCTGTAAAGGTGTTTACTATCTCGTCTGAAGGTGTAGGGACGGCTCCTCAGATCCCTCTTTCGGCATTAAATTTGCCTAATGGGAAGTATTTTGCTGTGGTGACGGTGACCGACGCTTCTGGTCTCCAGAGCGCCCAGAGCAATGAGGTAGGCTTTACAATTTCAAACCCTCCTCAAGCGCCGGGAACATTCTCGGTGAAATAATTTGTCTGATCTTGGCGCTTTTAAGAATTAAGTGTTAGTAGTAAGAGGCATCTTGTGGCTATTTTAAAAATAATGATCCAGGTCCAAAATACGGTAGGATCTATCTTTATAGATACCTTTTACACTGACAGCTTTGAAGACGCTGTGAACTCTATTGGCACGGCTCCTGCCGTTATTCAGGTAATAGGAAATTGTACGCTGAATAAAAATTTGACAGTTCCATCAAATATCACTTTAGATTTTACAGAACTTGGGTCGGTATTTGTCAGCACCGGATATACCCTGACTATTGCGGGTCCTTTAGTCTCTACTGCCAGACAGACGTTTACAGGGCCAGGAACAGTCATATTGCCAACGGTCACGTTGACTGCTGGTTTCACTTTAGCAACTCCGTATAATAACTTAGTAAACGTTACTTCAGCAGGAAATGTGATCTCATCAACAGTTACAGCTATTAGCAGTGGATTTTATCTTGGTCAGGAGTTCACTTTATTTAACGTTGGCAGTTATACTGTCACACTAAAGAATGCCGCTAATACGGATTTCGGTAGTGATCAGGCTATGAGTTCTGGAACAACATTAGGATTAATCTGGAGTAGTTCAGGATGGCTTATTACATCGTCTCAAGGAATGGGCTCCGGGGTTACTCAGATTACAGCAGGTACAGCTATAGGGGTTTCTCCTTCTGGAGGGACAGGTAACGTTACAGTAAATAATGACGGGGTGACTTCGCTAATAGCAGGAACAGGCATATCTATTAGCGGTTCTACAGGTAATATAACAGTAACAAATACTCAGAGTGGTTTACCTGCTGGATTTGGTACTTATGTTTCAAATAGCCCTAATAACCCTGTAAACCTCACTAATGGGTTACCTACAAATATAGCGTCTTTGTCTTTAGGGGTAGGTGATTGGGAAGTTCAGGGCAATGTAGCAACAGGCAATGTATCCGGTAACTCATTTACTTTTTTAATTGGCGCAGTGTCTACTACAAGTGGAGGGTTTGATTCTGCTAATGTTACTACTGGAGAAGGATACTTTGAATTACCTTTTAATGAAGCTGCAAGCAATACTATTGCGTGTTCTACTGGAATGCGAAGAATTGTGGTGGCTTCTGGTACGACTACTGTATATTTAGTCGTGGACGCTGGTTTTTCGACAGGAAGCCCTACTGCGTCAGGTATTATTAAAGCCCGTAATTGGGCAACTCTCTAAGGAAGAGGCTTTAATGGGTCTTACTCCAGGACAAATACGAGGAGATCAAGAATTACAATTTGGTCCTAGTCTTCTACAGACAGGAGCAAATGGAAACTCCGTCATTCAGGTACCTTCAGCTATCGGAGTGATGACTCAAAGCGCTACTTCTGTTAATTCTGGTCCTTTGACTCCTGGGTCAGACCACGTGATCTCATTCGATACTGTTTTGACAGACTTAGCTGGATATTATTCTGCTGGTAGTCCGAGTAAGCTAACTGTTCCAGCAGGAATACCAAATATGCTGTTTGTTGTGAACTGTTTTGGTACTACGGATCAGCCATCAATTATTCAGATTAGAAAGAATGGAAATCTTTTTGTATCTATAACTCAGACGAATATTTATGAGCTGTCTTTTAACACTTCTGCAACTTTACAGATGTTAGCAGGAGATTATGTAGAAGTCACAGTAAGGCCCATAAATAACCCTGTAAATTTGATACCTGAGTGTATTTTTGCAATTCAGGCTATACAGATTGTAGCAAATATTATAATAGTATAGGAGAATATTCATGCGTATCTTTAGTCTAGGTGTATTAATCGGATTAATTGTAATGTTTGGGGTTTCTTGGGGGGTCTGCTATCTTTTGCGTCGAAAAACTGTTGTAATCTCCGCTGTAAAAGCGGAAGTAAACAAAGTCGAATCGGAAGTTAAAGCAGAAGTAAAGAAGATCTAAATGTCTGAAGAAAAGAGGATCAAACGTCCTACATGGACCGATGACCAGCTATATAAGATCTGTCAGAAAGCCTGTAATGCCTTGGAATGGGGAGCTAATCCCGCCATTGCTGCTAGATCTGCGGGCATCAGCCCTAAAAGCCTGAAACAGATTATAGACTACGGCAAAGAGAACCCTGAAGATAAAGTGTATTCAGACATTCTTTTAAGGATTGCTACAGCAGCAGATCAGATTGATTTAACTGCTCTTGAGGCTTTGAAGAAAGCAGCACTTAGAGGTCATGTCCGGGCTGCTGCTGAGATTCTTCGTATCCGAGGATGGTACACTGACGCAGATCGTGCTGCCGCACCTAAACAGAATGTAATCATTAAACACGCTTCCAGAGAAGATTCTAAGAAAGAATCATAATGGCTAAAAATGAGATCGATAGCACTGTTCTAACACTGAATGAAAAAGAACTAGATCCCATTGAGATTACTTTACCTTATAAGTTTAAACCTAGGCCGTATGAATGGGATGTTTGGGAAGCATTTGATAGAGGAATTAAACGATTAGGCTTGATTTGGCATCGTCGTGCTGGTAAAGATCGTACAGCCTGGAATTTCATGATTAATCAGGCAATCTCAAAGCCCGGTAATAACTATTATTATATCTTTCCTCAATACACTGAAGCACGAAGAAACGTATGGGAAGCCCAGGCTAATCTTTCTGGAGAAGATGAAAGTACGAGCTTCTTGGATCATATTCCAGAACAGCTCATAGAGAAAATCGATAAAGAAGCATTACAGATTACGTTGACAAACGGTAGTCGAATAAAGTTGGAGCAAGCCGAAGATTTTAAGAAACTAAGAGGATCTAATCCGAGCGGAGTGGTGTTCTCAGAATTCCAATTAGCTCATCATCAGGTTTGGCCTCTTGTGTTTTCCCCTATCCTTCGAGAGAACGGAGGATGGGCTTTATTTAATTTTACTGCTCTTGGAAAGAACCACGCATGGAAACTTTGGCAGAATACCAAAGATGATCCTAAATGGTTCTGGTCCAACAAGACTATTCGAGATACATTCTTTGCTGACGGACGTAGGGTGTTCACTGAACAAGACCTTGCTGAAGCCAGAACAGAAATGGAAGAATGGCAAGTTCAGCAGGAGTTATTTAATTCTTTTGACGGAGTAATTGAAGGTAACTATTACGGGAAACTTCTTACTGAATTAATTAAGAATAAGCAAATTGGTAAGTTTCCTCATGACGCCCGGTATCCAGTGTATACAACTTGGGATTTAGGACAGAATGATGCAACGGCTATTTGGTTTTATCAAAAGATCGACCGTAGGCCAGTTTTTATTGACTATTACGAAAATAATGGCGAAGGTGCTGAGTTTTATCTTGATGTGCTTAATTCTCGGCCATATCGTTTTGTTAAGCACTATTTGCCTCACGATGCGGATGCTAGGAGAGGCTATGTTTCTACTAAATCATTTTACCGAGTAATGGAAGAATTGACCGGCAATAGAGATCTTTTTACTATCGTCCGAAAAGCGAGTATTAAGACTGGTATTCAGGCTGTTAGATCTTTTCTTCCGACATGCTGCTTTAACGAAGAGACTACTGAAGCTGGACTAGATTGTTTAGCAAATTATCACCGAGAAAAGGACCATAAAAATAATACTTTCAAGGATCATCCACAGCATGACTGGTCATCAAATGGGGCTGATTCTTTCAGGTATGCGGCTATGAGTTATGAAGAGATTCCTTTGCCTCTTCCTTCTGATTTCATTGATCCTTACAGTTTTGAGTTTTTAAATAGAGGTAATAGGTTTAGTGGCGATGGTGGTAGTGTCGATTGGATGGGGTGCTAAAGATGGGGGCTGTAGCAACTGGATCAGATAGAGAAGCAGAAAATACTGAATACAGGTCGCATGTCCGTGTGTCTCCTACTGACAGTACTGCTGCTACAAGTAGCGATGACGTTGCTAAGTGGCTAAAACGTTTAAAAGCTTCTAGCATGTACGAGCAAGCCAATAGAGCTGCATATACCGAAGACATCGCATTCTATTCAGGTGATACAGATGACGCCGGACAATGGGAACAAGGTACCCGACAAAAGAGACAGAATGCCGGACGTCCTACTTTAACAATTAATGTTCTCCCGATGTTTGTTGAACAGATCATGGGAGACATTCGCCTTAATCAGCCTAGGATCAAAGTTCATCCACAGGGAAATCGGGCTACACCTGAATTAGCGGCAGTATATGATGGGATTATTAAGTCTATTGAATATAACTCTAATGCTGAAAAAATCTACGATGACGCTGCTAATCAGATGGTGGTAGGTGGAATAGGAGCATGGAGACTTGACACAGAGTTTATTCCTGGGTCTTTTGATCAACATATTATAATTCGTCCAATTACTGACCCAATGACAGTTTATTGGCAACCTCGGCCATTTGATGCAGACAATTTTGATGCCGATTGGTGCATGATCACGTATTACATGACCAAGGAAGATTTTGAGAAGGAATACGGTGATAAAGTTCCTTTAGCCTCTATTCAAGAAACAGGCAAAGGGGACATGAATGACTGGTTTGATAAAGACAGAATTAAACTTGCTGAGTGCTATGAAAGAGTACGGTCTACTAGGACTATTTGCCAGATGTCCGATGGTTCTGTTTTAAGTCTCGAAGACGCTGAGACTAAGATTGAAGAACAAGAGGTTCTTTTAAAGCTACAGCAAGCTAATCAAGAAGAGACTGTTTCTATTCAAGGCATCCTAGGACAGCCATCACAGCCCCTACAGGAGCCTACTCCGCAATTAAGAATTGTAAAGAAACGAGACGAAGACCATTATCATGTTTATCATAGTGTCATTTGTGGTACTGATGTTCTTGAAAAACCAGTCAAGACAGTGTGGGAGAATATTCCGGTTGTTCAGCTTTGGGGCAAACAGCTTGTAGTACAAGGCAAACGGTTTGTGCGCGGTATGATCCGCAATGCTAAAGATGCACAAAGAACCTTTAACTACATGCGATCATCTGAAGTGGAAATGGCTGCTCTACAGCCTAGAGTGCCCTGGGTTGCTACTCAGAAAATGATTGAGGGGTACGAAGCCGACTGGAATAGTGCGAATGTCGAAGCTAAGTCCGTCTTAAGATATAAGACTGATCCTGATCGCCCTAACGATAAACCACAGCGTACTGACCCTGTGCAAACCCATCCTGGTTTCTTTCAAGGGTCGAATTCGGCAATGGGCGACATGAAGATGACTATGGGAATCTTCAATGATAGTCTTGGGATTCCTACAGGCATGAATCGGTCAGGAATTGCCATTAAAGCCAATATTAAAGAATCCGATGTCGGAAATTACACTTACTTTGCAAACTTTATTCGTGGTCTAGAGTGGACAGGTAAATTAATTGTTCAGGCTATTCCGAAAGTCTATGACACAGAGCGTATTATTCAAACTCGGGATCAAGCTAGTAGGCCAATGTCTATACCTGTAAATATGCCAAGAATTAATCAACAGACTGGTCTGCCGGATATCTTAAATGATTTGTCAATTGGGCGTTTTGGGGTGGCTATTGATACTGGTCCTAGTTTCACTACTCAACGAGAGGAAGCAGTTGAGAATATTATGCGGCTATTGCCAACACTACAGCCGCAACAGGTCAACATTATTACTGATTTAATCTTCCGTTACCAAGACTGGCCTGGGGCTCAAGAGTTTGCAGATAGACTGGAGAAACTGGTTCCTCCACAGATTACAGGGAAACCACAGCAACAGCCATTGCCTCCAAATCCAGCACAAATAGCTGCTCAGGCTAAGGCTCAGCAAGAACAACTTAGAGCACAGACGTTGAAGCTTAAGACACAGCAAGAAATGGTTAAACTACTGTCTGACACAGTGAAATTAAAGAGGGAACAAACAAAAGGAACTGAGAAAGAATTAATTTACGGAGTTTTGGAAGAGATCTTTAATGCTCTTCCGAAAGAAGAGGCTGCGTTATCGGCTGCTCCAGCAGCACAGCAGTCTGTAGCATCGCCGCAAGCGGGTACTGCTAATCTTGCAACCCCAACGGCTTAAATCAACAAGGAGAAAGAAATGGCTGAAGATTATAATCGAGGGCGTAAGTCACCACTTAAGAAAGGCAAGACGACTCCCTTTGAGGAACAGTTTTACATGGATGATCCAGGAGACTCTAATATGGGTGCGTCTGCTCCTAGGATTAAGAAAGCAGGAATGGCTGCTGAATCTGCTGTAAAACCTATGCCTGTGGAAAAAGACAGGGAACCTCTTGATCATCAGGATTTAGAGAGGGAAAGTCTATCTCATTACGAGAATAGACACGGCGGATAAAGGAGCGCGTCATGGCAAACGAGAAAGATTTTCGTAAGCGAGTCAAGAGTTCTGAAAAGAAAAAGGCTCGTAAGTTTGGTCATGTAGCTAAAGTTGCCAAAAGGATCGACAGCACGTCACAGCCTCCATTTGAAAAAGTGGAACCTGCTGACATGCTGCGTCCTGATGGCGAAAAGGATGCAGATCAGGCTCCACGGCCTCCTAAAAAGAATCGGCATGATGAAAGTAAGAAAAAGAAATCCCGTCTTTCTGACTATACTGGCCGTAGAGTGCAGTTTAAAACTATTGCAGAGCATTCTCGAACTATGAGGCAAGACTAATGGAAGGTAATATTAATTACGAGAAATTAGTTAAGTCGGTTGCTTCTAGAAAGCCTAAAAAGATAGTTGCAAAGGCCAAAAAGGCTCTGTACAAGAAGCCTAAGAAACCAAGGATTAAGACTATCCAGCCAGGGAGGCTGTACTAATGCCACTTTTAAAAGGCAAGTCAAAAAAGACTGTGAGCAAGAACATTTCTACGGAAATGCATGCTGGAAAGCCACAGAAACAGGCCATTGCAATCGCTATGAGCAGGGCTGGTCTTTCTAAAAAGAAGAAAAAGAGCAAAAAATACTCTTCTGACAAGATTCATACTGTGGCCGAGAACACAGGACGTAGTAAAACTAGTACGTACTAGTACTATTATATTTCTAAATATACCTGAAAATAGGTATATATGGAAATAAAAACGTACCTATCCGTCGATAGGGTGATTGATATGCCGACAGTCCGGCAGATCATGTCTTATTGAGACTGGCTAACGGTTTTCAGTGCCCAGAACTTCAACCTGAAAACCTAAAATTGAATAGGGGGACATAATGGGAGAAATTAAAGCCGCTTTGGAGTCTTCTAATGAAGCTGCTCTTGATCTTATGATGAAAGAAGCTCAAGAACGTCTGAATATTCAGAATTCAGAAGAAAAGATTAGACAACTTGCACAGAATAAAGAAACAAGTTTACTTCCTGAAACTAAACTTGAAAAGACTGAAGAAGTTGATTTAGCGCCTAAAACAGAAGTAGAAGCCGCTTCAGAAGTTAAAGAAGATCCAAAACCAGAGAAGCCAAAAGAGAAAAAAGAAACTGAAGCAAAGGCCGAAGGAGAAGAATTCTCCCCTGAAGAGCTTCTTAATGCCGAACCTGACACCGAGACTGACGACGGTAAAGATGTACCTTATGACAAATTCAAGAAGAGGGTAGACAAACTCACAGCTCAGCGCGAAGAGGCAAAACGAGCTGCGGAAGAACGACAGAGAGAAATCGAATACTGGAAAAGTAAGGCACTCGGGGCTGATCCAACTAAAGCAGGATCAGATAAGATTTCTGTAGTTCCTAGTACAGTTCAGACCCCTAAGTACGATGTTTCAAAAGACCCAAATGCTCCTAAACTTGAGCAATTTGCAAATAGTGATAACCCTGTTCAAGACTACGTAGTAGCCCTTAATGACTATGTAAGCAGTAAGAAACAAGAATTCATTGAACAGCAAACGAAACAAGCAGCAAGAGATCAGAAGTGGCAGGATACAATGGCTACTTTTGCTGTAGATCATCCTGATTTTACAGAAGTGTTTCATCCAAATCTTCCTGTAAATCCCTATATGGCTGAAGCTTTAAAATCTTCAGTAAAGGGGGCTGAGATCGCTTACTATCTTGGTAAGAATCCTCAGATTTGTAAGAAACTTGCGTCAATGAATCCAGTCGATGCAGTGATTGAAATGGGTCGATTAGATGAAAGATTTAAAGGCATTAAACCTAAAAAGGTCTCTAATGCTCCTGACCCTGTAAAGAAAGTAACATCCGGTTCTCCTGATACCGGCAGTCAAAAAGATCCTAATAGGATGACTGACGAAGAGTATCGAGAATGGAGGATGAAGAGTGGAAGTCGTGTTGTGCCTCGTCTTTTAAAGAGGGGAGAGAAATAAGAATATCCTCTTATCACAACGGTTCTTAGCAACTAAGTGCTATGCGAGATGCAGTTGGTAGCCCATCCCTACCTGATACTGGTAATTCCAGGCTTGATAGTCAGTTTAACCTATAACTCTTTAAAGGAGAAAAATCATGGCTGGAAACGTTCTATTGACTCCAGCTATCATTGCAAAAGAAGCTGCCCTACAGGTATCGGGTAACCTCATATTTGCAAAGATGGCTCATAAAGAGTTTGCGAAAGACTTCAAGTTAAAGGTGGGAAACCAAGTCGCATATCGCAAACCTTTACGGTTCCTTCCTACTCGTTCTAGGACTCTTAATACCAGTCCTGTAATCGAACAGCAAGGGACAATCATTGTTAATAGTCCTGGTCAGGTATCATGGGAATTTAATACCCAAGACCTCACTATGACCATTGACCAATATACAGAAAGATATATCCGTCCTGCTGCTATTACCTTGGCATCAATGGTGGACTCTGATGGCCTATTAATGGCTTCTCAGAATACCTTTAATGCTGTAGGTACGGCAGGATCAGCACCAACCTTCTCAACTCTTCAGTTAGCTGCACAGAGGCTAGACGAATTCCTAGTTCCACAGAATGATCGCTACATGGTGGTCAATCCTTCTGCTAGGACTTCGGTTCAGTCTTCTTTAACTGGATTCTTCGAACCAGTGCTGATTGAAGACATTGTGAAGAGTGCGGCAGTTGGTCGTATCGTGAACATGGACGTGTTCTGTGATACCAACGTAGCCTTCCTTACTACAGGAACAGCTACAACTGCCACTCTATCCGTATTTGCAAATCCTGCTGACGGAGCAACAGCTATTTCTTTGGCTGACTCTGGCAGTGGAACACTTGTGAATGGGGATATCCTTACCTTTGGTACAGCAGTCCACACTGACGCTGTTGATCCAATTCAGAAAACTGACCTTGGCTATCTACAGCAATTTGTTGTTGTAGGTGGAACTACGGCAATTGGGTCACAGTTTGGTTATCAGCTTGCATCCGGCTCTGGCACACTTGTATCTCTTGGTACAGTATCCAGCGCCAATGTGCTGAATCTCACTGGTCCTTACCAGACTGTCACCGCTCTTCCTACCACGTCATCTACAGTGACAAAGATGGCGTCTCACCGCTCAAACATCGCCTGGCACAAGAACGCTTTCGTTCTAGTGACTGTCCCTCTGGACATTCCACGATCTGTGGTATACGGAAAGGTGTTCGAGTTCGATGGCATCAGCATGAGGTTCATGGTAGCTTATGATCCAATTGGTGACGCTGAATATGCACGTCTCGACATTCTATACGGATGGGCTTCGACCTATCCCGAATTAGCTTGTCAGATTCTCGGATAAGGAAAGGAGGGATAACATGGGATTTGTACCTTCAAACACAAGTTCTACCCTCAAACAACTTTCTGACGGGAATCCGGCAGGGAGTGTTTGGGGACAAAGTGCAACTGATCTGATTGCTTTCTATGGCGGAACTCCCGTCGCACAGAGAGCGTCAGGTAATCTTGCAGCAATTACCACGACAGCAGCTACCACAACTACTCCTTGGGGATATTCTACATCTACCCAGGCGAATGCAATTGTGTCTGCTCTGAATGAGATTATTGCCACTCTAGTTGGCCTTAATCTGAATGTTCACTAAGAATCAGGGGAGGGGGCTTTGTCCCTCTCCCCTATTTTTTGGAGAAATAGATTGAAACTATCAGATTGTAAGATTCTGCTTGCTGTACCAACTTACGATTATTCAGTTTCAGTTCCCACTGTACAATCATTATCTGTTGTACAGCATTGTCTGTGGAACTTTAATGTTACACACGATGTAAGGTATTCGCGTAACTGCTATATATCGGCCTCTAGAAACCACTTTGCAATGGACGTCCTAGAAAGCGATTTTACTCATTTATTTTTTATTGATTCTGACGTCGGATTTGACGCCATAGGATTTTTTAAGATTCTAAATGCAGATAAGCCTATCTGCGCTGGAATCTACCCAATGAAGACAGAAGACCCACGGTACCCTGTTCAATTAAAGACAGGCGAAAAAGGGGAGTGTCTAGGAGAAGCTGAGACAGGTCTTCTAGCTGCAAATAATCTTCCTACTGGCTTCATGTGTATTCAAAGGCATGTGCTTGAAATTCTTAAATCAAATCATCCTGAATTAGAATATATTGAAAATGACCGAACATTTTATGATTTCTTTGGATGCAGACTAAAAGATAAAAGATGGTGGGGCGACGATTACTCTTTCTGTAATCTTTGGACTGAAGATGGTGGGCATCTTTGGGTCTACCCTGACATTAATTTCTCCCATTTTGGAGGAAAGGAGTACAAAGGAAATCTTGATAAAACACTGAAAGCTTATGCCGAAGAGGATAATATAAAGCGAGTCCAACAGGAAGAATTTAGCAAATTAGAAGAAAACATGAAGGAATTGCGATGTTTAAAATAAGTGTCATCGTTTTGTTAATTGCCATTATCGGTTTGCAGATTGCTTCATTAGTCAATCACGTTTCTTTAGCAAATTTAATAGATGAAGTAGACACTCGCGTCTATAATCACGACAAAAGTGAAAAATTTGATATAGGGATTTATCCAAGGAGATAGCACGTGCCAGGTCCTTACACTGTTCAACAGCTCATTAACTACTCATTAAAAACCATTGGCGTTATCGCTACAGGTGAAACTCCTACTGCTGATCAAAGCACAGATGCTTTATTAGCGTTGAATCTTATGTTTGATGAGTGGGGCGGTCATAATATTACAGCCCGAGCTACGACTGAAATTACTTATATTCTTAATGCAGGTACTTATTCACACCAAATAGGGCCTACTGCTACTGGTCCTAATGCGGTGGTTACTTCGCGTCCAATGAGTGTCGTTGCGGCTAATATTGTTTATCCTCCTCCACAAAATGTAACTTTGCCTGTTACTATTATTGGGGTGACTAGGCTATATCAGCATAGTGATAGATTTGTTCTTATTGGGCCTCCTGAAGAAATGTTTTATGATCCACAAATGCCAAATGGGGTAATCTATTGGTATCCGATTCCAGATATATCTTATAATATCTTCTTGAGGGTCAATGTAGCTTTAGCGGAAATGAGCAACCTATCAACAGACTTTACACTTGAACCAACATATTTTGAGGCTATAGTTTTTAATCTTGCTAAGAGGCTATTTCCTATGTTTGGTGGATCAAGGCCCGTGCCTCAACATATTGAAGAGATTGCTAAACGGTCTTACGACAATCTTGAAGTGCTTTCAGCTCCTTCAATGTTTATTACTTCTGATGGGATTGTTGATAAGACAGCCAGAGCGAACAACATAATCACGTACAGCTAGAAATAGACCATAAAAACCAATAAGTTATGAAAACACCGTCTCATATCAATGAAAGAAATAAATTATAGTATCAAACCCATAAACACGAAATAAATAAGGATAGGGTTGTGAACTGGCTATTAATTATTTAAAGAAGCACCAAGAATAGTAAGGATTTATATGCCCCCATTACCTGGGTTTTGCGCCCCGACATACCAAGAAAGGTCATTGAACTTCGACGCTCAAAGATGTGTGAACCTGTATCCTGTTCCAGGAGTACAGGCTTTGGGCGAACAGGGATCAAAGACTGTTTCTATGCTTGTAGGGTCTCCTGGGTTGACTCTATTTACCAATGTCGGAGTATCACCAATAAGAGGAATGCTATCCGTAGGGACATTGCTCTTTGTAGCTTCTGGCAATCAGGCGTATTCGATTCAAACAAATGGGATAGCGGTCACAATCGGTACTTTAAACACGACAAGTGGCATAGTCAGTATTATTTATAATAATAACTTTGAAGTGGCTTTTGCAGATGGCGTGAATCTTTATGTGTACAACTATAGAACTAACACTTTTACAATCATTCCTAGTGCTAACTTAGTAGGTAGTCCGACTTGGCTTTCATTTTTAGATCAGTACATTGTAGCTGCGTTTGCAAATTCACAGGCTTTTCAGCTTAGCGGGCTGAATGCAGCTACTTCATGGAGTACATTAAATAATGGCTTAGCGGAATCCGACCCTGATAACCTCCTTGCAATTTGGTTATTGAATCAACAGTTATATATGCTCGGAGAGTTTACTACTGAAATATGGTGGGATGCTGGAAGCACTGGATTTCTTCCCTTTGCCAGAAGTTCTGGAGTAATAAATTATGGAATAGAGGCGATTAATTCAGGAACAATCATAGCCAATAGCCTCGCGTGGCTTGGACGCAATAGAATTGGTGGAAGACAAGCCATGCTGACACAAGGGGCCAGTCCAACAGTGGTATCAACTCCTGCTCTTGAAACTCAATGGGGCACCTATTCTACTGTTGCTGATGCCTATTCCTTTGCCTATCGAGTAGGAGGCAGAGAGAATTGGGTACTTACATTTCCTTCAGCTCCTAATGGTGGTGCTACCTTTGTGTACGATGTTGTAACTGGATTATGGCATGAAAGGGCCTCTATTACTACTGGACCTGCTTATACAATTACTGGAGGCCAGTGGATTGCTTATGGACACGCGATCTTCAATGGACAGCAAATGGTAGGAGATTTCTTTACTGGAAATATATATATAATTGATCCTACTAATTACACTGAAAATGGCAATCCTATTATTAGACGAAGAGTCAGCCCTCATTATTGGAACAATTTAAATTTTCTCACGATGAATAGTTTACAAGTAGATTTTGAAGGTGGTACCGGATTGCCAAGTGGACAGGGCTCTAACCCTATGGCAAAGCTTCGATGGTCTAAAGATGGGGCACATACATGGGGAAACTACCATGAATCTCCAATTGGTCCTATTGGAAATTATCAGCAACGTGCTATTTGGAGGACTTTAGGGATTTCAAGGGATTGGGTCTTTGATCTACAAATTTCTGATCCAATTCGAGTAGCATTTATGGACGCAGTAGCCGAAATGGAATTATCAGACGTATAAAGAAACTCTGTTTTATAGGAGGGGACTCAGATTTGGTTAGAAATTTGGAAGAACACAGCACCGTTAATCATAATCGGGGTTTTAGGGTATATTGGTCGATTATGGGTATCGATCTCAAAAAACCAAGTAGAGCTTTCTAAGAATCAAGTAAAACTGACAGAGTGGGCTACGGGTCATGAGATTCTTGATAATACTAGGTTTTCCGATTTAAAAGACCTGCTTATGGCTAAGACGGAGAGAAATTAGTGAAGTTTCTTGTTATTTCACAAGAGGGCGATTCGCTTTGCCTACAAGAGCAGCTCTTGCACGAAGGGCATGACGTCC
>Ga0209167_10001160_pt1 | contig 16121 bp, 7 predicted proteins | sample Coa_R1_9_FD_187154 | JGI IMG/M metagenome (GOLD analysis project Ga0209167, IMG submission 187154) | Surface soil microbial communities from Centralia Pennsylvania, which are recovering from an underground coalmine fire - Coalmine... | ecosystem: Environmental > Terrestrial > Soil > Unclassified... | reverse complement strand
CAAAAACGTGATCGTCACGCCCGAGGGGCTGAACGTCTATCCGGAGGACCTTGAAGGGGAATTGCGCAAAGAGCCGGAGGTGAGGGACTGCGTCGTGATCGGGCTGGAGCGAGACGGCAATGCGATCCCGTGCGCCGTGCTTCTGCTCCGCGATCGGGGCGCCGGTCCGGGCACGATCATCGATCGCGCAAACCAGAGGCTTGCGGCGTTCCAGCAGATGCGGCACTGGTACGTATGGCCGGAGGCGGATTTCCCGCGAACGCCGACACAGAAGCCGGTGCTGAAACAGATTGCGGCAAGAGCCGAGCGCGAACTCGGCGGCAAAGCTGCATCGGCATCGTCCGCGCAAGCCAGCCCTGTGGAGCAGATATTGAGACGGATCTCTCGCGGCGACTCGTCGGGGGCGAAGGCAGCAGGCAAGTTGCAGCTCAGCTCAATCGAACGCGTGGAACTTCTGGGCGCGCTCGAAGACCGCTATCAGATGGACTTGAGCGAAACGGATTTCACGAAAGCCGACACGCTGCCGGCGCTCGAAAAGCTGGTGGAGCATCCCCGGGAGGGCGCGCGCGTCTTTCACTATCCGCGATGGGCGCAGGCGTGGCCCGGGCGCTGGATTCGGACGGCTGTGTTCTATCTCCTGCAGCGCCCCGCCATGCTGATTCTCGGCTGGCCGCGAGTCGAGGGGCGCGGAAATCTTCGCGGCGTCCAGGGACCGCTGCTCGTGATTTCGAATCATGTCGCGTATTTCGATCCCGCCTATATTCTTGCTGCGCTGCCACCTCGCTTGCGACACCGCCTCGCGGTGGCGATGGACGGCGAGCTTCTGGAAACGATGCGCACGCCGCCGGAGGGGACGCCGTTCTTCGAGCGCATTCTCCTTCAGACGCAATACTTTCTTGTCGTTTCGCTGTTCAACGTTTTTCCGTTGCCGAGGCATTCGGGATTCCGCAAAAGCTTCGCATTCATCGGCGATCTGGCAGACCGCGGATGGAGCGTGCTTGTTTTTCCCGAAGGGGCACGTACCCAGAACGGAGCGATGAATCCGTTTCAAGGCGGGATCGGGCTGCTGGCGGCACGGTTGCGCGCGCCAATCCTTCCGATGCGCCTCGACGGGATTTTCGAACGCAAGGTTCAGGGCAAACATTGGGCTCCGCCGCGATCGGTTCGCGTGACGATCGGCAAGCCGGTGTCGTTTGAGGAAAACGCGGCGCCAGAGGAGATCACGCGGGACCTGGAGCAGCGCGTCGAGACGCTCGCTCCGCCAGGCGAATCTAGGTGAGTTGCCGGGTGGGGAGGCGAAGACGGGCTTCGGCGCCGCGGTGGGACGCCCGGTTTTCGAGAACGAGCGATCCTCCGTGCGCCTCGGCGATCTGCCGGCTCAGCACCAGACCGATTCCCGAGCCGCTCGGCTTGGTGGTGAAAAACGGCACGAAGAGGTTCGCGGAATTCGGGATACCGGGGCCTTCGTCGTCCACCCAGACTTCTATGTAACCGTTGGTATGTGCCCAGCCGACGCGGACGCCTCCTCCCGTTTCGAGCGAGGCATCCACAGCGTTGTGCAGCAAGTTGATGAGGACCTGCTCGAGCTGATCGGGATCGGCCTCAATCTGCACTTCCGGCCCCATCTCGAGCTGGACCTCAAGGCGCCGTTCGAGTCCAACGACGCGGCGAACGCACGCACCGACCTCGACGATCCGAAAGGCGGGCGGAGGAAGCTTGGCGAGCCTGGCATAGGCGTTCATGAAACGAGCGAGGCCGTCCGTGCGCGCGGCAATTACGTTCAGGCCGGCGCGCATGTCCTCCTGCCAGTCCGGCGCGCGTTCTTTGCGCCCGAGCATGCCTCCGAGATTCTCCGCAACAGACTTGATCGGCGCGAGCGAGTTATTGAGTTCGTGGCCGAGCACGCGAATCAGGCGCTGCCATGCCTGGCGCTCTTCATCGCGCAACGCGCGGCTGAGGTCGCTGATCAGCAGGACCTGATTGGGCAAACCGGCTTCCCGAAAACTGCCGCGATGAATCTCCCAGCGGCCGGTCTTGCCGGGAAACGCGGCCTGAACGATGCGCGGCGTTTCTCCAGCCATGCAATCGGCCAGCCCCAATTCCGCGGCAGTGTGGCCGACAAGGGCTTCCGCCCGGCCATTCAGCACGCGCTCGCCCGCGCGGTTGACGATGCGCAGGCGGCCCAGCCCGTCGAAGGCAAACACGGCGACATCGATTTCCTCCATCACCTTTCGGAGCAGCGCCGTCGCTTCCAGAGCGCCCAGACGTTGCTGCCGCAGGGTCTCGCCGAGCGCGTTTACCTCGCGCAGCACTTCGCCGAGGACGTCACCGCGGTTGGCGCCGCGCGCCCGGATCGAGAAGTCGCCTTCGCGGAGAGCTGCGAGCAGGTTGGAAACCGTACGCAGGGGAAACACCACGCGATTCTGGGCGCTGAAGGCGAAACTCAGCCACGCCAGCGCCATCAGAATCGTCAACGTCCATTGGAGCTTGGAGGAATACCCGCCGGTCCACAGGAGAATGATGGCGACGATCGTGCTTCCCAGCCCGGCCGCCAGGGCCAGGAACAGAATCCGCCGTTCGTACGACAGAGGGCTCAAAGATTGTACTTTTGCAGGCGCCGGTAGAGCGCGCTGCGACTCAAGCCCAGGGCTTTGCTGGCATGGCTGACGTTGCCGCCGTAGCGGGCCAGCGCCTTTTGAATCAGAACGCGCTCCACTTCCTCGATACTCATTTCCTCGAGACGAAGCGTGCCTTCCCGGGCCGGGCGCAGACCGAGATCGCCGGCTCGAATCTGCGGCCCCTGCGCGAGCAGCACGGCCCGTTCGATGGAGTGGTCCAGCTCGCGTATGTTGCCCGGCCATGGGTGATCGAGCAGAAGCTGCAGGGCGACAGGCTCGAACGTCTCAACCTGCTTGCGGTAGCGTTGCGCGGACTGCCGCAGGAAATGATGCGCGAGCACGGGAATGTCCTCGCGACGCTCGCGCAGCGGCGGCAGATGAATCTCGATCGTGTTGAGCCGGAAGAGCAGATCCTCGCGGAAGCGCCCGGCGGCTGTTTCAGCCTGCACGTCGGCGTTCGTCGCGGAGAGAATACGGACGTCCACGCGGCGCGTCGTCGAAGAGCCCACGCGCTCGAACTCGCCGCTTTCGAGGGCGCGAAGAAGCTTGGCCTGCAGATTCAGCGGGACGTTCGCGATTTCGTCGAGGAAGAGCGTGCCCCCGTCCGCGAGTTCGAAGCGGCCGACGCGGTCGGACTTCGCATCTGTGAAGGCGCCTTTGATGTGCCCGAAGAGCTCGCTCTCAAAGACGCCCTCGGGCAGACCGCCGGCGTTGACCGTCACCAACGGGCGGCCGGCGCGGGAAGACAACGCGTACAACGTGCGGGCGACGATCTCCTTGCCGGTGCCGTGCTCGCCGGTGATGAGGACGTTGGCATCCGACGGGCCGACGCGCGCGATCAGATCCAGGACGGGCCGCATCGAGGCCGATTCGGCGATGAAGGTGGGGCGCCCGTCGGCGCGAAGCAAACGGTTCTCCGCTTCCAGGCGCTGGCTCTTCTTCAAAGCCTGCGAAAGTTCGATCTGCGTCTTCAGAATGGCGAGCAGGCGGGCGTTTTCCCACGGTTTCTGGACGAAGTCCTTGGCGCCGCGGCGCATGGCCTCCACAGCCAGCTCGAGGCTTCCCCAAGCCGTCATGACGATGATGGGGAGCGTGCTTTCCCGGGAGCGAATGTTCGAGAGGAGATCCAGTCCTTCCTGGCCGGATGTGGTGTCGCGAGCGTAGTTGAGGTCCATCAGCAGCGCGTCGAATTCGCGCGCGTCCAGGGCGGAGAGCACGGCCGTGGGTGACGAAACGATCTCCGTTTCGAACCCCTCGCCTTTCAGCAGCAAGCGCAAAGCTTCGCGAATGTCCGGCTGGTCGTCGGCGACCAGGATTCTGGTTCGAGATGCCTGTAATGGGATCATGTTCTAGGAAGAGCCCTCGATTTTCGTTCCATTCACCGGCTTGCGCTTTCCGCCCCTGAATACCTTCTGTTTGCCCGCATACGTTCCGGGTCGAGCTTTACTCGTACCGCAACGCGATCAGCGGATCGACTCTTGTCGCGCGGCGAGCCGGGAGATAGGACGCCAGGGCCGCCACGAGCCCGATAAGGATCGGGACGCCGATAAAAGTAACAGGGTCGATCGCGCGAATCCCGTAGAGCTGGACGCCGTAGAGGTGCCCGCGAAGGTAGAGCGCCACCATGACGGCCGAGACCAGACCGATCAGCATGCCCATTCCCGTGAGGATCATGCCTTCGCGCACGATCATTCTGAGAACGTCGCGGGGTTCGGCGCCAAGAGCCATGCGAATGCCAATCTCGTGAGTTCGCTGCGAGACGGCGTAGGCCATGACTCCATAGATTCCCACGGCAGCGAGGACCACCGCGACCGCCGCAAAAATGGCGAGCAGCACCGCGTTTAGCCGCCGGTCGGCGAGAGCGTCCGCGAGCATTTCGTTCAGCATGTGCACGTTCGCGACCGGCTGGTTTGAATCGAGCGAGCTGACGATGCGCCGAACTGCGGGAACGATCGGCTCCGTCTTTCCGTTCTCCCGGATGACGATGCTCATCAGCCACGATGGATCCTGTTGGAGAGGCAGATAGATGGTGGGAATTGCGTCGACTCCCCAATCCCACTCCTGGATGTTGTCGACGACGCCGACGATCGTCAGCCAGCCGTCGCGTTGCAGCGCCTGCCAGGGAGCTCGCGTGGAGACGACATGGAGCCGAATCTGCTTTCCGACTGGATCTTCGTTTGGCCAATAGCGCTCAGCCAGGGCCTTGTCGATCAGGGCCACGCCCGCGCTGTTGGGGCCGTCGGACGGCGCAAAATCGCGCCCGGAGAGGATGCGAATGCCCATCGTGCGCAGGTATTGCCAATCGACCACGCGGTAGCGCGACGTGAACTGATCGCCGGAGGGCCCGGGCGAACGGCCGGCGATATCGAAATCGAGGTAATCGGACCAGCCGGTGAACATCAGAAAATCGACGGCGCTGGCGGCCTTCACTCCGGGGAGGGCACGGATGCGATCGAGCGCCTGCTGGTAAAAATTGGTTACCTGGCCCGGCTGGGAGTAATGGTCTCCCGGAAGCCAGATTTGCATGGTCAAGGCATTCGAAGGGTTGAATCCGAGATTCTGCGACATCAGGCGAATAAAGCTCCGGACCAGCAGGCTGGCGCCGACGAGCAACAGGAGCGACAGGGCCACCTCGGAGACCACCAGCGACGAACGCAGCAGGTGACTCCGCCGGCCGGAGGTCGAGCCGCGGCTGCCTTCCTTGAGAGACTCGCCGAGCGAGGAATGAGAAATCTGAAGAGCGGGCGCCAGGCCAAAGATGATTCCCGTCAGCAGCGAAAGACCGATCGTGAACGCCAGCACCGGACCGTTCAGCCCCATTCCGTCCGAGAACGGAATCTGGTGAGCGCCTTCGGGAAGCGCCGCGTGGATGAAACGAATCCCGCCGAAGGCCACGATCACGCCCAGCGCTCCTCCGATCACCGCAAGCAGGGTGCTTTCCGTCAACAATTGGCGGAGAATGCGCCGGCTTCCGGCGCCGAGGGCGGAGCGAAGCGCAATTTCGCGCTCTCGCGAGGCGGCCCGGGCCAGCATGAGGTTTGCCACGTTGGCGCAGGCAATCAGCAGAACGAAAGCCACAGCCCAGAGGAAAATCAGGAGCGCGGGCCGCACGCCGTGCGTCAGAGATGCGTGCAGCGTCTCGATCATGGTGCCCTCGTTCTGATCCATCTCGGGGTACTGCTTCTTGAGGGCGCTGACCACGGTGACGATGTCCGCTTGCGCCTGCCGCACGGTCACGCCCGGCTTCATTCTGCCGAACACAACCAAGTCGTAATGCCGGCGATCGAGTTGGGCCCGATTGAACGCGAGAGGAACCCAAAGGTCGAGCGCCGCGCCGGTGCCGAACAGAGAAAAATTGCGTGGCAGCACGCCAACGATTTGGTAGGGCTCGTAATCAAGAACCATCGATTTTCCCACTACGGCCGGATCGCTCCCGAATCGCTGCCGCCACAGGGCGTAGCTCATGATCGCGACCTTCTCGTGGCCCAGTTGTTCTTCTTCCGGCAGAAACTCCCGGCCCAAAATCGTCCTCGTTCCCAGCAAATGGAAAAAATTCGTCGTGACATGCGAACACCAAACCTGCTGCGCCTCACGGCCTCCCGTAATCGTCACGAAAGAGGGGCGCCAGGCTCCGATCTCCTCGAAAACATGATTCATCTCCCGCCAGTCGAGAAATTCGGCGAGCGAAGCCGTGCCTCGGACGACCTTTCGGTTGGGATCGGTATTCCAGACCATGACGATCCGGCCGGGATGCGGGTAGGGCAGCGGACGCAGCAGGAACGCATCGACCGCGCTGAAAATCGCCGCGTTTGCTCCGATTCCAATCGCCAGCGTCAGGGCCGCGACCACCGCAAATCCGCGGTTTCGCTGCAGAATACGCCAGCCATACCGGACGTCCTGCCAAAATGTGCGCATCTTCGCTCCCAAGAGCGTTTACTGAAAGGGGGCATATTGTTCCTGTTTGATTACTTGTTGTCCATTCTATTTTGGCCGCAGCGCGCCCCCGCGAATGCGCCGTAGCGTCGCCGGTTCGCGCGCCCCGCGCATCACTCAAGTTTCTCCACTCCGCATTAATTCCAAAGCACTCAAGCAACATCAATCCGTCTCTCGCGCTGTCTCACGTCTTCTCCCGTTGCGTTCGCCATCGAAGCCGATCGTTGCTGGTGGCTTACTCATGACGAAGCGCCATAATCGGACTGACCCGCATCGCTCGGCGAGCTGGAAAATAGCAGGCCAGGAGAACCACCGAAACGATCAGCAGCGCCACGCCGGCGAATGTCAGCAAGTCGTTGGGTTGCACTTCGAACAGCAAGCTCGACAGCAGCCGAGTCAGGGCCAGCGCCCCGGCCAGCCCGACGGCGATCCCGGCCAGAGCCAGCTTCGCGCCGCTCCCGATAACCAGCCTGCGGATGTCCGCGCTTTGCGCGCCGAGAGCCACGCGAATCCCGATCTCACGGGTGCGTTGTTCCACGACGTAGCTCATCACGCCGAAGATTCCCACCGCTGCCAGCAACAGCGCGATGCAGGCAAAAATGCCAACCAGCACAACGGAGAATCGGCGAGGCGACATGGAGTCGGAAAGGACGGCATCCATCGTCATGACTTGCGTCAACGGAAGATTCGGATCGGTCTTGTGAACAACGTCAACGACTGCCGGAACGAGAGAACCCGGGTCGGATGCGGTACGAATCACCACGTAGGGCGCCCACCCGCCTGAGAAATACGCGTCGAATGTAGGGGGTGTTTCCAGACCGAACTGGCGAACGTCCGCAACGACTCCGATGATCGTGGACCAGCACGGTGTCGGCGCCAGCGAACACAAATTGATGCGTTTGCCGAGCGCGTCGCCTTGCGGCCAGAAGCGGCGTTCCATCGTCCGGTTGATGACGACCACGTTTTGCAGCTTCCAATCGTCGGGAGTGAACAGGCGTCCCTGCAGCAAAGGGATGCCCATGGCTTTGAAATAGCCGAGGCTGACGCTTCGAAACTGAAGCACGGGCCGCAGCTCCGTTTTCGGAACCGGGCGCCCCTCGATGACGAACCGGGAAGCCTGCCGGAACTCGGACGTGCCGGGCGGCAGATCGTCGATCGCCCCGACCGCTTTCACTCCCGGCAACGCCTGGATTCGTTCGGCCAGTCGCTCGAAATCCCGCGATTGTTTCTTCGTGAACGCCAGCTGTTGCGCCTGCGTCAACGTGTTCGCCTGCGTGAACGTGAGACCGGATTGCGGGATGTTCATGGTCAAGAGATGGTCCGGTCGGAAGCCCGGATCGACCTCGACCAGGCGCTCGAAACTGCGAAGCAGTAGCCCGGCGCCGACCAAGGGAATCAGAGCCATCGCGATCTCCGCAATAACGAGGGCGTGGTGAACGCGGTGGCCTCCCAGCGCGCTGGCACCCGTGCTGCCCTGTTTCAGAACGTCGTTGAGATTTGTCTTCAGCGTCTTGAACGCCGGCAAGGCTCCGCAGACCAGCCCAGCCACGACGCAAACGGCAGCCGCAAAAGTGAGCACCCATCCATTCAGTTCGTTGCCTCGCAAAACGTCCAGATCGGCTGGAGCGAGCGACAGCAATGCCCTCGACCCGGCGAACGCAACGAGCAGCCCCAATGCGCCACCCGCGAACGCGAGGAGCATGCTTTCCGTAAGCAGTTGCCGGACGAGCCGCCAGGCACTGGCGCCCATTGCCGTTCGTACGGCAATCTCCCGTTCACGACCCGCATTTCGAACCAGGAGCAGGTTCACGATATTCGCGCACGCGATCAGCAACACGAGTCCCACGGCGCCGAACAAAAGCAGCAGCATTTTGCGTAACCGCGTTGCTTCCGGCGTCTTCAACTGCGCGACGGCGACGCCCCAGTGGCGATGCGTGTCCGGAAACGCGGTCTCTTCCTGCCGGTTCAGCGAGTTCATCTCGGCCTGAGCCTGGGCTATCGTCACGCCAGGCTCGAGCCGGGCAATCACGTCGAAGTCGTGATGCACGTGACTCGTCAGGTCGTCGCTGAACTGTCCGAGGGGCAGCCAAACATCCGGCCAGCGAAGAAGCTGAACACCCGGAGGCAAAACTCCCACAACGATGAACCGCTGCCTATCGAGCGTGATCGCCCGGCCAACAATGGAAGGGTCGGATCCAAAGCGGCTCGCCCAGAGATGATCACTCAGCGCGATCACGGCAGCGCCGCCGGTTCGATCCTCGTCGGCAGAAAACAAGCGGCCAACTACCGGATGGATTCCCAGCATTGGAAAGAGGGATGCGCTCGCATAGCTGGCCTGGACACGCAGCGGCTGAGAATCGCCTGTTAAATTGAACCCTTGCGAAATCGAGACGTACGCACCCATTTCGGAAAGCGTTGTCGTTTGCCGGCGCCAATCCGCGTAATCACCGGGTGAAAGACCGATTTGCGAAACCAAGGGCAGGTAATTGTTCGAGATTTCGACCAGGCGTTCCGGCTGCGGATAGGGAAGCGGACGAAGCAAAACACTTTGAACGATGCTGAAGATCGCCGTGTTCGCTCCGATGCCGAGAGCAAGCGTCAGCACCGCAACAATCGTGAACCCGGGGCTCTTCAGAAGAGTGCGGATTCCGTAGCGGACGTCCTGAAAAAAGCCTGGCATAACCCTCGAGACTCTTTCTATCGACGCGAACCTGATGCGCGTTTCAACCTCGTTGCCGTTCGCGACCCGGTGCCCCTTCCGATCAGGCCGCGCCCGCCTGCGTTTGGCCGTCGACGATCCAGCCGTCGGCCAGTTGAATGATTCGATTGCCATAGGCCGCCCACGCCTCGTTGTGAGTCACCTGGACGATCGTGGTGCCGTCGTCATTCAGCTTCTTCAGCAGATCCATGATCATTTTTCCCTGGCTCGAATGCAGGCTGCCGGTTGGCTCGTCGGCGAGAATCAGTTTCGGCTTGCCGATCACCGCGCGCGCCACGGCAACGAGCTGCTGCTGCCCGCCGGAAAGCTGGTTCGGGAAAAGGTCCTTCTTGCCGACGATCTGAAACCGGTCGAGGATGTCGGCGACCATTCCCTGGCGTTCGGCCTTCTTGATGTCGCGATACGAAAGAGGCAGGTCGAGGTTTTCGGCGACCGTCAGATTGTCGAGCAGGTGGTATTGCTGAAATACGAAGCCGACATACTTCTTGTGCAGTTCGACGCGGCGGCGGTTGTCCAGTTTATGGACCGCATTTTCGTAGAGGTAGTACTCGCCCTTCCACGCGCCGTCGAGCATCCCGATGATGCCCATCAGCGTGGACTTGCCGGCGCCGGAAGGCCCCATGATGGTGATGAAATCGCCTTCGGCAACTTCGGCATTGATGCGGCGCAGCACCCACGTCTTTCCGGCGCCCGATTCGTAGACTTTTTCGACGTCAATCAGTTTGATCAATGTTCTCTCCCGTGCTTGCCCTGAAACTGGGTGTTCGCGTCCACAAGCAGAACGCGCGAAACAGCGGAATCCACAATTCTACAACGTGCTGCGACGATGAGTTCCAGCATCCGGCGTTTACAGCCTGTCTTAAAAAATGCCGTGAGCGGTGGAAGAGGCTTTCTTCAGGGCTAACAGGACGCTGAAAAAGTCGAACGGCAGCTTCAGGGGTCAAAACCCCTGATACAAAACGCCCACTTACGGCGGGGTTAAAACCCCGCCCTCCTGAAGACAAGGCGTTTTTCAGCCGGCTGCTAAAGCCCATTAAGACATCCGCGGCTATTCGCGGGCCTAAAGGCCCGCGCTTCCACCCAAACGCATTTTTCTGCAAACTGCTAAAGCCCAACGTTTACCGCGGCTCGAATGTCGGAGCCCCCTAATCTGCACTTATGAGATGGTTTCTCGTCTCAAGCCTCCAGGACTACTCGTATCTCAGGGCAGTGAGAGGATCCACGCGCGTGGCGCGTCGCGACGGTATGTAGCACGCCGCAAACGCCACGGCCGCGAGCAGCGCCGCGACAGCGATGAACGTCAACGGATCGTTCGCCTTCACGTCGTAGAGCATGGACCCGAGAAAGCGCGTGACGCCCAGTGCGACGCCGACCCCGACGGCAACTCCAACAAGCGCCAGCCCAATCCCCTGGCGCATCACCAGTTTTAGTACGCCCTCCGGTTGAGCCCCCAGCGCCATGCGGATGCCGATCTCGCGCGTTCGGCGCGAAACCTCGTAGGAAAGCAAGCCGTAGAGTCCGATGCACGCCAGGACCAGCGCGAGCAAGCCAAAGAAACCGGCAAGCCGCGACACCAGCCGCTCCTGAAACAGCAACCGGTCGATTTGCTGCGATTCCGTACTCACGTCGAAGAGGGGAAGATCCGGATTGACCGCTGCCACGGCCTTTCGAATCGCAGGAAGGATCGCCTGCGGAGCCGCGGCGGTACGGAGTTCGAAATTCGCACCCGTTATTCGTTGTGGCGAATACACGGTAGCTTTGATGTCCTCGCGGACGCTGTTGTACTTCGCGTCGCGGACCACACCGACGATTTCGTAGCCGGGCGGCATGTCCGTCCCGAAGAGTTTCCCGAGCGGGTTCTCCTGCCCGGCATACTTCTTGACGAAGGCTTCGTTGACGATGACGGGATTCGGCGCGTTTGTGGGATGCGTGCCGCCGTTTGCGGCTAAGAGCGCGAAGTCGGACGCGGTGAAATCGCGGCCCGCTAGGAACGGAATGCCCATCGTTTTGAAGAAGTCCGGGCCGACGCCGAGAACGTCCGCCTCCGACTCCTGATCTTGCGGCGTTCCCGGCCAGTGAAAACCCATGATTGCGATGCGATTGCTGAGCAGAGGAACCATGGAATAGCTGGCCGATATCACGCCCGGGGTGGCGGCGAAGCGGCCCTGCAGGTCGCGATAGAGACTGTCCACCTGCTCCGCGTTGTAGCCAATCAGCGTGGGATTAATGCTGAAATTAACGAGATTGCGCGAGTCGAAGCCGAGGTCGACATTACGCAGGTTCTTGAGGGTGCGCACCAGCAGTCCGGCGCCCACCAGCACGACGACGGCGAGCGCGACTTGCGCAACCACGAGTACGTTGCCGAGGCCCAGCCATTTTCCTCCCGCATGTGCGGCGTCCGATGAGCCGCCTTCGCCCTCCTTCAGCGCCGGCGTCAGATCGACGCGCGTGCTACGAAAAGCCGGGGCGATGCCGAAGAAAATCCCGGTCAGTACGGAAATTCCGGCGGCGAAGGCGAGAACGCGAAGGTCGACGCCCGCCGCAAATCCGAGCGACCGGGGCTGATTGTTCGAAACGAACGAGATGATGGCCGCCGTCCCCCAAAAGGCGAACAGGACTCCGAGGGCACCGCCAACCACGGAAAGCAAGACGCTTTCCGTCAAGAGCTGGCGGATGATTCGCCTCTGTCCGGCCCCGAGGGCGAGCCGGACGGCCATTTCTTTATGCCGCCCCGCGGCACGAGCCAGCATCAGGCCGGCGACGTTGGCGCACGCAATCAGAAGGATGATTCCGACGGCGAGCATCAGCACATACAGCGGATTTTCGTACTGGCCGCGTGCGCCCACCAATCCCGTTTGTGCCGGCGCAAGCTGTATTTCGGGATTGTCGGCAGGGACGGAGAGCGTGCGGGGAGCATTGGATTCATTCAAGCCGCTGAGCGCGCCGCCCTTGGCTCGTCCTGGCGGCGGCATGATCACGCGTGTATTGCCGCCGACTGGAGCCCCTGGGCGCCGGCCTTGCGCAAGCAAATGTTCATTGGCTCCAGATTGCGGCGCTGAGCCGCCTGGCGCTTGCCGAATAATCCGACGCGGCATTTGTGCCATTTCGCGCGGCTGCGGGGTTACCGGGCCCGCTTGCGGCGCCGGCCCCTCGTCGGGTGGTGGCGCACCGCCGTAAAACATCTCGCGCCGAACGATGTGACCTCCGGCTGCAGGTCCGCGACCTCCAGGAAGCCCGGGTCCTCCCCCCTGAAACAGCGCAACGGGCCCGTGAAGCACGTCATTGCGGAAAAGGCCGCTCACGACGGCTTGTGCTTGCGTGCCGCGCTCTTCTGGCTTCAGCCGGCCCACGATGGTGAGCCACCAGAAACCGACGTCTCCTTCGCGATCTCCCCAGCGCATCGGATCGGTGATGCGTTTCGCGTCGGAAAGCGGGAGCCAGACGTCATAATCGCTTCCGGGGGTAATTCCGGTGAACCGCTGTTCGGCCACGCCGACGATGGTGAAAGGCACGCTGTTCAATTGAATGGTCCGCCCGAGAACAGACCGCGACCCGCCAAAGGCGCTTTGCCAATAGCCATAGTTCAAGACCGCGACCGGAGCTGCGGAGGCTTTGTCGTCCGACACCTCAATCAAACGTCCGATCGCCGCTTTCAAGCCCATGGTGCTAAAAAAGTCGCCGGAAACCAGTTGTCCGTTGATTACGCTGGGAGCCCCATTCCCGCTGAGATCCAACTGACCTGCGTTCGCGAACGCGCCCACTCCCGCGAACGCGCTCGTCTTTTCGATCTCACGAAACACCGGTTCCGAGAACGAGCATCCGTTTCGATCTTCCGCGCGAGGCAGCGACATCGTGGTAGGACAATCGCCCGAAGTCATGTAGCCGTGGATGTTCGGCATGTGGCGCGCGTTCCATTTCAGCAGCATTAGCTGCGAGGGGTTTTCGACGGGAAGGGCGCGCAACAACACTGCGTCGATCAGGCTGAAGATCGCAGTGTTCGCGCCAATGCCCAGCGCGAGCGTAAGAACAGCGACCGCCGCAAATCCCGGAGATCGCCCGAGCATCCGCAGCGCATATCGCAAATCCATCCACAGCGAATTCATGGCTTCACCTCCTCGCCGCGTCTCCTACTCATCGGCAAAGCTACCATGGGATCGATACGCATGGCTCGCCGCGGCGGCAAGTAGAATGCGAGCAACGTAATCGCGCACATTAAAACGGTTATGCCGCTGAATGTGACGAGGTCCGTGGCGCTTACGCCGAAGACCAGGCCTGCCAAGGGGCGCCATCGTTCCTCCTGAATTTCCGCCTGCTACCTACTCCACCGCGAGGACGATCAGCGTCGCATCGTCGTCCCAATGACCACGGCAATACTTACCAACCGTCCCGAGAATCATTTCCTGCAATTCTTCCGCATCTTCATGCCGGTGACCTGCAACCAACTCGAGCAGCCGCGTCTCGCCGAATTCGTCCGCACCTTGTTCCGCTGACCGGCCTTCTCCACCGGACTGGTCCGGTGAGCATGCCTCTGTGATCCCGTCGGTGAAGAACACGACGCGGTCGCCTGCTGCGAGATCCAGCATGCCCGCGGTGTAGCTCTGGGATTCGAACGCGCCCAGCACGCCTCCGCCTTGATCCAGGCGCCGGCACGAGCCGTCACGACGGACGAGGATCGGCGCGTTATGGCCCGCGTTCGTGTAGCACAATTTGCGGCCGGGGCCGTCGAGGTGCGCGTAAAAAAGCGTTATGAAGCGGTCGGCGGCGATGTTCCGGCGAACCAGCGCGTTCAGGCGCTCGCAGAGATGTTCCGGCGGCGTGTTTCCCGCGGTCAGCCCGCGCACGGCAGCCTGCAGGTTCGCCATGAGCATGGCTGCCGCCAGCCCTTTTCCGGCCACATCCGCGATGCAAATTCCGAGCGAGTTTCCTTCAAATTCCAAAACATCGTAGTAATCGCCGCCGACGATTCGCGCCGGCTGCCAGGCGGCCGAAATCCTGTATCCGGGAATTTGCGGGATCTGGCGCGGCAGCAAGTCCTTCTGAATGCGCAGCGCCTCTTCCACCTCGTGGTCTTGCCGTTCGGCGCGGAGAGCGATTTCGTCCCGCTTTCGCTTCCGTTCATCTTCCTGGTGGCGGGACTCGCGGCGCGCGCGCCCGATCTCGATCTGCTTCTTGAGGATTTCCAGCAGGCGCGAGTTTGTCCACGGCTTTTCGACGAAGTCGCCCACGCCATGTTGCATCGCTTCCACGGCCAGCCCCACACTGGCCCAGCCGGTCATGACGACGATAGGAGGCGCGCCTTCAACGCCCTGCAAGCGGGCCAATAAGTCGATGCCCTCCCGTCCGGAAGTTGTATCGCGCGCATAGTTCAAATCCATCAGAATCAGATCGAATTTGCCCCGGCTCATGGCTTCGAGGAGAGCCGCCGGAGAAGACACCGCTTCGGTCGCGTAACCCTGCCCCTTCAGGAGCAGCCGCAACGCTTCGAGGACGTCGGGCTGGTCGTCTGCGATAAGGATGTGCGGCTGAGCAATCACGAGGTCACTTGTGAGCTGAACGGCCATGGTCGGCATATTGGGAGCGCCCGATGCCGCGGTTTTTGTGCTGACCAGCGTCTTCGGGCGCCGCTCAAGCATGGGCAGGTGGGTCTCCAGGAGCAAAGATTCTAAGTGGCTTGTCTAGAGACAAATAGCCGCGTTCCGGGGACGTCGGGCAGCGGTCCATGCCCAGTTGCGGGAATGGCGCGTCCCAAATTCGGACACTCGGGCACTGCCGCCGGCGGCGAGGCCGGTGCGGGGTGGGATGAGTCCGGGCGAACAATGAGCGAAAATCCGTGCGCGCGAAAGATTACAGCGTTAATTTTTGGAGGGTATGCGGTGCCAAATTTTCGGGCTTCCCGGCAATGCGTCGACTGGAATCAGGCAGCCGGGGAAAAACCGCTACTCGTATCTCAGCGCCACCATGGGATCGATCCTCATCGCGCGCCGAGCGGGGATGTAGCACGCCGTCAAAGCGACGAGAGCGAGCACGATCGTGACGCTGGCGTAGGTTAGCGGATCGGTCGCGCTCACCGCCAGGAAGTTCCCGACCACTCGGGCCGCCCCAAACGCCGCGACCAGCCCCAGCGCCAAGCCGATGCCGACGATCAGCATGCCTTGTCCCAGTATCAGGCTCAGAATGCTGGCCGGCTGCGCGCCCAGGGCCATGCGGATGCCGATTTCGTGCGTTTTCTGGCTTGCCGCATAGGAGACGACGCCATACACGCCGACAACGGCCAAAATCAAGCCAAGAATACCAAGAGCGGCGGCAAGGCCTGCGCCGATCTGAAACCTCAGCAGACCGTTCAGTGTGTTCATGGCTTCCGTCATTGTCTTTACATCGAATACGGGCAAATCGGCCGCGAGCGAATGGATGGTCCGCTCAATTTCGGGGATTATCGTTTGCGGCGGCCCGACCGTGCGGACTTGCAGCGAGGCGAGAGAATTCGACGCATAGTGTTGAACGAGCGGGATGTAGAAGAGGTTGCGGATTGATCCGGTCATTCCTGAATACCGCGCATTCCTGGCGATTCCGACAATCTCAAGCGAGTGCTTTGGATCGCTGTCCATCGTGAAATGCCGCCCGATCGGGTCCAGGCTGGGCCAGTAGGCTTTGGCCATGCTTTCGTTGACGATCGCGACGTATGGTCCCGTTTCGTTATCCGACTCGGCGAAGGTGCGGCCTCTCACCATCGAAATCTGCATCGTCTTGAAGTAATCCGTGAAGATTCCGTTGTAGCGCGCGAACGGCTCGGGCTGGCCGGGAGGCGGTTGATAGCCCTCGATGTGGAGGGTATCCGTGCTTCCGTAGTAGCC
>Ga0209167_10001154_pt1 | contig 16225 bp, 13 predicted proteins | sample Coa_R1_9_FD_187154 | JGI IMG/M metagenome (GOLD analysis project Ga0209167, IMG submission 187154) | Surface soil microbial communities from Centralia Pennsylvania, which are recovering from an underground coalmine fire - Coalmine... | ecosystem: Environmental > Terrestrial > Soil >... | reverse complement strand
ATCAGTTTGATTGCCTCGGCCGCCTGCAATGCGCCGACAATCCCGGGCAGCACGCCGAGGACTCCACCTTCGGCGCAAGAGGGAACCAGTCCGGGCGGAGGCGGCTCCGGATACAAGCATCGATAGCAGGGGCCGCCGGAATAGCCGAATATGCTGACCTGCCCCTCGAAGCGGAAAATCGAACCGTAGACGTTCGGCTTGCCGAGGAGAATGCAAGCGTCGTTCACGAGGTAGCGCGTGGGGAAATTGTCGGTGCCATCGACGATGATGTCGTAGTCGCGGAAGAGGTCGAGCGCATTCTCACTGGTCAACCGAGTTTCGTGCGGCTCGATTTGAATGTCGGGATTCAGTCCGCGAAGGCGCGCGGCGGCGGCCTCGATTTTTGGCCGGCCGACATCCGTTGTGCTGAAGAGAATCTGGCGTTGGAGGTTGGTCAGATCGACCTTGTCGAAGTCGACGAGGCCAATGCGGCCCACACCGGCGGCGGCGAGATACAGGCCGAGCGGCGCGCCCAACCCTCCCGTGCCGATACAAAGAACCTTGGCCCGTTTGAGTTTGAGCTGCCCATCCATGCCGACTTCGGGCATGATCAGATGGCGGCTGTAGCGGAGTACTTCTTCGTTCGAAAGGGCCGCGGGGGCGGCGGTTGCGATGTCGATCCTGGTGGCCATGGAACCCTCTCTCTATTCTATTCCTGATTGGACGCGGCGGCGCCGCCGGCGATGGAGGGCACGATGCTCACGGTGTCGCCTTCCTTCAACTGGGTTTGATCCTTCTGCAGGTAGCGAATGTCTTCGTCGTTCACGTAGACGTTGACGAAGCTGCGCAGGCGGCCGTCATCGGCATAGAGATGCTTCTTCAGATCCTGGTAGCGCGTCGTCAGGGAATTGAGCGCTTCGCCCACCGTGGACGCCTGCACGTCGACGCTTTCCTGCTTTCCCGCGTAGCCTCGAAGAGGCGTGGGGATAATGACTTTCACGGACATTCGCTTCTCTCCTGATTATTCCGAATGCGCGGACCGCAGAATTTCCTGAAGGCGCAACGCGTCCGGTGCACTCACCGCGCCTGCAACCTCAATCGTTTCCGAGTCATAGGCTCTGCGATCGTCGCGCAGACGCCATGAAGCGATCTCGCGCGGCTCGCCCTTCCGGACGCTCACGATAATATAGCTGTACCACGGCCAGGCGTGCTCGCGATCGAATTCGCTGGGACGCGCCGGAGCGTCCGGGTGCGAGTGGTACCAGCCCAGCAATTCCATTTTCCTGGCGCGCGCCGTTTGCTCGGCCAGGCGCACGTCCTCCGGCGTGAGCTCGAATCGGTTCCGCGGCGAATCGTCGCGACGATTGGCCAGCGGGAGCAGATCCAGCACCTCGCGCGAGCCTTCCGAATCACGTCCGAGCAGGGCGCCGCAACACTCGTGCGGATAGGTTCCCGCTCCTTGCGCTTCCATGCGCAGGACGAGCGCCTCGCCGATCTTCAGTTCCAGGCCGCTCATTCTTCGTTCCAAAAACGCTCGGTGAGATATTTCTCGCCCGAGTCCGCGAAAACGGTCACGATCACGGCACGCTCGTCACGCGGCAGGCGCCGCGCTACATCCAGGCATGCCCACAGAGCGGCACCGGAGCTGACGCCGACGAGGAGCCCTTCTTCGCGGGCCAGACGCTTGGTCATCGCCTGCGCATCCTCGGTCCGCACAGCGATATTTTCATCGGCCAGAGACGAGTCGTAAATGCGGGGCACGATGGCGGTCGCCATGTGCTTCAGCCCTTCCAGCCCGTGGAAACCCGAATCCGGCTGAACGCTGACGCAGCGGATGCCCGGATTCAATTCTTTCAGCCGGCGTGTGGTTCCGACGAAGGTTCCGCTGGTGCCGAGACCTGCGACGAAATGCGTAATCGTTCCGCGGGTCTGCCGCCAGATTTCAGGAGCCGTGCCGGAATAGTGAGCGGCGGGATTCGCGGGATTGGCGTACTGATCGACGTAGAAATATTTTTCCGGTTCCGCGTTGTAGATCTCTCGAACGCGGCGAATCGCGCCATCGGTGCCCTGCTCGCCAGGCGTATAGACCACGTCAACGCCATACGCACTCAAGATTGCCTTGCGTTCGGGCGACGCGCTCGTTGGCATGCAGAGTCTCACGCGATAGCGCAGCGCCGCTGCGATCATGGCCAAGGCGATTCCCGTGTTGCCGCTGGTCGCATCGAGGATGACTTTGCCCGGACGGAGGCGCCCGGTGCGCTCGCCTTCGCGAATCATGGAAAGTGCGGCGCGATCTTTTACGGAGCCGCCGGGATTGAACCATTCGGCCTTCGCATAGAACTGCACATTGGGGAATTCCGCCGTTACGCGCTCGATCCGCAGCAGAGGCGTGTTTCCGACCTGCTCGAGCAGTCCGCGACCAATCCGCGACTGCGCGCCTTGCTGCGAGATCAGTTGGATTCTAGCCGCCATTTGTCTCTTCGTCCCTCAACTCCTGCCGTGAAACGTGTCGAAAGCTGCGCGGTCCTGATGCGCGAAAAGGGCGTATGCGGAAACTGAATTCGCTGAAATCCGCTATTCGATTGAATTGGGAGTTCTTAGCAGATGGCAGCGCCGCTGTGTGTTAGCGGCGACAACAGCAACAGCGCGTCCGGGACGACGCGGAAGCGGAGCAAAGATTCCGAAGATTGGCGTTCTCGTTCATCGACGGATTAGATGCCCGGAAAACGTTCTTGGACTCGAACTTAGCGCTTTACAGGTCCCGGGCAAAGTCAATATTCTGATACATCCATGTGGTACGTCAACAAGCTTTTCGATCAGGCGCAGATTGAGTCACTCTCTGCCAAGGGCTTCCTGGTGCGAAGCTCGGGAGGCGTGGTCCGCATCGAGCGGTACGGTTGCGGCGCGGAGCTGCGCAAGACGCCCGAGGGGCGGTACCAGATGACCATCCTTCCCTCGCTCATGTTTCAGGGCCAGTTCACGCGGCTCTGGGATGCGGGATATCAGAAATTCCTCCTCACTCACGACAGCAAGAAGGTCCCCATTCGAGCGAGCCAACTTGACGATCTGCGACGGTTCAATGAAGAATTGAGAACGGTTCTGGGTGTTCCGACCTACTACAACGAGGCGCTCGGTTCGACGTGCCTTGTGACCGTGTATGATCGCGTGAAGGGCCGGTCCGGCGACATTCCCGACGAAACGGTCGGAGTCGCGGAAGAAGCGCACGACCACTAAGACGATTCAGCCCGGCCAACCGCAGGCTCGGGAACCCATTGAAGATTCAGCGTCCGAACGCTTCCGCTCGTGGTGCGCGCCAGATCAGCTCAACCCTGTTCGGCGCGTTCACCGAAAAAGCGGAGAGGCTACTTCAGGAAGCTGCTCGAGGCCCAGCCGGCAGTGGGACCCGGGCCGGCGGGTTCCCTGCAAGTGACGTTCGAGCCGAAGTAGTAATTCAGAGGCATGTAAAACTCGTCGAAGCCATTTTGACTCGCGATTGTCACGAACCACTGCCCGTTCCAGATTCGCTCAACTGCGGCGCAGTTTGAGAACGTTTGGTCCCAGGCCACCAGGTCCGGCGAAGAACTCGACCCGGCTACCACGTCCAGCCCGGAACTGCTCGCACCCGAAACCTGAATTGCGGTCGCGCTCGAATCCACCGTTACCAGCGCCTGTCCGTTGGCGCTTCCTTGAACCCAGCCCGAAACTGGCCCATTCACATTCGGGAGATCGATGCGATACCACCCTCCATCGACGGCCGAGGCCACGAATTCCTGCGAGGGAGCGATCGAGGTCAAGAACGCAAAACTCGGGTCAGGACCGGTCAGGACGTTCTGCGCCGCGGAGGCGACGACCTTTACAGCTACCGGCGCGATGCTGCTCGGAGTGAACGGATTGAGATAAACGCGCGGGTCGTGATAGCCGTAGCCGTCCGGGATATCGGTCGTGTACCCGGAATATCCTTTGTTCGTTGGATCGCCGAGCACGCCTCGATCTTTGATTTCGAAATGAGTGTGGGGCGTAAAGCTCTGCACCCTCTGACCGAAGGCGGAATGGCCCATGTTGCCAATTCTGGTTCCGGCAGCGACGACGACGCCCGGAGTGATCCCCGGCCAAATGCAATCGAGATGTCCATAGAGGCTGAATTTCCCGTTGGGGTGCGCAATGAGAATGACGTTTCCGAGATTTGAAGTGTTGCTGTTCACCTGATAGCCGGCGTCAGAGCTTCCATCACACAAAGACTCGGTGGCATCGGACACAACGAATGCCGTTTCTACAACTCCGGTGCTGGTTGCATAGACCGGGTTTCCGACACCGCAGCCCACCGATTGGGGACAAACGTCAATGCCGGTGTGGTATTGGCCAAAAATGGGGTTCTGCGAGCAGTACGTCGCATAATCGTTCGGCCCTCCACAGGAGGAGGGAGCGTAGGTGACAGGGGTGTCAACCGGCCATTGAAACGCTGCCACCGGCACGGCGTTGTATGTCCACGTGAGAATGTCCTGAACAGCCGTATTCGAGCTGGTACCGCCGGTGAAGCCGACGTAAGCCGCATTGTCTCCCACGAGATTCGGGATATTCACTGGGAAACTGATGCGGAACATCGAGTTGGTCGCGGTATCCGTGATTGTCCAGGCGAGCGTGGTGCCGTCGTAGGTAAGGTGCACGGCCATCACGTCGCCCGAGTGCAGATTTACCCCGGCTGGCGTCGTGTCGGTACCAGGCGTAGCCCCGGGTGAAGAGCCGCCTGTCCACATGCCGGTCCGGCTCACTTCGGCACCCAAGGCTTGGTCGTAGAGCTGGAATCCTACGGCTATGCTGTTCGCTATTCCACCCGTCCCGGAACCGCTTGACCCATATCCCAGGCTCTGGCCCCCTGCGCCGAGCGCCGCTGGACCGTTGGTTTGGATTGTTAACGTGAACCCATCGGCAGTCGCACTTGTCAGCTGGAACGTGAAATCCGTGATGAACGACCGCACGTCCACAGGCGTGTCGAAGAAGGCGCTGCCAGCCTCGTTTGCCCCGCCATCCGTCAGCCGCAGACGGCTGCCGCTGATCGCGGCGCTGCCGTTAAGCGTCAGGCCTGACGACGTAAATCCGTTTGCGAAGTTAAAGCCGGAAACGGGTGAGTTTACGGTCAGCGTTGCCGTGTTACTGGTAACCGAGCCAACCACGTTGCTTACGATCACGTCGAACGTAGATCCACTGTCGGCGCTGGTGGTCGACGCCGTTGTGAAGCTTGATTGGTTCGCTCCGGCGATGTTCGAACCGTTCACCTGCCACTGATAGCTCAGCGGCGCAGTGCCCGACGCCGTGACCGAGAACGTAGCGGTTTGACCGGCCACGACTGTTTGACTCTGGGGCTGTGTTGTTAGGGTTGGCGGGGTGCCGGTTACGGTCAACGTGGCCGAGTTACTCGTCACGTTGCCCATCGAGTTGCTTACGATTACGTCGAACGTAGATCCATTGTCGGCGCTAGTCGTGGGTGGCGTCGTGTAGCTCGAGGAATTGGCTCCGGAAAGGTTGGACCCGTTTTTCTGCCACTGATAGCTTAGGGGTGCGGTTCCAGCAGCTGCGACTGCAAAGCTTGCGGTATGACCGGCCGCGACCGTCTGACTAGCGGGCTGAGCTTGAATCGAGGGAATAGCCGCGCGGTCCCCGGGCTCACCGCTACACCCCGCAATAGGCAAAATTGCTACAAGTCCAATTAGAAGAATCCCGCGCGTACTTGAGCCAAATGGAGGTCTCACGTGGTGTGTCCTGAACCTGGGGCATGGGCGCCAAGTGGTCTAATCGTTTCAGGAAAAAAGCCAAGCACCTCCGACTGCGAAGCGATGCTCGCGAAAGCCGCGGGCGGGGCGCTATGGTACTGGTGCTAGTACTGGCGGGCAACGGTTTCTGTATCGCGGTTTACATATCGATTAACCGCCGGGTGCGCCTGAGCCGAAATGGGTGGTGAGGTCCGGCAACTTACTGAATACGAAGGGTTTCAACCCTCGAAGGCATTCTTGAAATCCGGAAGAGCGGCGGAGGGGTCAGCTACTGGAGCGGCTGCCTGGAAGAGTCGTGTCCTACGAGGTTCTCAAAGATGGCCAGGACGTGGCGGCGGTAGTCCACGATTCGTTCGAGCAATTGGCGGAGGTGCGGCTCGCGCTGCGTTTCGCGGTCCCATTTGGCGAGAACGGCGGCCGGGACTTCGATGTCGCGGCGCAGTTCCTCCGCGGAGTGGCCGCGCAGGAACAGTCCATAGAAGAACGCAGCTTCCCGTTGGGGAAACTCGAACTGCTGAATCGCATCGTCGAGCGGATTTGACGCAGTCGCCATGACAGAAAATGCAGTTTACAGATTTCCGGGCGAGCGTCAAGGCTGGCTTTCGCGAAAGAGAAATATGGGTCACCCTCCCCCCGAACCCGCTGGGAGATACCACCCCACGGCTGAGCCCGCTCGCCAAACACCTGCGATCCGATGACCCGGCAGGGCTTTTCGATTCGGATGCGTTCGCGCGGGCCACGCCGCAAATTGCGCGACCAGTCGCGGATGGCCGCAACTTTTCCCGCGCGCTCGGGTTTGATTAAGCGGCCGGGAAACTAGACGCGCACTCGCCCGGCTTACGTACAGGTGTATCCTGCTGCACCCCCATGGAGGCCCGAAAATTCGGGCCTCCTCATCTGTCTTCGGCGTCCTTCGAAAGAGTGAAACTTTCCCGATCGGCGGGCGTTACTTGAAATAGAGGAAACCACGATGCCACGACGAATCGCCGCAGTCGCGTTGATCACGATTCTGCTGCTCCTGGTGTCGAGCGCCGGAGCGCAGGAATCGCAGCCTTCGCAAAGCGAGTGGCAGCAGAGCCAGGGCGCGATGGCCCGGAATGACCTCCGGCGAGATGCAACAGAAAACGGAAGCCAAGTCAGATGCCGGGCGCGCGGCCATGAACGCGATGTCCGATTCAATGCATATGTCGGGAAACATGGACCGGCACATGTTCATGACCAGCCTGCGTCCCAAGAGCGCGGGCGACGACGAACGCGCCGCGGAGATTGTGAAAACCGCGCGCGAATCAATCGAAAAGTACAAGGATTACCGCGTCGCGCTGGCCGACGGTTATCGAATCTTCCTCCCCCACGTTCCGCAAAAGCATTACCACTTCACGAATTACTGGAACGCGTTCAAGGCGCGTTTCACGTTCGATCCGGCGCATCCGACGTCTCTACCCTACAAAAAGGTGAAGGGCACGTACGTGCTGGAAGGCGCGATGTTCACGGCGCCGAAGAACTTCACGGATGACCAGTTGAACGAGCGCGTGCCGCTCAGCGTCGCGCGCTGGCACAAGCATGTGAATCTCTGCCTGCCACCGAGAGGCGAGAAAATGCAGGACGTGAACTGGAAGGAATTCGGCGCCGATGGTTCGATCGCGACGAAGCAGGCATGTCGCGAAGCGGACGGCCGCTGGATTCCGCAAATCTTCTGCTGGATGGTCCACGTCTACCCCTACGAAACGGACTCCGCGAAGATTTGGGCGCACTAAGGCTCGAAGAGGCCCGGGTCTTAACCGCAGACCCGGAACCGCTAGCGCACAGCCAGGGTGACGTCGAAGGCCGCGTCGCAATTCGTCGAAGGATCATCGGTGACGAGCTTCGAGATGGTGCCGCTCTTCACCACAAACTCGAGCGGCTTCTTCGGGAAATTCGGCAGGCCCGTGACGCGAGCCTTGCCGTCGCCGTTCGTGGCCACCTCGAGTTCCGTCTTGCGCAAATTCATGAAGCCGTAGTGCAGAGTCACGTCAATCTTGGCATCGTAAATGGGCTTCTTTCGAAGAGTCGTTGACCGTGAACGAGGCGCGACACGTGCCCACATCTCCGCTGATCGAGGGAATGTCGTGCTGAGTGGCGGCAAGCGGCCCGCTGCAAAGCCCGAAAAAGGGCAGAATCAGTAGAAATGCGAACCATCGAAGGCTGGTGAGTCTCATGTACGTCTCCTTCCTCCTCAAACAAGATACGCCGGCCGCCAAGTTGATCCAATTCCTTTCCCTCGCGCAGTGGTCATCGCGACTGGCCGCCGATGTCCGCTGGTAATCGGGAAGGGAGATTTTGTCGGCGAGTTTCTTCGCAAGAGTAGAAGCGGGGGCGGGTTTAAAACCCGCCCCAGCAAGCAGTAGGAAACGAGACAGGCATGGAAGCAGATCCCTCACGCGCGTCCCGGAATGCGGGCCGGGTTCGGGATGACGGCGGAATATGCTGTCACTTTTTCGCGTGGTTGAAGTTTTCCGCGACCTGGTCCCAGTTGATCACGTTCCACCAGGCCTCGATGTATTCGGGCCGGCGGTTCTGGTATTTCAGGTAGTAGGCGTGTTCCCAGACGTCGAGGCCGAAGAAAGCCTTGCCGCCGTCCATGATCGGGTTGTCCTGATTCGCCGTGGACTCGATGGTAAGCTTGCCGCCCTTGGACATCAGCCAGGCCCAGCCGGAGCCGAAGCGGGTGGTGGCCGCCTGATTGAATTTCGTTTTGAAGTCGGCGAAGCTGCCGAAGGAACTCTTGACGGCGTCCGCGAGCTCGCCCTTCGGTTCGCCTCCGCCGCCCTTCTTCATGATCTTCCAGAACATCGAGTGATTCATGTGTCCGCCGCCATTGTTGCGCACGGCAGTGCGGATGTTTTCGGGAACTTTGTTGATCTGTGCGAGCAGGTCATCGACGGAAAGCTTCTGAAGGTCGGCCTGGCCTTCGAGAGCTTTGTTCAGGTTGGTGACGTAAGCGCCGTGATGCTTGTCGTGATGGATTTCCATCGTTTTGGCGTCAATGTAGGGCTCGAGTGCGTCGAACGAGTACGGAAGAGGCGGCAACGTGTGGGTCATCTGTCGAGCGGCTCCTTGTCCGGAAGTTTCGGTCATTTTTCGCTCCTTGCATCCCGGGGTGATTGGATTCGATTGATGCTCCTCGGATACGCTTCCGATTATACGCCGGGAACGGAGGCATGTGGACGGCCTAAGGAAAGTCACATTGCCGAAAGTCCTGGCATTTTCGCCACCATCCGCGCTGCGTATCGCGTATCCCGCCAAAGATTCGTCATGTTGGGCACACCCCCGCGATCAAATCGGAAGGCTCACCACACTGTGCACCACTAGGATTGCGGATACAGTGATGCAAGTCACCGATTCGCCTCCGTCGCCGCTCTGGTCTTCGAGACCGCTATTGCGGGTTGCCGCCGAGGTTGCCGAAGGGCCAGAGGCCGAAGGCTTTCAGCATGAGGTCGTCGTGTTTTTCGATGAGCATGCGCGCGGTTTCTTCGGCGGGCCAAGGAGTGGCGAGGCGCTCGGGCCGATCGGCGATCCAGAAGGCAGTGAGCGCCATCACCGTCGAGTCCCGATCGAGGATGGCCGGGTCCACTTTGTCGAACGTGTCGACGTTCGAGTGATGCGTGTAGCGATATTCGGGCGAATTCTGGCGGAGGTTGATGCCCGGCAGGCCGGCAAGAATGAACGGTCCGGTATCGGTGCCGAATTCCGTGTCGTCGTCGACAGACATTTTGCCGAAGGCCTGAAGAGAGTCCGCGAATTTCTCGACGGCGGGAATCAGGTCGTTGCGTCCGCCCAGTTGCAGACCGGTGACGGGACCTTGGCCATTGTCGAGAATGACGGCGGCCACATGGTTGGCCATTTCGTCTTTGTGCATTCGCGTATAGGCGACGGAGCCATCGAGTCCCTGCTCTTCGCCGGTGAAAAGGACGAAGCGAATCGTCCGCCGCGGCTTGAATCCGGATTTCACGATGGCCTCGGCTGCACCCAGCGTGGTGGCCGTTCCACAACCATTATCCGTCGAGCCGGAGGCGAGATCCCAGGAATCGAGGTGTCCTCCGACGACGATGATTTGTTCGGGATTGGTGGCGCCGCGAATTTCGCCGACAACATTTGCGCTGGGAACGGGACCGTCGGTAAAGCGATTCTGAACGTCGATGTGCAGGCGCACGGGTTTGTCGCGATCGAGGTAGCGCTCGAGCTGTTCCTGATCTTCAGCGGCCATGCTGACTACTGGAACGTCGAACGCCGTATCGAATCCCAGGATGCCCGTGTGCGTGAGGTGCATGCCGGCCGCTTTCGATCCGCCCTGGCCGCCAATCACGGCGACTGCGCCGGCATTGTGCGCTTCCTTGAGGAAGTCGCCGAATTTCGCGAAAGCAGCCATGCGGTCCTGCGGCGGCGGCCCCTTGTGAACTACGATCAGGATTTTGCCGTGCCAGTTCGCGGAGTTTTTCATTTCATCCTGAAGCTGGAAACCGTTCACGGCAAGAAGGTCTGCGTCGACACCGCCCTGCGGAGTGGATCCGACCCAGCCCATGGAGTCGACCATCAGCTTGCGATGAATCGGGGAGATGAGTTCGGCGCTGGCGGAGACGCGCGTCCAGCCGCGGAAGAGCTGCCAGGACTCCGTGTGCACGTTTTCGAGGCCGATGGCCTTCATTTTTTCGACGCCCCAGGCGATGGCCTTCGCCGCTTCGGGCGAGCCGGTGACGCGCGCGCCGATGTCGTCGCTTAATTCCTCGAGGTATTCGTATTCGTCGTTCTCCATCGTTCCCGCGCCGGCCACGGCCGCGAGGGCCTTCAAGGTGCCGTCGGCGGCGGGCGATTGCGGATGATCGGAACGAGGCGCCGACAGGCTCGGCCAAGCCACGAACAAAAGAATTGCCCCGACGCAGAATACCGAGAGAATTTTCCGCTTCATTCCGGGAGTCTCCTTTTATGAACGCCCAAAAAAATCAGAACGATGAGGATAGGGGTTGAGCGCCGTTCGGACAAGCGTTTCCTTCACTGCAGCAGATCGCGTGGCGACGCGCCGTTCCGGCGAGGGCGCTCCTGGTGGGGCCGAGCGTTTTCTGCGGGCGTCGAGTATAATGGCTGTTGAGTCGTGCTGCGTTGTCCGGCACGGCGAATGAGGACAACTCTGCGGACGGAAACCGTGCGCAGTTTTTCCGTGATCGCTCCGCGTAGTCTGGTATTGCTTATGCTTCCGGCAGTTTCCGAACTTCGATCGGCCACGATTCAACGCCGGCGGAAACAGAAAAGTTTGCGATTCGATTCAGCCAAGCGACTGAAAAACCGAGCTCAAGCGGGGCAGCCAAGTGGACATCCGTTAACCGAAAAGCCGCAATCTGCGTCAAATAGTGTACCGGAAGATCGTTCGCGGCAGCATCTTCGCGGGAAAAGGAGAAACAGCCATGAACAGCAGTGAGTTACATATTCGCCGCTGGGTCGCCACGCTCGTGGTGCTTGCGGCGGTAGCCGGCGGCATCTTACTCACCATTGGAGTGCGAAACTGGTCCAGCGATTCCGTGTACGGCGCGGGGAAAATTCCCGTTACAGTTTCGCGGAATAATTCGCCCGTGCCGTTGGGCACGTTCGCGAATGGATTTGCAGCAGTATTGAAGCCGGTACTTCCGGCAGTGGTTAACGTGCACTCGTCGAAAGTCGTGAAGCCGAGATCGAATCAGATGATGCCTTTTTTTAACGATCCCTTCTTCCAGCAATTTTTCGGCAATCAGTTTGGGCAGAATATGCAGCCGCAGCCCGAGCGGGAACAGAGTCTCGGTTCTGGAGTGATCCTCACGTCCGATGGAACCATCATCACCAACAATCACGTGGTGGATGGAGCTACGGACATCAAGGTCAGCCTGGCCGATAAGAGGGAATTCACCGCGAAGGTGATCGGCACGGACAAGCCGTCAGATATCGCGGTGCTGAAGATCAACGCGACGGGCCTGCCCACTCTGCCCATCGGCGATTCGTCGAAATTACAGGTGGGAGACGTAGTGCTCGCGATCGGAGATCCCTTCGGTATCGGCGAAACAGCGACGATGGGAATCGTCAGCGCAAAAGGCCGGGGCGGGCACCTCGGCATTGAGACCTACGAGGACTTTATCCAAACCGACGCGGCGATCAACCCCGGCAATTCCGGCGGTGCGCTGATCGATTTGCACGGGAACCTGGTCGGGATCAACACGGCAATCGCCACGGGCGGTGGCGGCGGCGGAAACGTGGGCATTGGCTTTGCCATTCCCATCGACATGGCCCACAAAGTGATGGACCAGATCGTCGAACACGGGAAGGTGATCCGTGGATATTTGGGACTGCTGCCTGAGGATGTATCTGCATCGCTGGCGAAGCAGTTCGGGCTCAGCCAGGCGACTGGGGCGCTGGTGGCGAGCGTCGAGAACGACACACCAGCGTCGCGAGCGGGACTCAAGCAGGGCGATATCGTTCTGAAGGTCAACGGTCAGACGGTAGATTCGGCGAACGACCTTCGTCTGCTGATTTCTCAGTCACAGCCCGGCGCCTCGGTCAATCTGACGATCTGGCGGGACAATAAAACGCAAGACGTAAAAGTCACCCTGGCGGAATTGCCGCAGCAGAACGCCCAAAACGGCGCAAGTGAAGGCAACGGCTCGGGAACGATGCAGGGAGTGCAGGTGCAGACGGTCACTCCCGACATGTCGCAGGATCTCGGCGTCCCGAACGGGACGCGCGGTGTTGTGATCACATCCGTCGATCCGTCCAGTCCCGCGGCCGCGGCGAGCCTGGAGCGCGGAATCATCATACAGGAAGTCAACCACAAGCCCGTGAACAACGCTCAGGAGTATCACGCGGCGCTACAAGGCGCAGATGACCATCCTGTGCTTTTGCTGATCATGATTCCCAACAGCGACGGGCAGCAACGATACGTCGTCGTCGAGCCTCAGTAGTTAGAATCGAAGGTTCAATCGGGGCACGACTGACCGCCGTGCCCCGACTTTCCTTCTGTACGCATTCCCTTCAATCAATATTGGGTGTTTCCATGTATTCCTGTGCCCCGGAACAAGCCGGAGAATTTCTACCGGGAAACGACGGGCTGGGCTAAGCCGATTTTTCCGAGCGCCGTGCGGAAACGACCCGCGCATTCAGGAAACCCTGCAATGAACCGCGGCATCCACACAGATGGTTCAGATCGGGACTCGGGAACGCAAAGACACTCGTTTGAAGGGTACTTTCTGGTCGCGAAGGTCCGTTGGCAGGCTATCGCTTTCGGCACGAGTGAGAGTAGAATGGTACTCGAGTCCTATTCACCCAGCCCCTGTTCACTAGTACTAAGGTAATAGCGGTTCACTTTCTGCCCTCTGGGCGGGCTAAGATTAGGAAAGCAGGGGCGAGGCACATATGAACGGGCCACGGAATAGACCTGTCTTCAACGATTCCATTCTTCCCGATGGACGGACCCGTTGGGACCTCTTTGGGGCCAGTTTTGGAGTGGAGTGCGTCATTGTGGCTGCGCTGGTGATCATTCCGATACTCATGCCTCAGAAGCTGGAAGCGGTGAAGCGGTTTTGGGTGATGACTCCGATTGCGGCTCCGCCGGTACGGGCTTGGAAACCGCAGCCCCGACCGAAGCCCAGGCTAATCGAAGTGAAGCGCGTGGTCCCGAAAGAAATTCCGAAGCCGGAAGTGGTTCTGCCGAAGCCGAAGATCTACAATCCGGTGATCACTACTCCGGAGATCAGGCGGAGGCCCGTGCGTCGAGAATTGCCGGCTCCCGAAGTGGCGAAGCTGTTCCACGATCCCAACCCGCCGATTTCGACGGGCAGTTCGGCGATTCCGACGCTGAGGAAGCCGCGCGAGGCGGTGCAAACCGGAGGCTTCGGAGATCCCGACGGGCTGCCAGCTCGGAGCAAGATCACGCAAACGCCGAATGTGGCCTCGGTGGGCAGTTTTGATTTGCCTCCCGGCCCCGGTTACGGAAATGGCACAGGTGGGGCAAAGGGAGCAAGGGGCGTGATCGCCAGTTCGGGCTTCGGGAATGGGGTTGCCGTCGGAAGCAAGAGTGGAGGAACCCGTGGCTCGGTGGCGCAAGCCGGCTTCGCGAACGAAGCCGCCGCTCCTACGGCTCCTCGAGTGCGGCAGACGGCCGCTGAGTCGAACAACAAGCCGGTAGAAATCCTCTTCAAGCCTCGCCCGGTGTACACTAGCGAGGCCAGGCAAAAAAGAATCGAAGGCGAAGTGCTGTTGCAGGTAGTATTCTCTGCTTCAGGCCAAGTAGAGATCGGGAAGATCGTCAGGGGATTGGGATACGGCTTGGATGCGTCGGCGGAATCCGCGGCGCGGGAGATTCGTTTCCGGCCAGCGCAACGGGATGGACAGCCTGTGGACTCGAGCGCCATCGTCCATATCACTTTCCAATTGGCCTACTAGGGGGAACGTGGCAATGCGCACGTGGAAGAATTTGTGTTTTTCGATGCTGCTGATCGGCGCCGCGGGCGCTGCAGCTCCCGGTCACGCACAGCAGCAAGAGCCGCAACAGCCGCTGCAGCCACAGCAGCAGCCACAGCAGCAGCAGCCCGCCTCCGCTCCAATGGGTCCGGTGAGGACCGTCAATCAAGCGGTCGACCGCATTACCGCGCGTGAGCGCGAAGAAGACGCGATCATCCGGCATTACAAACCGCTCATCGAGACCTACATTCAGGACATGAAGCCCGATCCCCAGATGGGGATGATTCCCGTGAGCGATCACTATTTCCTGGGCCAGGCGGACCTCGCCCGAGGCGTGATTGACAATTCCATGCTTGGTTCGAAACGAGGCCGCTGGAGCCAATTCAACCCCCTGTTTCACGTCGCCGATTTCTTCCGCGCCGACTTCGTTCCCGCGGGCTTTCTGCAGATGATTTATGTCGACACGACGGGCTTCGACCGGCAGCACTACCACTTCGATTATGTTCGTCAGGAGTTTCTCGGCTCGGTGAAATGCCTCGTCTTCGACGTGACTCCGCTTCCCAAATCCGGGCGCGGCCGCTTCAAAGGGCGGATCTGGGCGGAAGACCAGGATTACACCATTGTGCGGTTCAATGGCGTCTACACACCGGTGGCGGGTCTGAACGGATATAACCTGCATTTCGACAGCTGGCGCCTGAACTTGCAGCCGAACCTCTGGCTGCCCGCCTATATTTTCAGCCAGGAATCGGACATGCGGGAACTCTTCGGTGGCCACGTGCGGTTCCGCTGCCAGACGCGGCTCTGGGGCTACGACCTGGCGGCCGCTTCTCACGAGACGGAATTCAGCGACTTGACGATCGAGTCTCCCTCGGTACAGGACCAGGCCGCGGCTCAACAGCAAGACCGCAGCCCCGTGGAAGCCGAGCGCGAATGGCAACACGAAGCGGAAATGAACGTGCTCGACCGGCTGCAGCGGGTCGGGCTGCTTGCGCCTCCAGGAGAAGTGGACAAAGTGCTAGACACGGTGGAAAACAATCTCGAGGTCTCGAATGATTTGGATGTCGAGCCGCGGGTCCACTGCCGGGTTCTGCTGACCGGAACCCTCGAGTCCTTCTCCATCGGCCACACGATCGTGCTCAGCCGCGGGCTGATCGATGTGCTTCCCGACGAGGCGAGCCTCGCAACGATCGTGGCTCAGGAGTTGGCCGATCTTCTCGTCACCAAGCCCTCCACCGATCAATACGGTTTCAACGACACGACCAACGTCTCCACTCTCGAGGTGCTGAATCATTTCTCGTTCCGCGACAGTCCGGAGCAGCAGCAGGCGGCCGGCCAGAAGGCGCTCGACCTGCTGAAGAAGTCGCCGTATAAGGACAAGCTCGGGAACGCCGGGTTGTTCCTGAAGCAACTTGGGGAGCAACAGAAATCGCTGTCCGCGCTGATCAATCCGCACTTGGGAAACGGCGTTTACCTGGGGCAGCAGTTGATCGAGGCCTCCCCGCAATTGCAGCCCAACAAGATGGACCAGATTGCCGCTCTCCCGATCGGAGCCCGCATCAAGGTGGATCCTTGGGACGACGATGCGACATTGCTGAAGGCGAAGCCCGTGCCCCTCTACTCGGTGCGCGAAAAGATGCCGTTTGAAGTGACGCCGTTTGAGCCGTATCTCACGCGGTATCAGAAGACCAGCAGCGAGGTTACTGCAGATCCTGCCAAAGGGAACCTCGCGAAACAGCAGCAGCCGCAATAGAACCACTAAGGTAATTTCAGCGTAACGCCTCGCTTGTGAGGCGGTACCTGCCGTGCTCGGCCCGTGCGGAAGAGTCGAGCGTCCTCAGCGGTCCGCTCGAACTTCCATCGATTGATCCAAAGAATAATTTGAGCAGCCGGGTTGGGTTGCGGCAGGGCAGTGCGCCGTTACGCGGAAGCTATCCGCAGAAGCCTCGACGTCATACTTGTAGCCGTCGCGGTCCCTCCGAAATGTCATCTCGCCGCTCGACACGAGATCGTCCATCGAGGCGTAC
>Ga0209167_10001152_pt1 | contig 16268 bp, 12 predicted proteins | sample Coa_R1_9_FD_187154 | JGI IMG/M metagenome (GOLD analysis project Ga0209167, IMG submission 187154) | Surface soil microbial communities from Centralia Pennsylvania, which are recovering from an underground coalmine fire - Coalmine... | ecosystem: Environmental > Terrestrial > Soil >... | reverse complement strand
TGGATGGAAGGGGTGTCGGGGGAAGGATGCGTCTGTCGTGAGATACGGAAAGGGCGGTTTTGGGCGGAGGGGTGCATCGCTCTGGGGGCTGGCGCTCAAGAGGGGATGGGGCCATGGGAGAGATGGGATTGGAGAGCATCTCAAACCCGGGGGTCGCTATTGAGTGCGGCGCCAAGGATGATGCGTTTGAAGCCAGAAACGGGGGCGTCCAGCATTCCGGCACCTTACACCCAACCCTTGGGCTGTCTAGCGACCCCCCGGGATTGAGACGGTCTCCATTAAAGGATTCTCATCCATTTGAGCCGAACTTCAGCTTGAAAACTTCTTCTCTTATGATTGATCTCAGCTTTTCTTCCGAGGCGTCAGGATGTTGTTTTCTCAAAATAGCAAGGCACAGTTCAATGGCACAAAGCGTGGCATCGGCCCACGCCTGAAGACATGCGGTCGTCTCTTCCGGAGAGATTCTCATGATTCACCCGTGAAACGCTTCGTCGGATCGATCGTGAAAGCGCTTGTTTTCAGTGGTTCTGTTGTGACCTGTCTTCCGCTGAAATCAGGACTGTCGGGCCATGATATTGTCTCCACGGGATTAAGCAGGAACCCTCTGACGAGCCGGATTGGGAGGTTCCTCGGTGCTAGCTTCATCATGACTTACCCGTCTCCAGCCTTCTCCAAAGCATTATATGTCAGTGCTGCCTGCGAACATACGCAAAACAGCGGAATTCCGTTTCACCTTGCTGGTCGGCTCGAGTCAATATGCAAAAGATTTCCTCCCCAGGATCATCTTCCTTTCTGCAAGAGAGGCAAAGCCCCGGTTTGGGGACTAAATCGGGATTTATTTCTGTGCCGTCATCGTGAAAAAACCCCCAACCTTTCTCTTTCATGTTCACCTCTTTACGAAAGGGTCTCCGCTTTGAATGGTTCAATGCGTTCCTGGCCGAGGATTCACGAAGCGATCATCCTCAGTCTCCGCTGGAGCACGTTGGCAGCCACGTAAAACTCTCCCTCCCGCCTCTATCTCTCCTTGCCGTTTTCAATCTCTTCCAACAGCTGCCCCGCTCGTTCGCTTCCTTCGGCCATCCGCATCATTTCAAGAGGGCTCTTTCCGAAGCGTGAGAACGATCGCTGGCAGGGCATTCTCTCCTGGTGCCACGCTACCTTATGTAACATTACTTTGTCATAGTGATGATTTTCGCCCGCTACCCTCTTCGTTTTGCCTTCCGGTTGATCCACTGATGGTAGGACTCCAACGCTTGCGCCTGTGATTTACCCCAGAGGGCACGGGCGTTACGGGGAACATCACCGACTCCCGCGATTACCGCGGCCTCACCAACGCTTCCCCATGCCATTTCAATGGCCCACTCCCATTTGGGGGACCGGGAAAAAACGGGGGCTGGAAGTGGTTGAACAATCCTGGTAACCTTCCCAGCCATGTCCGAAATGGCTCAGTCTTTAGAAATTTATCGCCTGCATGCAATGTCGCTGCATATCAATTCACCCCTCTGGCGACATCTCTTGGCCCCGAGCAATACCGGCATCGCGGAGGTGGCGTAGCCCCCGGTTTTTCCCAGTTTCCAGCTTGCGCGGGCGCCGCGTTCGGGGCTATTCCTCGCCCTCTTGAAAATCCTTCCAGGTTTCGCCCTGATCTATCGAGGCTAGTAGAAATCGAATGCCCTGGTTGTCGGTAGGGTTCAGCCAGATCATGTGCTGGAACACCTCTTTGGCACGAGCGACTTCACCCAGCCGCCAAAGGCACAAACCATAGCCATGCAGACAGCGCAGAAAAGGGCGATTGTCGATCATACCCCATTTGAGAACCCCTCCGAACTGTTCCCCCAATGACAGCTCGCCGATCCGGACTCCCACTTCGTAGTGGCGCAGCGCCCTTTTCGCGCAATCGTCGTAGCTGGATTCCCTGTTGAAATCCCAGTTTCCCATATGGGCGTGAGCGTCGATACATCGGAGATCCGTCGTCAGTATCCTTTCCATGATTTTGTGGGCGCTCTCGGAGTCCCCGCAGCCATGATACTCGGATGCCTCCAGGATGGGGTCGTTCCACATCTCCTCGGGGTCTTCTCCCGGAATCACCTGTTCCATCTCGTAGAGAGGCCGTGGGCCTGCCTCAATCACGGGTTTCAGGCAGGATTCGATCGCCTCGCCCGGCTCTCCCCAGTATTCGTCGGTTGGATTCCACATCCCGTAGTGTTCAAGTTTCAAGGGAACGAGACCCAGCTTTTCGACCTGCGTTCGTGCCGACAGCAGTTCGCCGGACAAATAGCGAGTGCCGGCGTAACTCCAATCCTTGCCAGCTTTCACGGACAGAATCTGACCTGGAACCTCACGCCAAATTTGATGCCTGGGCCTGAACGTCACCGGCTCTCCCGTTGTCAGCAACCTACAACGGACACCGCGCTCCTTGATGGCCAATGCCACGAGCTCGACGACCGACGCGTCTTCAACTGTTTGATTTCCTTGTCCCATTCTCATTTTCCTGGTGCTTCCGGCATTTTTTCCGACCGGAAAACCTCTTTCAATCCGTGAGCGAGGCCTGATCGAGCCTCTTTGCGATTCGCTCTTGGAACGTCGGTTCGCGGGGCGGCCCTTCTCCGGCGGCGATCTTCTCAAACCCTGGCATGAACGAGGATTTCAACCGATGCTCTCGGCGAATGCCCTCGACCAGTGCCGACCAAGTGGCGGCTTCCCCGCATTTCTCCAAGAGCGTTTTTGCACTCTGGAGATAGTCATGGGCGTGGTGATAGGCTTTGGCACGCTTCTCACTCAAGATCTCGAACGCTTGGGCGATATAAACCCGCGCGGCGGTTTTAGGATGTTTCTTGGACAGCGCCTCGGCGATCGGAATCGCTTCCCCATAAAAAATCGACTGGAGCGCTTCATCCTTCGCCCTGGCAAGACGGGAATCCAGGCGGTCCAGCTCCTTGAGCTTGTGGAGCGCGACAGCCGCCTCTCTCAGCTCGGACTGATCGAAGATCGCGAGAGCCTTCGCCTTGAGATCCGCGTGCTCTCTTGGGGTCGCGGACTCAAGAACCGACTCGAATGAGTAAATGGACGGATGCTTCTCGAACTCCGCCCACGCGTCGGCCACGGCATCCGAGCCGCGTCCGGCGCTCTTCAAAATCTTCCTGCGCAGTTCCTTCAGCTCGTATTCTTTAGAGTACCGGTCTTCCTTCAGGTTCAACCCCTTTTCGGCCCATTCCAGGGCGCGATCAAACTGCTTTCTGCCAAAGAAGACGGTCGCAAGATCAAGGCAGTCTTTCTGATCCACGCCGTGTTGCTCACAAAACGCGATCAGCGCGGTCGTGTTCTTGGTTTCCGCGTAGAGCTTTTTGAGCGTCTCGATCGCGCGGCGACGGTCAAAAGCAATCTTACTGCGCTCTTGTCCGGGATTTCCAGGCACTTCTTTCGAGAGGCGTTCGAGTCGCCCCTTCAATTCGCCTTCCAGTGCTTCGCGAAACTCCCGGCCCAGAGCAGGGAGCACCGTGCTTTCGAGGTCTGAAAAGAAACCGATGCCATCCGCGTCGATCCAGTGCGCGAGCTTCCGAACGTATTCGTCTCCCTTCATGCCCGCTGCTTCACATGCCTGACTCCAAGCGCAAGCCAACTCATCAAGAAAACTACCGAGATCATTACCGGAGTCATCGACCTCATCGCCTTTTTCGAGGCAACCCGCAATGAAGACCTCATAGATCGGGACCGCAGCCTTGGGATGCTTTTCCGCAAACGAGACAAGTTCCTCCAGCAAGCGGGTCAGCTCTTCCCGAAATTCGGAGATCTCGCGCCACGAGACGAATTCCCCAAGCATGAGGGCATTCTCGATCCGTTTCTCCCAGGAATGCCCCCTGGGCGCGGCAGGGGACTTCGGCGCTCGTGGCATGACCTATCCCTTTCCCTTGCGTTTTGCTTTCCGGTTGCACCATTGTCGGTAGGACTCCAGGGCGTGTACTTGCGATTTACCCCAGAGAGCTCGGGCGTTTCGGGGGATTCCACGGATTCCTGCCGCCTCGGCGGCCTCGCCGACATTTCCCCCGGCCATTTCAATAGCCCATTCCCACTCGTCACGCTCGACTTCAGCCAAGCACTTGGTCATGGTCGAATCAAAAACAAAGGCGCGCTCGTCCCGCCTTCGCCGCAGCTCTTTCTGGTCGTGTCGTTGATCGTGATTTCCCATCTTATGCCTTCATTGAAGCCGAGTTGTAACCTGGCCCGGTCCGTAATCGCGTTGTCAAACCCAGGCGTTCTCGCATCTGATCCCTGTTTTTTCCTGGTCTCCCTTTGTAGACGTTATCCAGGAATCATCTCGTCTCGATGGTGACGCGAAACGCGTCCTCGCCGAAGTTTTCGAAAATCCGCACCGACAACACGAACGCGCACCCGGAAATGTGCCCGTTCCTTTCGGCGACGGCGTACAACTGCTCACGCAACGAACACGCCTCCGCGCTGCTCGAATCCAAACGGGCGACGCAAACACTCATTCCAGTGCCAATCGCAAAGACCTCCTCGCACCTGTCTTTGTATTCGACTTCCATCTCGCTCGCTCCCGCTTCAATCACTTTTGTCACCAGATCAAGCAATACGGATACCGTGTCCTCGCGGCGATAGACCCTCTGATCCTCTATGAGAGAAGGAGGGAGTTGAAGGGCTTGGTCGAGCCTGCCCTCGAATTCAATTCCTTCTTGATCTTGCGTAGCTCGGTCTGGTTCTTTCCGTCCGACAAACGATCCGCGCCAAGCTCTTCAGCGATGTACTTTTCAATCTGACTCCTCAAGATCCTGATATACGGATTTCCCCAGATCGCCCCTTCTCGATATTCGAGTTTCCTGGCGCGAATGCCCTTCACAATGAAGTCCCGGCCTACTCCATACTCCTTCTTGGCCGTTACGTCGCTGAGGGTTGCCCCTTTGCGATTCCACTCGCCGCATTCTGCCATGTCCCATCTCTCTGACGCCGAATAAGTGAGGGCTCTTGTCCGCCTCCGCCGGTTTCGGTCCCGGTCGTCCCGATCGGCAGCGGATCAAGTTCCCGGACCACGCGGACCCGCTTTCCGACCTTGGCCAAAGCCTCCGGCGCGTCAAAGGGCATCAAGGGCCGGGTTTCGAGCGTCCAGACTTGTTTGAGAGCTCCAGAATACGGGTCGATTCCTTCACTCCCAGGGGCGAAAATTCAACGGTTCGCCAGCCCGCGAATTTCTATTAATGATGGAAGACTCCGACGTAATGCTCGGCCCCATCCCCGATCCTGCGCGTCAGGTGCTCATAGCGCTGGGTGGTGCTGACCGATTTATGCCGAAGCATATCGCGCACGGCCATGAGTGATGCCCCATTCTGCAGGGCCAGGGTCGCCGCGGAGTGCCGCAGAGAATAGGCGGTGACTCGCTTTCGCTTCACACCTGCCTTTTTCAGATAACCCGTGATGATCTTCTGGATCCCGCGCACACTCAATCGGCTCCCCTTATGGGGTTTTCGGGCGGTGAACATCGCCTGTTTGGGAGAAGGATCCTTCATCATCGAGAGATACTGCTCTACCAAACTGGCGATTTCAGGCATCAAAACAACGAAGCTATCGGCAGCCTCCCTCCCTTTCCCCTGAAGATAGAGGAGCCCCACTTCCTCTTTTCTCACAAAATCTCCCACGTTGGCGCGGTGCAGCTCGATCAGCCGGGTCCCGGATCCCAAAATCAATGAAACCAGAAGGGCGTCCCGAACGGAGTAAAGATCGTGATAGGAGAGGCTTTTGATCAAGGCCCCGGCCTCCTCTTTGCTCAGCGCCTCTTTGCGATACTCCGCGGAGAGCTTGGGAAGTGGGATTTTTCTGGCGGGATTGGAAGGAAGAATATTTTGGTCAACCGCCCAGGCGCAAAACGATCGGAGCACGGAGAGCTGTCTTTGGGTATAGGCCGCGGAGGAACGCCGCCATTTCAATTCCCGGACATACTGTTTGATCAGGAGAGGATCAAACGGAGGTTTCTTTCGCTGGTTCCAGTAGGAGAGGAATTGCTCGATAGCCTGCTGATAGGTAATGTGGCTGGAGACCGCCAAGTGAAGCTCCCGATCCGAGAGCCACATTTTCACAAACGTGGGTAGGTCCGCCCCTTGTAACCGGGAGGATCGGAAGGAACTCTTCGTGATCTCCGGGTCGCTTTCCTCTACCATGAGAGAGGCTCTTGAGCTCGGATTGGGCTAAAAACCGCACGTTGGGTCCAAAACCGCTTACAAATCGCATTTTGGCGTGAGAATACGCGAGAGCGGGTAAAAAGTCAATTGATTAGTTCGCGGAATGTGTCTTCCGCGCGCAGTAAATATGAATCCGCCCAACCTTTGCAAACTGGGAAGGCGTCCCGGATTTGGGGAACCTTACCGTCCGGAGATGACACGGGAGGCTTCCGGGAACGTGAATGATGGGAGGGCATAAACAGCCACAAAAGAGGAAACACCGGAAGGGTCAAGCTCTTGCCTAATGTTGCGTGCCTCGCAATTTTATCCCAACCCCAATATTCTGCCGCCAATGTGGACCGAAACACACCCCAGCTCAGGAACGACGCCCCCTGCGTATCTTTGCTCCAGCCGGCTTCGTTTTCGCATTTTTGGCGGCTCTCGAACGTGTACCCTTTTTGGCCAAACCCCCAGACGGCAGGCGGCCGGGTGCATCTGCATCCAGCTCGATCCCGAATAGAGCCGAGAGATCGGTTGGTTTGAGCACCTTGCCGGTTTTTGTGGCGCGTGTCACGGCGGTTGCGGCGCCGGCGGCCCCGATCAGCTCAGCGTGATCGACATTCCGAAGGTAAAAGAACATCTCAGGCTTCTCATCCAAGCGAGTCCCGACCCCGTAGAGAACCGCAGCGACGTGTTTGCACATGATCGCGCCGTCCGGGCAGGAACAATCCATCAAGATCTGCTTCGGGGACGGAAAGAGGCCGCGTTCTTTGCTCGTGATGATCTCCATCACGCCGCGAGCAAACCTTCCCTGGAGCAGCTCCACCAGCGAGTCGATCTGACCCGAGCACGCCTCGATCAGGGTCTTCCACCGGGTTCTCTCAAGGGGCCGGATCACGACCTTGACGGTATAGAGCGATGAACCGCTCACCATCGCACCGATTTCACCCTTACCGATTTGAAGGTCGATCACGGAGCCGCTTCGGACATAGGTCCGGCCCCGGGGCAGGCGATTCGAGAAATCGCTGTAGGCTTCCAGGTTGTCGCACCAGGCCTTGCCCCAGAATGTCCGGGCGATTGCCCGCCCTTCGATGCGTACCGGGCTGAGAGTCTTTCCCTTCTTCTGAAGGGCGGCGATCTTCTTGCCAGCCTGTTCCTGGCGTTCCGCTTTGGAGACGTAAGGAGCCCATCCGCCGTAGTATCCACCCCAATACCCCGCCATCTATATCCTCCATTTTCATCAATGTTGGAACACCCCACGAGCGATTTAAGACTCCTCCAGCGCGCTTCGGAGGTCCAGCGAAACAAGCTTGATCAACTCGTCGTTGGGAAGCTCCGTCAGAAGGGCCTCGTGATGGCCCTCGAGGACTTCCCGGGAGAGGCTCTCTTTCGAGGAGATCAGCGCGTCGATCCGCTCCTCGATCGTGCCGCGGCAGATGAACTTGTGGACCAGGACGTTTTTCTTCTGGCCGATGCGGTACGCGCGGTCCGTCGCCTGGGCCTCGACCGCCGGGTTCCACCAGCGGTCAAAGTGAATCACCTGGGACGCCGCCGTGAGGTTCAGGCCGGTTCCACCCGCCTTGAGCGAGAGCACGAAAAACCGGGGACCCTGCTCGTCCTGGAAGGAATCCACAAGCTCCTTGCGATTTCTGACCGCGGTTTCCCCATGAAGTACCAGGCCGGGTCTTCCGAACACCTCTGCGAGAAACTGCGAGAGCGGTCCGGTCATTTCCCGAAATTGGGTAAAGACGAGAACCTTCTCCTGTTTGGCGGCGATCTCCTCGCAGATCTCCCGCAGGCGAGTAAACTTTCCACTGTCCGTGGGCTGGTAGCGTCCATCGGAGAGCCACTGCGAGGGATGGTTACAGATCTGCTTGAAGCGCATCAAATAGGCCAACACCACGCCCCGGCGCTGGATGCCGTCGACTTTTAGGATCTTTTCCGAAAGCTCCTCGACCGACTGCTGATAGAGCGCGGCCTGGGTCTTCGTGAGCGCGCAGTAGGCGGGAAGCTCGGTTTTCTCGGGGAGATCGGCGATGATGCGCTGATCGGTTTTGAGCCGGCGCAAAAGATACGGCCGCACGAGATTTCGCAGCGCGGCGAAACGCCCCTGGGAGTCGCCCTTTTGCGCTCCTTTCACGAAGCGTTCGAACTCTTTGGCCGAGCCGAGAAGGCCGGGACAGAGGAAGTCGTAGAGCGACCAGAGATCCGAGAGGCGGTTTTCAACCGGCGTTCCCGTGAGCGCGATCCGGTGGCGCGCCTTGAGCGCTTTCACAGCGCGGGTTTGCTTGGAGGCGGCGTTTTTAATGGCCTGGGCCTCGTCGATGACAATCAGGCGCCATTCGGTCTCGGAAAGCCATGGGAGCCGTCCGAGATAACCGTAGGTCGTGATGACGACATCGATGCCCGAGAGCATCGGCGGCGGTTTTTCCAGATCGCGGGCCGTCCCGGCCGAAACATCGGAGGGATGGGCGATGAAATAGCGAAGGGCCGGAGCGAAGCGCTCGATCTCGGATTTCCAGTTCCCGATCAGCGAGGCGGGAACGACCAGCAGGCTTGGGAAGCCTTTTTCACGCTCTTCCCGCTTGAGGAGCAGGAGCAGCGCGAGGACCTGGATGGTTTTACCCAATCCCATGTCGTCCGCGAGGCATCCGCCGAGTCCCAATCGGCTGAGAAACCAGAGCCACTGAATGCCCACCCGTTGGTATGGGCGAAGGGTGGCCTTGAGATCGCTCCCCGGGTCCGCGGCATTTCTGGGTGTCCCGCCGGGCTCTTTGAGCTGATCGAGCTGCTTGGCGAGGGCCTCGCCCGCCGCCACCTGCGACCACGCCGATACCCGGTCCGAAAACCCGTCTGGCTCATCATCCCCGATCGCGGCGCCGGAGAGCAGCCGCATCCCCTCGATAAACGAGATCCCATCTTTGCCGGCCGAGCGCTCCACCGATTTCCAATGCTCAAGCACCTCTCCGAGCCGGTCGCGGTCGATCTCGATCCACTTGCCCCGGATCAGCGCAAGCCCCTCCGTGCCCGACAGGATCTCCCTGATCTCCCTCTCGGTGAGCGTTTCGCCTTCGAGCGTGAGGCTAACCGAGAAGTCCAGCATCGCATCCACCCCCAGGGTTGCCGCCCCCTTGCCGCCAATCATAACGGATATCTGAGGGCGGGGCGGCCGCCGCGTTTTCCACCAGTTTGGAACCCTCACGATGACGCCCGAGGCCTCAAAGAGGGGGATGTCCTTCAGAAATTGGAACGCCTCCTTGGGGCTCCATGCAAGGGGGTGAAAGATCTCCCCCGAGTCGACAAGCGCCTTGAGAAAGGCGCTCTCTTTCGCGGCTTTCTGGACCGGGAGAAGCAGTTGCAGGAGTTTTGCCTTGTTATTTTCGCCGGCGTACTCCTGAAGGGCCTTGCCGAGCGGAAGATGCTGCGCCTGGCCTCGGACCGAGAGTTTGTGGCTATAGGTTGCGAGAAAGGCGAAAGGGGCCTCTTCGTTCGCCTTGTTTTCGGCCAGATGGAAGCACACGCGCCCGACGAGGTTCCACGCGGGGCCATGGGTTTCGAAGAAGGACTGGACACTTCCGGGGCTCTTTCGAAGCTCATCGAGAAACGCGCCGCGGAGCGCCTCCCAGATTCCCGCGAGCACCTCGGCGCTCAGATACTCCGCCCCCACCATCGGAGGAGCGCAGCCCGCGAGCTCCTGGAGCTCTTCGCGGGGGGGCGGCAACCTGATGACATCCTTCGACCCGCTGTCCGAAAAGCCCGGCAACCCGCAGAGGCGCGCGAAAAAAAGCCGACTGAAATCCCGCCAGTACCCCAGATCCGCCGGAAGATCGGCCGCGATTTCGCAGAGCCCAAGATGCAGCAGGCCATATGCCCCGCCACGAACAAAGGCGTTCTGGAGCCGTTCGGGCACGGAAGAGCTGGGATGAGGAAGAAGGTAAATGGCGCCCTGAGGCGACAGCGCGATGGTTCCGTCTTGCCGATTCATTGAATGGCTCTATAAAGGTTTCCCCCGGTGTGATCCGGCCGCCTCTTTCTATAAACCGCCCTGACGACATAGGCGAGACGGAAGGCTCTGGTTGGAAGGACATACTCGTCTCGCGCCCGGCCGTCTTCGGCCGGATCGTCCTGCGCCGGACGAACGTAGCGCGCATGAAGCTCAATCAGCACCGCGTCCCTCCCCCGCGCTTTCGCGAGCGCCGAAAAGGAGAGGGGGTCGTACCGGTAGACCCTCAGGCCCCCCGCTTCCTGAATGAGCTGGACCCATTCTTGGGATCCAGCGAGAACCCCGCGGGATCCTCTTCGGTAAAATGAACCCACAGCGCCACGATAAGCACCCCTCTTCCGCCCTCATCCCGGCCCCCTCAGAGAGAGCCTTTGAAGGAAATGACGGGGGCCGCGAATCAGTGGAGTTGATGGCCGGACTGCGATTCCTATTTTCCCGTTTCGCAAGAATCCGTTTTTCTCCCGCAAAAACAGTTGCAGCACAACTTCACCGAAACCACTATGGCGCAGGCCCCACATTCAGTCCGGTTGACCTGAATATTCCCTCACCCAGCAGAGAGTATTGACCAACTCCATTTGCTCGACGGTCCGGCACCTGACCGCCATGAGAGCGGGGCTGGCGACGAGCAAGGCCAGGCATTTAGCCCGAGACAGGGCGACATTTAGCCGGTGTTTGCTATAAAGAAATTCCATGTTTCGCGGTAAATCCTCCCCGCTGGAGGTCGTCATTGAAATGATCGCCACTTGCGCTTCCTGTCCCTGGAACTTGTCGACGGTCCCGATACGGGCTCCCTCCGGCAACACTCCTCTCAGGTGATTGACCTGCATGTTGTACGGAGCGACCACCATGATGTTTTCCAGTCTGATCGGATGCTCCATCCCCTTTCGATCGATATAGGATTGGTCCGTTAGACTTAAGAATACGTCTTTGACGACATGAGCTTCTTCGACGCTTTTTTGAGAACACCCCTCGTGCGCCACCGGAATAAACCGAATCCCGGCAGGCCGCAACTCAGGATGCGCGTTATCTTTTAGAATCAGCCTCTGCTTCTCGTTGTCCGGTTCAGGATGAAGCCGGCCATTGTAAATAGCGTCGGAGATAAACCGGCAGACCGATTCATGCATCCGGTGAGTGGTCCCCAGAAATATCCCCCTGTTCGAAGAGATGGTCGCCTCTCCTCCCAGAAGATACTCGAGAGAAGATTCTCCCGATCGGCCGGGATGGGTTCCCTGAATCGGCTGCCCGAGCTGCATCTGATCTCCCAGCAAGATCAGGTTTTTGGCGCTCGTTCCGACGGCCACCAAATTCGCAAGCGAGACCTGTCCCGCCTCATCCACAAAGAGATAGTCGAGCCTCCGGTCCATTTCCGGCCTCGCGAAAAGCCAGGCGGTCCCCGCGATCAGGTCCGGTTGGGTGAGTAGAATTTCTTCGGATTTAAAAACGTCCCGGATCATTTGACCGTTTAAATGCGACTCGGTCTCGGTGGCGTTTGATTTCTTGAAGCCTCTAAATCGAACACCCCATTCTTGAGCCCGTTTTTCAACCGCAAGCAGGAGATTGTTAATGGCTTTATGGCTATGAGAGGACACCCCCACTTTAAAGCCTCTTCTCAACAATTCCGCGATCAGGAAAGAACCGGTGTGGGTTTTGCCCGCCCCCGGCGGGCCTTGAATAAAAAGATAGCCTTCATTCATTTGGAGGACCGCTTCAATCGCCTGGGGCAACAGCTCTTGATTTTCGTCAATGATCGGTCCCCCGTCGGTACGACTCTTAAATCGAGGAGGGATTTTTGATAAAAAAGAGCGGATGGCCCCGTATGTTCCCGTATTTTCTCTGATACGGCCGGCAAAACGGAAAATGGCTTCTTTAAGGACTTCCGTGTTCATCGGTCCTTCCGGAATCAGCGACAGGCGATCGGGAGGCCGCTGCCTTGAAGAACCCGCCTTGATCTGAACAAGCCCTCTGTCCTCATCGATGTCGAATATCGTCCCCAAAACTTCAAGCGTATCGGCCCGGTAACACGGACTCCCCCTTTTCAATTTAAAAGACTGGTCCGGGAAACGATACGTGTAAACCATCGACCGCTTCTCTTTGAAAGGGGGCTGGGTTAAGTCCAAGCTCAGACCGCCAAGACACTCGGGATCCTCGATCAGCTCTTCCTCGGTCATCTCCTGCCGGGAAAAACGCTTCCACCAGGCGGGCTTGGCCTCCCTTCTATAAAAATCAAGCAGATGAAAGACCAACTGACGCATCCTCTGTTCAGCCGTCCACTGCGCCGGATCCTGCGGAAAATCCGCTAAAAGGTCGGTCTCATACGTGGACAAACGTTCCTCCGCTTCTTTGATTGCGGGATTCTCCTCGGCCTTACTCGTGTCATCCCCCGGAACGAACCAGGAGATGTGAGCCGGCCGCAGTTTGATCAGCCACTCCCTTAATAAATGAAGCGACCGGCAATCGATCTGATTGTATTCCCGGATTTTCTCAAGCAAAGCGGCATCCTTTGTTTCCTTCCATCGTTCATAGTAAACGATGCTCGCTCCGGCATGGGTCACCTCCCCCGCCCGCTTTTCCATATAGAATGTTTCCAGATTCTTCAGCGAGTAGCGCGGCTCGGAAACCATCACTCCCTCCCGAACCACTTTGTACAAATCGACGAGTTTTCGGCTCCGCAGAAGCCGATCCACGGACGACTCGCGGACGCCATGAAGGGACATTAGGCGTTTTAAGGCGGTCTCCTCATAAGAAGCGTAATGGTAGATAAACAGGCCGGGGTATTTCTCCAGCCGCTCCATGACAAAATCCATAAACGCCTCGAAGGCCCGCCGCTCTTCATGCCGCTGATGCGCCCAGAAGTCTTTATACTGTGCTTTTCCATCCTCAAAATAGTAGACTCCGAAGAGATATTCCAACCCGCCGGACTCCAGAGGGTCCCCTTCCATGTCGAAAAAGAGGTCCCCTTCATCGGGTTTGGGAAGACGATAGAACCCTCGCAACCCTTCCGAATCCGCCGGAAGAATTTCAAAGCGGTCTTCCCCGCTATGGCGCTTTTGAGCCTGCAGCCAAGCCTGACGGCGCAGTTTCCGTAGCGTTTCCGCCGCCATTCTCGGGACCCTTGCCCCCTCCTCCAGCCTGGCCAATTCTTCGAGGGTCTTCACTCCACTCCCATGGAGTTTCCTAATCTGAACACGGGTCGTGTTGGCCACCTGGTTGAGATGGTCATCCTCCACCCACCTGGCCTGGCAAAGATCCCTCCAATGACATAAGGCGCACTGTTCACAGGATTCAGGGTAGGTCTGATTGGATCGGTTATTGACATGATGGAGGAATCGTTCTTTAACGAACCGGTAGTATCTGGAGAAGTCCGCGACACGATAGCTGCGTTCCGTTCCGTCGCCCAACACCAGATGCATCATCCCCGGTTGGGCGCCTTGCGCTTCAGACAACAGGTCCGAATAGAAACAGATCTGAACGATGAATTTGGACTTCGGAAGGCTCGCCAGCTTGGTATCCAGTACCTCATAGCCATAATCTCCAAACTTCGTAGATCGATCCACCCGCCTCAAAAAATCGGCTTCTCCGATAAAAGGACCGGAATGAAGAGCCGCTTTATAGATGATATCCGCGCCGGCCTCCATTGCCCGTTGTGTTTGCGCGGCTTTCTCTTCTTCGGGTCCATGGGGTTCGGTCAGATCGGCGATTTCCAAACCGGTTTTCTGAAGGTTTTGAAGAAACGCTTTCTCGCGTTGAAAGCCCTTCGCTTGGATCAGGAGGGACTTCTCGTCTCCTTCCGTTTTCGTCAGTGGCGTCTCCAAATTCATCAGGTCGAGCGTCGTGAGATGCTCGCACTCGAGGAAATTGATGAGGTCTGTCGCTGAATATAACCGTGTTCCCTGGCGTGTGCGCATGTTTCTCAACTTATTCGACGGTTGCGCTCTCTTTGATCATAAGAGGACCTGTCCGTCAGGGGGATATTCCGTCTCCCTGTTTTGCTTCATCCAGGCATCCGGATTTCATCTCCGAGGAACTTGCGAAAGAACAGAGTAAATTAAAAATCGAGACATGAACGCGCGCTGAAGTCACCGGGTGGGCCATTACACTCTCAGACCCGCACCTGAATTCGGCCGCCATATGTCGGGCTCCGTACCAACACTTATTCCAACAACCACTTCCTGATCCGCTCCAGGAGGATCAGCTCCTCGGCCATACGGACGGGGTCCTCATCGATCGCGCCCGCCGCGCGCAGCTCCCCGAATTCCTCCTCGTTGCAGACATGACCGAGCGCTCCGATTCTATGAGTATCGTCAAGATAGGCCCGGATCTCCCAGGGCTGAAAGATTCTCCTGACCTCGGCAACAAAATTCGGTAGCTCCGCGGCGAATTCCGGATGCCGATCCGCCGCATCGATGAAGTTCGCAAGCTTTTCGCCGATCAGGTAACCGAGCGCTTTTTGGATCCCAAATGAATTCTCAATGGCCATGGCCGCCTCACACTGCTCCTTCCAAACCCGATGAAACTCTCCCATGTTCTCCCGATCACGGCGGCCCGGATTGTTTGTATTTGACGAGCGTCTTTAGCACGTTCTTCGTGTTCGCCTCGATTTCATTGAGAGCCTACAACCAATGCCCGATCACACGCCTTATGCTCGGAGCCGGCTGAATCTCTCGCCAAACGGTCAGGATCCGGCGATAACCGATCAGATCGGCCCGCTGGACACAAAACGACGTGGTCATCGCGGCTTTCTCAAGCTCGTTGAACGCCCCTTCGATACCGGTGGCTCGATCCATGAGTGAAACTTGTTCTTCCGTGTTCTTTTGAATCTCGCGTAGAACGTCAATAATACGAGGCAAACCCATCGGATCCGGGTGGGTAACGACCTGGATTTTCTCGACCGCTTCTGCAGTTTCAATGGTCAAAACATCGCGGGAGTCCTTCCGGCTCACAGCGACTCTTGGAATGTTTGCGCTGAGCCAAGGGAAAAGATCGTTTTTCCGCGCGGCTAACTTGCGTAAGTCTCGTTTAAATCCTTCCTCCAGGCCTGGCGGTGGCGATTCCTGATGATCCGCTTCGATCATTTTCCAGACCATGTCGATCTGCGCTTCACGCTGCGCAGAGTCGGGGAATAAACTGAGGTTCCAGCCGAGACAACAGACCATGACCGACTTCCGGCGCACCTCCAGATCATCCTCGAACAGGACAGAGGGGAGTGTAAAAGTCGAAAGGCAGGAAGCGGTTGTATATTGTTTCATCAGAGATAGGCTACTTCCGTTTAGCGATGACCGCGTCAATCAGGGGAAACCTGCGGCACGTTGCACTCAGATGCAATAAGACCCCTTGTCTCTCGCAAGATGTTCGGGAGAGCCCGTCCGAAACATAGCCCAGGCAGGGGATCGGCTTAACACGCCAACGGTTTCCCCCGGCAAGCCGGCACGGGCTGTGATCCTGCTGGGGTCAGCAGGGGGTCGTCCACCCCTTCCTCATGATAATACGAACCTCGGAACTCAGGAGATGCTTTGCGCAAGCACACTCTTATTCAGTGCCAGCCGTTCTCCTTGGGTTTTCCAGCGCAGAATCGGATGATCTCAACGACGGTATCGCGGACAACTGCGACTAGAGGAAAGGATTGTATCAGGAAAAAGCACCTAAAAAAATCGAAATCTTGCGACCGTGCACCGGGTCTTATGGCGTCTGATATCCCTGCCGTTAACCCTACCCTGATTGCCGCACAGAGGGGAGGGCGCCCGATCTATTAAAATGCGACCTTGCGTGCTCCTCAAAAAAAGACGGGCAACCGTTTTGGGTTCTCAGGCTCCCTGTCAGACTGCTCTTCGGGCTTCAATGACACCCGTAAAAGCGTACCCCGAGCCCAGCCCATTTTCATCGCTGCCGGCGTTAGCTTGCATGACGACGGGTCTCGTATCCGCGTCCAAGATCCAGAAAAGCCCTGAGAGCGCTTCATAAGATGACCTTACTGATCAGTTCACAAAATAGTGCGTAGTGTGCTATCATACCTGGCATGCACAAACGAAATGATGCCAGGAAATTGGAGTCCTCGGCTCTGCATCTGTTGCGTCGTCAAGTAGTGCAAGCGGTCCGCCGTG
>Ga0209167_10001151_pt1 | contig 16278 bp, 12 predicted proteins | sample Coa_R1_9_FD_187154 | JGI IMG/M metagenome (GOLD analysis project Ga0209167, IMG submission 187154) | Surface soil microbial communities from Centralia Pennsylvania, which are recovering from an underground coalmine fire - Coalmine... | ecosystem: Environmental > Terrestrial > Soil >... | reverse complement strand
TATTTGTCCTCCAATCCTTTGAAAAAAATAAAACCTTATATCTGAAACCGCCCGTTTGTCCAGATCCTTTGTAAGACTTTAAAAATCCTATTGCTGAAAAACCGCCGAAGCCTGGCGGTTTTTTTTTATTCCACATCCTCCCTAGTGCCAGGCTTACTGTCGTTGCAGTCGAAGAAAATCACACTACTTTTCTGGATATGTATTCCCGCTGGTAATTTAATGGCGTTTTGCTGGTGATCATTTTAAAATATTTATGAAAACTGGCGAAGTTGTTGAATCCGCTTTCATAGCAGGTTTGCTTGATGCTTATTTTGTTTTCAATCAATAACTTACAGGCGATGCCCACCCGGATTTCAAGCAGAAAATTTGAATATGTCTTTCTTGTTTTTGATTTGAAATACCTGCAGAAAGAATTGGGACTCATGTTAGCTACCGAAGCTATTTCTTCCATATTTATTTTCCTTTTGTAATTCTCCATTGAATACCGGTAAATCGAATTAATCCTTCCATCATCATTGTGTTTTATATTGGGAAGAAAACTTAACGAGGAAAGTAATTCTCTTTCCCTGGATTCAGCAATCGTAATCAACGCTTCCAGTAAAAAAAGGACTTTATGACAACCATCAGCCAGCAGCATTTTTTCCAATAGCCCACCCACGATTTCTTTGGCACGGCCATGTACTCTTATGCCCCGCTTCGATTCTTCCATTAACTCCACCAATGGCAGATTTTCCGGAATATTTAAAAATTCTTTGCCCCAGAAATTGTCACAAAAATGCGCGACGAAAACATTGGGAACGATGGAATTGCATTGAAAATAGACGTCATCAAAACGCCAATAATGAGGTATGTGCGAGCCTAACAGGATTACATCGCCGGATTTAAAACTTCCTATATTGTCTCCAATAAATTGTGCGCCTTTACCCGTTTTAAAATAGATCAATTCGAGTTCGGGGTGATAATGCCAGTGATTGTTGATGAAGGGAACCTGGTCATGACGCATACTAAAAGAACTGGTCACACCTGAAGTAACTTTTAGAAGTTGAGGTTTCATATTAGCAAGCTGACTAGCAGTTAGACATAAGCGATAACCATTATTAAGTTATATTATTTATTCTTATTCTACAAATATTTATATAAAAATGCCAAAATAGCTTACTTGTTAGATTATTTAAAAAAATTTTCATGAAAGTAATTTGGTTCTCTTTGCACCTTATGGAAAATTCAGGCTGAGCGTCGTCTTCCATTTTTATCTGTTCCGTTGGATTCTTAAATAGATTTGTATGAAACGAATATTGACTTTTTGCATTGGTACCTGTCTTTTATTTATATCCTGTGACGAGGCAAATAAACCTAAGCAGCCTGGACCCGCTGCGTCTTCGACCCCCGGCGACTATGCGTCTGATCGACATTTTTTGCTTCAACACACTCAAATAGTGGAATTGAAGCTGGATAACTCCAGGGTATTAGTTGCTCCCCAATACCAGGGCAGAGTGATGACCAGTTCATGTAATTCAGATTCAGGTTACAGCTTTGGATGGATTAACTATGATCTGATCGCTTCTCAAAAATACAAGGAGCATATCAATCCTTATGGGGGCGAGGAAAGGTTGTGGCTTGCACCTGAGGGAGGTCAGTTTTCCTTCTTTTTTAAAAAGGGAGACCCTTATGATTTCGATCATTGGCATACTCCGGCTGCCTTTGATACCATGTTATATAATGTCGTCACTAAAACAGATTCAAACGTTTTATTCAGTAAAGATATCTCCATTGCCAACCGGTTGGGGACGGTTTTCATGATACACATTGATAGAAAGATAACCCTTTTGAACGGTGCGGAAGTCAACAATCATCTATCCCTGTCCATGGATAGTAACCTCCTTGCCGTTGCATATAAAAGCGAAAACACTATAACAAACGGCGGTTCTTTTTCCTGGAACCGGAATACGGGTGCACCCGCAATATGGTTATTGGGGATGATGAAGCCTTCACCAAATACAACTATTCTGCTACCCCTCAATAGGGATGCATCGGATTCTTCCGTATTGGTCCACGATAATTATTTTGGCAGGATACCCGAAGATCGCTGGAAAGTGGTAGGATCGAATGCTTTTCTGAGGGCTGATGGAAAATTCAGGGGCAAAGTTGGAATTCCGCCAGTGCACTCAACCAAATATATCGGCAGTTACGATCCGGACCACTCTGTCCTTACGATTCTCGAAGCCATCTGGCCTGAAAAAACAACCGATTTTGTAAATTCGGCATGGGAAGATCAGAAATTACCATTTTCAGGTGATGCTTTCAACGCCTATAACGACGGGCCCCTGAAAGATGGTACACAGATGGGACCATTTTATGAACTGGAATCCCTTTCACCGGCAGCTTTCCTGCAACCCGGCAAGTCGCTGACACATACCCAAATTACTTATCACCTGATGGGAAATGCGAAGACGCTTGATGAAATTTCAAAACACTTACTCGGTGTTTCACTTGATGAAATTGAAAACGTATTTAAATCCTCCCGGTAAAGGCACTGGATTTATGATTGTTTACAGACGGCGATATCAGCCAATCAGTGGGGGACCTCTTCTTTGATTTGTTTTAATGGGTCAATAGCAATCCAAAGCAAGGCGCCCATAATCATTACAAATCCCACAAGAATAAGAGGATAATTAAAATTGTGTGTCATATCAGCTATTTTGCCAAATGCCAGTGCAAGAACAAAAGCCCCAGTTTGTCCAAAAAAATTCATAGCGCCGGTTACTGTGCCGGTATTGCTTTTCCCAATATCAGCGCAAACGGCATACGAAACCATAACACCGAAACAAAAAAAGAAATTGGCAAGAATGAGAGAATTTGAACTTATATGATTATTCGATGACAGAGAAGCAGCTAGCAAAAACAATCCACAAAGTCCCAGGCCCGAAATACCCATGAATCGTCTGCCAAAACGAATCCCTTTTAAATGGTCAATCCAGTCTGAAGTAACTCCGCCAATCAAAAAGCCGGCAATACCTGCTATGAACAACGATGTTGAAATAAATTTCATTTCATTTTCGGAAAAATGACGGCCTTCCTGCAAATAAACCGGCATCCAGGCCACAAAAAAATAATTGGCCCATTGACAACAAAAATACATTAGCATTAAAGCCCATACATTTCGATTAATGAGAATTATTTTCCACTTTATATGGTGCTTCATTTTATTGTGCCTCGATTCTGTTTCGATTAATTCCCTCTCCCCGGATGAAATATTTTTTGCATCACCCGGAAAATCTTTGAAAAAGCTATAACAGATGATTACCCAGATCAATCCAATGAGTGCATTCACGAAAAAACTGGCTCGCCAACTGAAGGAAACGGCCAGCGGCAAAATAATCAGAGGCGCAATAGCCGAACCAATTTGCGAGCCAAGTCCCACCCAGGTGAGGGCGCGCCCGGTTTCTTTTATCGGGAACCATCTTGAGATTACTATCATGACATTGGGATAAGTGCCGGATTCACCTATCCCGAATAGAAATCGAACAATGATTAATGATATCAACCCGGTAGTCAGCCCTGTCAGGGCAGTGAAGACTGACCATAAGAGTACGATCCGGATAAAAACCTTTCTCGGACCAATGCGGTCTCCCAGTATTCCGGACGGGATTTCAAATAAAGCGTATGCTAAAGAAAAAGCAGCCAGTACAAAACCAAATTCAGTATTCGTCAAATCGAATTCAGATTTTATTCTGACTCCGACTATGGAGATACAAATACGATCAAGATAGGTGATCGTGCAGAGTGTGCAAAGCAACACTAAAACACGATATCGGTAGGGGATTTTTTTAAGCATTTATAAAACATGGGCGTGTGACATGGAACGCATCAAGATAAATCATACATCATTGCAGGAAAAAAACGGAAAGCAAAACGGTTTTAAAGTTAACAGATCCCATGCAACAATAGCATATTTTATCCTTCAACATTTTTTGAAGTCATGAAATAATTATAAACGATTCGATTCAATATCCTTTTGGACACGATTGAATAAATCGAATGGGTAATAATGCTAAAATAGTTGAATGGAAAGACAACCTGCTATAGTCAATGAATTCTTATTTAGACTTAATTTGTTAAAATGAATACCTGTTTGCGGTTATTCTTTAAAAAATCTTTGAGCTGCTTATTGAATTGATTACAAAGGATAATTTGATTTCTCATTGTGAATTCCAGGCGAACCTATACAGCACCCCTTATCTTGGTAACCTTACTATTCTTTTTGTGGGGGCTCGCTTATGGCCTTTTGGACGTACTGAATAAGCACTTTCAGGAAGCATTAAATATCACAAAGTTGCGGTCAACTTTTCTGCAGGGAGCATATTTTGGCGCCTATTTTTTGATTGCTTTGCCGGCCGGATTTTTTATGCAGAAAAAAGGGTATAGAAAAGGGATTATTATGGGCTTGCTTTTATATGCCGCCGGCGCCATTTTATTTTATCCTTCTTCCCAAATTGCGAGTTTTCCATTTTTTCTTTTAGCATTATTTGTATTGGCAAGTGGATTAACCTTTTTGGAAACAGCCGCCAACCCATACATTACGGTTCTCGGCAAACCGGAAACGTCCGAATATCGTTTGAATCTGGCACAAAGTTTTAATGGTGTGGGAGCTTTTTTAGGACCCATAATCGGGGGGGCACTATTCTTCGGCGGAAGCTCAAATTCTCTGAATTCTGTTAAATATGTATATCTGGTCATAGCAACAATCGTTTTATTGGTTGCCTGGTTATTTTTCAGGACGCCCATGCCGGAAGTTAAAGAAGAGGATCTTGTTATCGGGAAGAATGAACACGTCGGGAAAAAGTTATTCGGGCATACACATTTTGTCTGGGCAGTTATTACTCAATTCTTCTACGTCGCTGCACAGGTCGGTATCGCGGCTTTATTTATAAATTATTGTACAGAGAAAAAATTGGGAATTGATAACCAATATGCCTCATATCTATTGTCGGCAAGCCTGATATTATTTACGATTGGAAGATTTGTAGGGACTGCCATCATGAAATTCATTGCTCCAAATAAGCTCCTGGCGGTTTATTCTTTCATTAATGTGTGTTTGTGTTTAATTATAATTATATCCAAAGAGATGCTGGCGGTTTATTCTTTGATGGCAGTGTTCTTTTTTGAATCCATTATGTTTCCTACAATTTTTGCATTGGGAGTGAAAAATCTTGGCATTTACACAAAAAAAGGTGCATCGTGTATAATTATGTCAATTGTTGGAGGTGCATTGGTGCCTTTGTTTATGGGATTGTTGGCACAATACTATTCGACACCCATTTCGTATATAGTGCCCATGATTTGTTTCGTATTTGTTTTTTTATTTGGAGTACGTGGATTTAAAATAGAGGCGCAGCGCAATACAGTAGTTAATAATAATTTAACGACGATTTAAAATGATTTTATGACAGAGCATAACGGACAGCCTTTTATCAAAATACATCCGGATGATAATGTTATTGTTGCTTTAAAATATTTGGCGTCTGACACTTCACTGGTAGTAGATGATCGTCAGCTCGTGCTTCTGCAGGGGGTACCTGCCAAGCAGAAGATCTTTATCAATGACATGATGGAGGGCGACGATGTGATCATGTACGGTATTTTGGTAGGAAAGGTACAAACCAGCATCCTTAAAGGTAGCTTAATGAGCGTGGATAATACAAAACATGCGGCAGGATCGTATGTTTACAGGGGATATAAGTATCACTGGGAAACGCCCGACATTTTAAAATTTGTTAACAGGACGTTCAACGGCTATAAACGAAAAGATGGTCGGGTGGGGACAGCGAATTATTGGTTGTTTATGCCCATGGTATTTTGTGAAAACCGAAACCTTGATGTCATAAAAGAGGCGTTGCAAAGGGAATTGGGTTATTCCTCCTCGGATAAATATAACCGTTTCGCAAGGCTTTTAATTAGCGCATGGGAAGATGGGAAGAGCATTCAGGATGTGAATATCGATGGTCCCGGAATAGTGAATAACCGCGTTTTCAGAAATGTTGATGGAATTAAATTCCTGAATCATACCGGAGGCTGCGGTGGAACCAGAAAAGATGCAGCAAGTCTGGGATCATTACTGGCAGCTTACGCGGACCACCCCAATGTTGGAGGAGTCACCGTATTGAGCCTGGGTTGTCAGCATCTTCAGACAAATTATTTTCTAGAAGAAATAAAAAAAAGGAACCCTTCTTTTGATAAACCGGTTTATGTATTTGAACATCAGGCTTATGGTAGTGAGGAACTATTGATTTGTGATGCCATCAGAAAAACGTTTATAGGGTTAACGGAAATCGATAAAATTGAAAGAGAACCCTCGCCTTTGAGTGAGTTAACGGTCGGGGTTAAATGTGGTGGCAGCGATGGCTTCAGCGGGATTTCGGCCAATCCGGCTGTTGGATATGCATCAGATATTTTGATTGCATTAGGTGGGAAAATTTTACTTGCCGAATTTCCGGAACTCTTTGGTGCAGAACAAAATCTGATTGACAGGTGTGTAAATAGTGACATTGCAAAAAAATTTATACACCTGATGGAGGAGTATAATGAGGCAGCCATTAGGCTTGGTTCTGGTTTTCATGAGAATCCTTCCCCTGGAAATATTAAAGAAGGACTGATAACCGATGCTATTAAATCTATCGGCGCAGCACGGAAAGGGGGCACATCGCCGGTGACAGATGTGCTTGATTATACGGAACCCTGCATTAAGCCCGGATTAAATCTGGTATGCACACCTGGTAATGATGTGGAAGCCACTACTGGACAAACCGCATCGGGTGCGAATTTAATTTTATTCACAACGGGACTGGGTACGCCAACCGGTAATGCTATAACACCCACGATAAAAATTTCTACAAATTCCAATCTGGCAAAGAAAATGAGTGACATCATTGATTTTGACACAGGTGATATCGTCAGCGGGAAAAAAACCATAAAGGAAATGGGTGAGGAAATACTTGAATTCAGTATCAGAGTGGCAAGCGGTGAAATAGTGCCCAAGGCCGTATTACTGGGCCAGGATGATTTTATTTTTTGGAAAAGAGGTGTGTCGCTATGAGTAACATTTATAATCTGCTATAGTATGTTTTCTCTTGCCGGAAAGAAGGCTGTCATAACAGGTGGAGGCAGTGGAATAGGCAGAGCCATTTCGCTGCTTTTTGCCCGGCAGGGAGCAGATGTTCATATCATTGAAATATCAGAAGAACAGGCTAAACTGGTTGCTGAGGAAATAAGAGCCTGCGGTGGAAATGTGTCCTTATATGCTTGTAATGTTGCAAACCAGCAGGAAGTACAGGATACATTTGGTAACATAGGACCCGTCAACATAATTGTTAATAATGCCGGGATCGCTCACATCGGAAAGGCCGATAACACATTGGAAAAAGATTTTGACAGAATTGTAAATGTCAACATAAAAGGCGTTTATAATTGTTTGAATGCCGGTATCCCGCAATTAAGGAAATCTGACGGAGGTGTTATTTTGAATATCGCCTCCGTTGCTGCTTTAGTCGGAATCTCCGAACGATTTGCATATTCGGCTGCAAAGGGTGCGGTGATCGCTATGACACTTTCCGTGGCAAAGGACTATATAAATGAGGGAATCCGCTGTAATTCGGTTTCGCCGGCCAGGGTGAATAGCCCCTTTGTAGAGGGATTTATTGCTAAAAATTACCCGGGTAAAGAGAATGAAATATTTGAGAAATTATCAAAATCACAACCGATAGGCCGAATGGCAAAGCCCGAAGAAATTGCAAACCTTGTTTTATTTCTGTGCTCAGATGAAGCTTCCTTTATTACAGGATGCGATTATCCTATCGACGGTGGTTTTACAAAATTGAATAACTAAAAATAGTTATCAAAATGAAATTGATACGGTACGGGGAGTATAATAAGGAAAAGCCTGGAATTGTAATAAATGACGAATACTTTGATACTTCGGCATTTGGAACCGATTATAATGAATATTTTTTTGAGTCGGATGGACTAAACAGATTAAGAAAATTTGTTGAAAGCAACATAAGCAGATTGCCCGGAGTTTCAAAAGAAATTCGTCTGGGTAGCCCGGTATCACGGCCCTCAAAGATTATTTGCATTGGATTAAACTATGCCGATCATGCAAGAGAAACCAAAGCAAATATTCCTGAAGAGCCAATTATTTTTTTTAAATCGACAACTGCCCTGTGTGGTCCAAATGATCATGTGATTCTACCTAAGAACTCAACTAAAACGGATTGGGAAGTGGAATTGGCAGTTGTAATTGGAAGGAAAGCTTCTTATATAACTGAAGAAATGGCTTTGGATTATGTAGCAGGTTTTTGCCTGCATAATGATCTGAGTGAAAGAGAATTCCAATTAGAAAGAAATGGCCAATGGGTTAAGGGTAAAAGTTGCGACACATTTGCCCCGCTGGGGCCATTTTTAGTTACCCCGGATGAAATTAAGGATATAAATTGCCTGCGTTTATGGCTGACCGTTAATGGAAAAATGATGCAGGATGGGAATACCGCTGATCTGATATTTAAAATACCTTTTCTTATTGCTTACCTGAGCCAGTTTATGACGCTGTTGCCAGGTGATGTGATTTCGACCGGGACGCCGGCAGGAGTGGGGTTGGGTATGAGTCCGCAGGTCTATTTAAAAGAAGGAGATGTAGTTGAATTAGGGGGCGAAGCCTTGGGATGCTCGAGACAAACTATATTGTCATATGGAAAAAATTGATGCTCATCAGCATTTCTGGAAATTTGATCCATTCAGGGATAAATGGATCACAGATGAAATGTCCTATCTGAGGAGAGATTTTTTACCGGAGGACTTATTTCCTTCTTTGGTTAAAAATGATTTTGGTGGTTGTGTACTTGTTCAGGTGGAACAATCCGAAAGAGAGAATCTTTTTCTGACAGGGCTTGCAGAAAAAAATGATTTCATAAAAGGAGTAGTGGGCTGGGTTGATCTTCAATCATCTGACGTAGAGGAAAGACTGGAATATTACAAATCATTTTCAAAACTCAAAGGATTTCGTCATTTAGTGCAGGACGAATCTGACAGAGCGATTATGTTAAAACCTGGATTTATCAGGGGCATAAAAGCACTAGAAAAATTCAATTATACCTACGATATTCTGATTTTTCCGGATCAGCTTCAATATGCCAGAACATTTATCGAATTATTTCCCGATCAGAGATTTGTTATCGACCATTTAGCAAAACCATACATCAAATTCAGGAAAATAGATGAATGGAGAGAAGAAATCATCAGGGTAGCACAATACGAAAATACATACTGTAAGATCTCCGGAATGGTCACAGAAGCAGATTGGAAAGGATGGAAGGAACAGGATTTCACTCCATATTTAGATGTTGTAGTGAGAGCCTTCGGAACGGATAGGATTATGTTTGGTTCCGATTGGCCGGTATGCCTGTTAGCCGGAAACTATAACGATACCGTTAATATAGTAAAAAACTACTTTTCCTCTTTTAGTCAAAATGAAAAAGATAAAATTTTTGGATTAAACGCAATTAAATTTTATGGTCTATGAATCTCAGATTAAAAAACAAAGTCATTATTGTAACCGGAGGTGCTAAGGGAATTGGAGAGGGAATCACGAAAGTCCTGATTGAAGAAGGTGCTATTCCTGTAATAGTGGGAAGAAATGAAAATGATAATTTGAAACTGGTAAATGATTTGAAGCTCGCCGGAGATTTGGAACTTTTTTATGTGACCGCGGAATTAAATGAACCGGAGGAAAGCAATAGAGCTATAGATGCAATTATAAAAAAATACGGCCGGATTGAGGGACTGGTAAATAACGCGGGCCAAAACGACGGGGTAGGTTTGGAAAATGGAAATTATGAACTATTTATGAAAAGCCTTCACAGAAATTTGACACATTACTATTTGATGGCGCACTTTGCTTTGCCCGAGCTGAAAAAAACGAAGGGTGCCATTGTAAATATCACTTCGAAAACTGCAGAAACGGGTCAGGGCGGGACGTCCGCCTATGCGGCGGCAAATGGAGGGAGAAATGCCCTGACGAGAGAATGGGCAGTTGAATTGCTAAAATATGGTATAAGGGTAAATGCAATCGTCGTTTCGGAATGTTGGACACCTCTCTATGAAAAATGGATTCAGACTTTGCCCAACCCTCAGGAAAAGCTTGATGAAATCATATCCCGGATTCCGCTGGGGAAACGAATGACCACAAAAGAGGAAATAGCCAATATGACTGCGTTTCTTTTGTCTGAAAAATCAAGTCATACCACAGGTCAGCTAATACACGTAGATGGCGGCTATGTGCATTTGGACAGAGCAATATAAATATGCTAATATAAATGAATAAAATGCTAATCTCATACTCTTTGCAGTCTGTAAGGGAAGTTAAATTTGATAAGTTGAATAGAAATTGTTTTCAATAAATTCAAACTAACTTTTTATGAATCAACGCTTGTCAAAATGGGAAAATTTCTTCCTTTTAAGAGGTTCGTATAAGGATTTTAAGCTTCGAAAAATAGCTCTGCTTCTTGTGCTATTTTTTTATTCTTCCATTCTATTTGCTCAAAAAATGGTTACAGGCAGGGTATTGGCTAACGACACCGCTTTGCAGGGTGTAACCGTGGTAGTAAAAGGAACGACAAATAGTACCCTGACTGATAACGTTGGACGATTCAGTATTAATGCACCATCAAATGGAATATTGGTTTTTACTTATGTTGGGTATAGCTCGCAAGAGGTTAAAATAAATAATCGCTCTGAAATTTATGTGCAATTATCGAAAGTTGTTCAGCAAATGGGTGAAGTAGTTGTGGTTGGTTATGGAACTCAACAGAGAAAAGACCTGACGGGGGCTATTACAACCCTGGGCTCGGATAAGATTGAGGAAAGGCCTGTGGCCAATTTTTTGGATGCAATAGCAGGTCAGTCTTCAGGTTTACAAATTTGGCAGGGTAATGCTGCACCTGGTCAGCAAAGTACTGTTGTCATAAGAGGCATTGCATCGATTTCAACTGGTTACGCGCCTTTATATGTCGTAGATGGTTACATTACTGATCAGGCAAATGCAAATGCTATCAACCCGACCGATATTCAATCCGTTGAAATTTTAAAGGATGCCTCGGCCACTGCTATATATGGCTCAAGAGGTGGAAACGGAGTTATCATTATTACTACAAAAACCGGAAAGGGCGCACCTGCAGTTTATTTGAATCTCCAGGCTGGATTTTCCGATGTAAATAAACAGGATTTTTATCCTGTGTTAACCGGGCCGGAATATATTCAGTATGCCAAAGAAATAGTCGCGAATACCGGGGGCAACGGGCCTGCCAGTACCGCAATTGCCAATTGGGATGGTAAGACCAGCACAGACTGGCAGAATCTGATTTACACAAAAGCACCTTACCAAAATTATTCAGTGTCTCTGGTGGGTAGTTCGAATACCGCGAGTTATAATCTTTCGATGGGTTACATAGATCAGGGTGGAATAATAAAAAATACTGATTACAAAAAGTATTCATTGAGAACAAGAGTTGACTTCAAGCTAAGTGACAAACTTCGCATTGATCTGAACATTGCGCCAAATTATTCAGTATCTAAAAATATGCCGGACGGTGATTTTATATCTCCACAAGGAGCGGCTACGTTTATGCCACCGACAATCCCGGTAAGAATGCCTGACGGATCTTATGGGAGCACACAATCGATTCCGGGCATTTCTGCCATCCAGCTTGCCAACCCGCTTCAGATAATCGATTTGTATTCAGGTTATACATATAGCACATTTATTCTTTCAAATGCAGATCTCGAGTGGAATATCTTAAAAGACCTTAAGTTCCGAACTTCTATAGGAGCAAACACAAGTAATATCAGAACTGAGACATATGTGCCTTCCACATTGGCGCCATTGCCCCAAAACCCGACCGCTACTTACAATAACGCAACGATTCTAAATTGGCTCAACGAAAATACCCTGACTTATAACAAGGTGGTTGGGGATAATTCCTTTAATTTATTGGGAGGATTCACTTACCAGCATGAAGACGATGATGCTGCTTATCTTACAGCTAATAGTTTTCCTACAAACGATGTACAAACTCTTAATGGAGGTTCAGTATTACCTAGTTCGAGCGGCACAATGAAGTCCGAGTGGGCAATTGTTTCTTATCTGGCAAGGGCAAATTATAGTTACAAGGGTAAGTATTTGTTGACTGTAACCTGGCGCAGAGATGGAAGCTCGCGGTTTGGTGCGAATACACAATATGGAAATTTCCCTTCTGCCGCCGTGGGATGGAACTTTTCCGAAGAATCGTTCATGAAAAGTGTAAAATGGATGAATACTGGAAAAATAAGAGTCAGTTATGGGAAGACGGGTAACAATGAGATTGGTGATTTTGCAGCCATCGGACTTTTAGCGACTACCAATCAACCTTTTGGATTGGGTTCCGGGAGTAATAATATAGGACTTACCATATCAACACCCCCAAATCCCAATCTGACCTGGGAAACCGCAAAACAAGTTGATGCAGGTATAGATCTTACCATGTTTTCTAATCGCGTAAATTTTACGTTTGATTATTATAACAGATTGACCGACGGACTTTTACTTTCTGTCAATGAACCTATGACTACCGGTTATTCGTCCTCGTTACAAAACATAGGCAAAATGCGGTCAACAGGATATGAATTTGCCGGAAATTTTCAAATTCTTAATGGAAGGTTCAAATGGAATGTAGGTGGTAATCTTTCATTAATCGGAGAACAAAAGGTACTTGCTTTAGGACCGGACGGTTCTCCCTTGATTGGATTTTATGGCACTCTGGTCACTATGGTGGGCGGACATTTGGAAGAAGGCCGGTATCTTCATTCAATCGGAATTATCAGGCAGTCGGATATTGATGCCGGTTATCCTTTGTTTGGCGGACCTGGTGTTGGGAAGCCGGGCGATTACAAATACGAAGATGTCAACCACGACGGCATCATTGATAATTTCAATCAAAAAGATGGGAAGATCCTCGGAGACAATATTAATCGGGGCGTGTATGGGATAACAACTTCTTTTACTTATCAGAATTTTGACCTGAATGTTCTTATGCAGGGTCAATGGGGTGCTAATGTATATGACTTAGCGAATCAATTAGGTCAATTGGGGATAAATGGTCTGAACACCTTAAGTAAATTCTATAACGGGAGATACATTTCGGAGTCACAACCGGGTAATGGTCAGGTTCCAAGGGCAGGTTTTTACGGAGCCGGAACTCCAAATACAGCGTTTCTAAATCCGACAGCTTTTTTCAGGTTTAGAAATGTAAACTTCGGGTACAATATTCCTGCAAAATCATTGGAAAAGCTGCAGATAAAATCTCTAAGAGCATTTATCAGTATTGATAACCTGGCCAGAATTACAAAGTTCATGGGAGGGAATCCGGGAGCAACACGATTTGTCGGACCTTCAGGCGGCGCTGAAGTCAGATTGGTGGGTAACGATAGGTCTTTGGGAAACAATTCAGCTCCTTCTCTGCCTCTTCCTAGGACGTTTGCAATTGGAGCAAGTGTTAGATTTTAATCTATTAAATTTTTAACAATGAACACCATTAATAAAAAAGCAAATTTGTTATTAGCAATTGTGCTTCTGACGTTCGTTTCATGCTCGAAACAAATAGATATTGCACCGCTTTCCTATGTAAACTCTGCTGATTTCTATAAAACTCCGTCAGACATTCTTCAAGCCGTAAATGCAGCCTACGCGGGACAAAGAGGAGTCTACGTAGGAAAAACCTCAGGATTACCACCTATTTTTCAATTAGAAGACGTTCGGGCAGATGACTACGACAATGGTAACGCTGGTGATGACGTAATGGGTCTTTTCCAGGTTGATGGAAGCAGTCAATGGTATCTATGGAATTGGACAGACACATATTACGCCATCAATTTGTGCAATACGGTTATTGACAGGGCGCCGAATGTTGCAATGGATTCCACATTGCGAAACAGATATATTGCCGAAACTAAGTTCATAAGAGCCCAGATCTATTTTTTGATGGTTCAGGATTATGGAGGTGTTCCTTTGGTTTTACATGAGACTAAATCTTTCGAAGCATCACTTGTTGACGTTCCAAGAAGCACGGTTGCAGATACCTACACTCAAATAATCGCTGATTTACAGTATGCTGCCTCAAATCTTCCGGATAGCTATACTGGAAATGACATTGGCAGAGCAACGAAATGGGCAGCCACCGGTCTGCTTGGCAAAGTGTACTTGCAGGAAGGTAATCTGGCCCTGGCTCAAACATCATTACGTGCTGTTGTAAATTCAGGTTTATACAAGTTAATGCCTACCTACAAGGAGGTTTTTTCGCCAACTAACCACAACAACGCCGAATCTTTATTCGAGATTCAACATCTTGCCAATTTTGCAGGAAGCCCTTATGGTAATATTATGGCGACACCCAATTGGGGAGGTGCTGGTGCGGGTTATAACTATGATTTGCCGCAGGTTGCATATTACCTTAATAGCTTTGATCCTGCAGACCAGAGAAAGATTGGTCTTACTGCCACAGATCCGCTTGGTAATGTTTATAGCATAAAGTATCTGGATCCGGCCATGACAACCGGATTTAACGGGAATACCGATTTCCCCGTACTACGCTATGCGGATATATTACTTATGCTGGCGGAGTCGATTGGTGAGACACCTGAAGCATATGGCTATATCAATCAGGTGCGGGAAAGGGCCGGACTTGCGGATATCAGCGCCGCAACGCCAGGGGCATTTATAGACAAAGTAATGAATGAAAGAAGATATGAATTTTCTTTTGAATGTAATCGCTGGCATGATATCTTAAGGATGGGTACCGACAAAGCCATTCAAACCATGAACAATTATTTTGCCAGTCAGGGAATTTCAAAAGTAATAGATGCGCACGATCTACTTCATCCGATACCGGTTTCTTTAATTGAAGTAACGAAAGGGATTGTCGTGCAAAATCCCGGATATTAACAGGCCGTTTTTTTAATATCTATTTTGATCATGTGACTAAAAAGGGTTCTGATGAAGAATTTCCTCCTGAAAACCTGTTTTAAATTTTTTATATTTTTTTTAATCACCTGCGGCTATATCCGGGCACAAAACGCAGAAAACGCTCCCTGGTATTCATTTTCTGCCGACAATAAGGAATGTATCATAAAAAAATCATCATTACCAACTCCCTGGTTAAACAGACTGGGCAATGATGTTTTTTTTACATGGATTACCCAAAACGGATATGTAGAAAGTTTTTTATTGGATCCCGTTTATAACGGGCTCACCAATCCGCAAAATACTTCAGGCCGGTTTTACGTCAGGGACAAGAGTAATGGCAGCTTTTTCCAGATTAATATTCCGAACACGAATTTAGAAAAATGGGAAAGCAGGGTTGGCCTGGGGTACAATAAAATATCAAATGAATTTAATGGGGTCCGTGCGGAGGCTACCTATTTTATTCCCAGGGAAGACAATGTTTTAGTTATCATGGTGGATGTTATGAACAATTCGGGGCGTGATAAAGAACTTGATTTGTTCGGTCAGGTAGAATGGAATTTAGGCGACGCTACAAAATCTATTATATATAAGGGCGATGGCAGGGGCGGAAGCCAGTTCAATCTCTACAAAAAAGCCTTTATGCATGACAATATGATTATTGCAAGACAGGAAAATTGGAGAAGTACCGGAAATTGTGTTGCCTGGCCCTATACCGGTTTTTTTTCAGTTAGTGAACCAGTCACTTCATATGAAACAATAAAAGAAAATTTTCTTGGTGTGGGGAGAGATTATGATCATCCGGAAGCTATTGAAAAAGGCAATTGTTCGAATACTGATTTCTGGAGCCGGGCACAGTATCCCTGTGGTGTTTTGCAAAATACTATTAAATTAAAAAACGGTGAGGCCAGAACGCTGATTTATTTGCTTGGGATGTCAAGGGAAGAAAAGGATATTTCATCGGTCACTATGAAATACAAAAATCCGGAATATGCGAAGAAATCTCTGAACGATACAAAGGCATTTTATGATAAACTCGCAGACAGCTCGGTGTCGATTGAAACACCTGATAAAACCAATGACCGGATGATTAATATCTGGACCAAATACCAATGGAGGCAATTTTGGAAGAAAAATTTAAACAACGGTTCGTATGGTTTGGGTCTGTGGAGTTACGGACTTGAAGGAGAAAGTTTAGGGAGCTCACCGGAGCAATTCCTGTTGCCCTTTGATATGAA
>Ga0209167_10001150_pt1 | contig 16289 bp, 15 predicted proteins | sample Coa_R1_9_FD_187154 | JGI IMG/M metagenome (GOLD analysis project Ga0209167, IMG submission 187154) | Surface soil microbial communities from Centralia Pennsylvania, which are recovering from an underground coalmine fire - Coalmine... | ecosystem: Environmental > Terrestrial > Soil >... | reverse complement strand
TTCGCCCTCGCGGAGTAATCATGCATCAATTGAATGAACCGCGCTCCGATTTCGGGCCGCGCGGCGCGATTGATAAAATCTTGCTCCACGCCGCACAACTCCGGAAACTCCGCCAGAATTCCCCGGCCACCCAGTGCGGCCAGTGTGTCCGCGACGTGGCCCAGCGCCGGATTGGCGGAAATTCCGCTGAATCCGTCCGAGCCCCCGCATTTCAAACCCACGGTCAGCGCCGAAAGCGGCGCCGGCTTCCGCGAACTTTTGTCTGCCTGAATCATCCCCAGGAATGTCGAGCGGATCGCATCCGAAAGCAACCGGGACTCCGAGCCACTTTGCTGCTGCTCAAATATGTAGAGAGGCTTCGCAAACTGCGTGTCGCGGCGGTGGATTTCTTCTTTCAAGACGGATATCTGCGCGTTCTGGCAGCCCAGGCTCAGGACGGTTGCGCCGGCCACGTTGGGATGATGGATGTACCCGGCCAGAAGCGCGCACAGATTGTTGGAATCTTCGCGCGTGCCGCCGCATCCGCCTTCGTGCATCAGGAATTTGATTCCATCAATATTTGCGAATGGTTTCACCTGGGTTGCATTTTCGCCTGAAGCCGCATCACCAAAGGAATAATCGCTGATCTCGCGCTCTCGTCCCTCGCGGAGCATTTGGACAAGTTCGGCCACCTGTTTGCGATAGACCTGCGATCGGGCAAAACCGAGCTCTTCTTCAAATGCCTGTTTCAGTACCAAAAGGTTTCCGTTTTCGCAGAAAACCAGCGGTATCACCAGCCAATAATTGCGCGTGCCAACTTGCCCATCGGCGCGGTGACAGCCGAGAAAAGTTTTCGAACGCCACTTCGACACATCCGGCGCCCGCCAATGATAAGGAACCGGGTTTTCCGCAAATGGCGCGGCCTGGTGCTTCACATTTCGAGTGGTGATCGCTTCGCCCCGGCGAATGGACGCAACCGCCTTGCCGATCATGACCCCGTACATGAAAACGGAATCGCCGATGGAGAGGTCTTTCGTGGAAAACTTGTGTTTTGCCGGGACGTCGGTCACCAGCGCATAGGTCTGGCCCCCAAAGGTCACGCTCGTGCCGCTCTTCAAATCGGTGAGAGCGATCAGAACATTGTCTCGGTCATCGAGTTGCAATGACGGATTTCGCATCGATGGCGGCTTCGTCCCCAACTTTTGCGAGCGTTAAACGAAGTTCGCTGCAAAGCGGCATCTTCCGTCGCACTGTCTCCGAATGCAACTTTTTTCCTTATGTTCGCTACAAGGTCCGACCCAATGACGTCGAGCGATCAAAACGGTGTGCCACCAACCGTGCATCTTGCGTTTTGCGATTCACTCACACTCGACCCTCCACTCCACATTCTCCGTGGCTCCTCAGCGCTCTCTGTGCCCCTGCGGTAAGAGATTTTGGATCTGCTTCCGGCCTTTCTTTCTTTTCGATCCGTGCCACAGGCAGTTGGCCGCAGTATCAGTTCTGAATTTCTTTGATTTCGGGTGCCCCTCGAGCCACTCCAGGGATAATTACCCGCCTGTTATACTCCCTCCCCGGGCCATCGTCATGAAATCAACTTCACAACTAAGTCCACCCACACACGTGAAAAGAATTAATGATTCAGTTGATTCCATTATTGCCGCTGCGGGAAAACGGGTTGCGGTAAACATCGCAGTTCTCAAAGGTCGAGTCACTGGCCGAACCAACGCCGCCATCCCTCATTTGAGGTTCGATAAGGTTGCGACCAGGCTCATAAACCGTCTGCAAGCCGGCCTTCACGATTCCGTACCGCCCGGCATGATCGTGTTGCTGACCCTCACCGCTCCAATTCGATTGCCATCGAAAACCGCTGCCGCGTTGCAAGACAGAATAAATGCTCTTATCCAACGGGGAGCGCCCCGACGGGACGTGAAAGACAAGATTTGCGACAATCGTATCCAGGTTCGGTTTTTGAGAGAGGTGCCTGAGCAAGCGCCAAAAATGATTGGGTTCGTGCACAATTCCGACTCAGGCCCACTTCCCTTCTTCCATATGACGCGTCAGTTGCTCGAGCTAGCCGGCGACGAGGCTCTCAGGCGGGCGACAAGGCGCGCGGGTGATCGCTGGCTCGTTGTAAAAACTTCCGAAGGATCCTCATGTTTGCAGGCGTATCAGTACATCCATTCGCGGCTGCGTATGCCCACCGGCTTTAAGAAGACCTTGATCGTTTTTGGCGACGGCCGCGTCGCCACGTTGAATGAATGACTTCGGAGTGGACTGATGCCCACATACCATCCAAATCTTTGCGTCATCCGGGCAAACTCGTGAACCAAACAGAGTGTCCCGAAGGGGACAGACAGCAGCCTTTCGACGAGTGATTATCTTCTCAGTTGAACTAGCGAAATTGCAGAACTCCAAGTTCGAAGTTTTGGTCCGGCAAGAAAGGTAGGAAAATTCGTATGAATACTATGAGCACAACGACCTTAATTATTATCGCCAGCGTGATTGTTATTGCCATCGTGGCAGTGGCATTCGTCGCCATGGGTTTGTTCCGAAAGCGCCACAGTCGGCAACTCCGCACCAAATTCGGCGGCGCTGAATATGACCGGACTCTTCAACAAGGCGACGGCCGGCGCAAGGCCGAGGCCGGCCTTGATCAGCGCACAGATCGTGTCGAGAGTCTTAACATCCGCCCGCTTGGTTCGGCCGATCGCGCTCGGTTTGTGGACGCCTGGAGCAGGGTGCAGTCGCGCTTCGTGAATGGACCCGGAGGTGCCGTAACGGAAGCCGATCAGCTTCTAAGCGATGTAATGTTGGCGCGAGGTTATCCGGTAAGCGCCTTTGAACAGCGTGCCGCGGATATCTCGGTCGACTATCCTTTAGTTCTCCAGAATTACCGATCCGCCCACGCCAGCGCCCTGCGTCAAACGCACGGCCAGGCCAGTACGGAAGAATTGCGCCAGGCGATGATTTCTTACCGGACGCTCTTTGATGAGCTTGTCGGAGCCCCAGAAATTGCCCGCGCGCAAAGCGCTTAACTGAAGCTAACAAAAAGCCGGCTGTTCCACCGGCGTGTCGCACAGCATTAAATCAGAATTTCCTCATACATTGCACGTGGTTGCCACACCCTTTGATGTTAAGGGGCGCGGTTGTTGAATTATGCCGTTCGGTTCCCCTCAAGGTGCTCCGCGGATAATTCCCCGGATGTTATGCTTCATCCGTAGGCGATCATCATGAAATCAACTTCTCACCTGCTCCAAATCTGGTATGTCTCTGTTGCAATTTCGGTGATTACCCTGGCCTTTTTGGTGATGAGCCTTGCGGCGTGAATTCGAGTTCGGGTGTGGCCAATTGGATGACGCCGTCATCCAATCCATCCTCAGTGTTCGCCTCCGCATCACCGGCTAACCGGAAACTGACCGCCGCCCAAATTTAAGCCTCCTCAATGTATACTCCCCGTCTCCGAGAGGTGATTCATGACACTTCATCGCGCCGCCAAGCCTTGCGCCTTAATTGTCACATGCGTGCTGGCCACTTTTATGTTGTCCGCGGCCGCCCTTCCAGCGCCTCAGCAAACCACGCCCTACTTCCCCGCACGTCTCGACTGGCAGCACAAAAAACCCGAAGAGACCGGCATGGATCCCGCGCGCCTCGACGAAGCCGTGAAATTTGCCATCGCCAGCGAGAATCCCGCCACAAAGAACATGATGCTTTACAACGCCACCACATTCGGCGCGCGCGAGCCATTCGATACGCCCATTGGCCGCGTAAAGGACCGCGGCCCTGCGAACGGCCTGATCATTCATCACGGATATATTGTCGCCGAGTGGGGCGATCCCACCAGAGTGGACATGACCTTCAGCGTCACCAAGACTTTTCTTACCACCGTCGTGGGCCTTGCCTGGCAACGCGGTCTCATCCGCGACCTCAACGATTTCGCCCGCGACTACATGCCGCCCGATGTCGACCTTTTCGACGCCCCGCACAATCAAAAAATTAAGTGGGACGACCTGCTCCGCCAAACCAGCGATTGGCAAGGAACTCTCTGGGGCAAGCCTGATTGGGCCGACCGCCCCGAAGGCGAAAAGCCCGCGGACTGGCCCAACCGCAAGCTTTGGGATCCGGGCGCGCATTACAAATACAACGACGTGCGTGTGAACGTCTTGGCTCTGGCTGCCCTCAATGTTTGGCGGCGTCCGCTCCAGGATGTCCTCCGCGAAGAAATCATGGAGCCGATTGGCGCCTCCTCCACATGGCGCTGGTACGGCTACGACAATTCCTGGGTGGAAATCGACGGCCAGAAAATGCAGTCCGTCACCGGTGGCGGCCACTGGGGCGGCGGAATGTTCATCAATGCCTATGACATGGCTCGCTTCGGTTTCCTGTTTCTCCACGACGGCAAATGGAACGGGCGTACACTCGTCTCGGATAAGTGGATTCAGATGGCCCGTACTCCAGGTCCGGCCAACAAGGACTATGGCTTCGCGAATTGGTTCCTGAACACGGATAGGAAGCCCTGGCCCAACGCGCCCGCCACGGCCGTTTGTTTCCTTGGCAACGGATCAAACGTCATCTATGTTGACCAGCAAAACGACATCGTGGCTGTGGTCCGTTGGATCAGCAGCGGCACAGCACTCAATGATTTTCTCGGCAAGATGCTCTTGTCACTTTCTTCGACTTCAAAGTAGACAATGAGGACAAAACTATGACTTTCATTTCACGGCGTGCAGTTTTCTCTCTGTTGACTCCTGCAGTTTGCCTCTTGGCTTTCCTGGTTTCCGCGTGCGGCTCAACTTCAAACCATTCCGCCGATGCCGTCCTTGCCGCGCGAGAGGATTGGGCCCGCGCGCTTCACGCCAAGCAGCTCGATGCCATCACTAATATGTATGCGCCCGACGCCATGTTCATCAGACCCGATGGCGGGCGTTCCACAGGCCGTGACGCCATCCGCGCAGTCACTCAGCAGGCCATGAATTCCTTCACCAGCGACATTCATTTCCAAACCGCCGCCATGGTTGTTTCCGGAAATTTCGCTTACGACAGCGGCGATTTCAACGAAACTCTCGTCCTCACCGATGGCAGCGGAACACTTCCGGGCGCGGGCGCTTACCTCACCATTTACTCGCGCCAGGCAGACGGCAAATGGCTCATCGCCCAGCAAGTCTGGACACAGAAGACCAATGATTCTCCGACTGTCCCGCCAGGCACTCACTAAGACCCATCCTCAAATTCGTAACCGGGTGCCCCTCGATAAGAACGTAGGCGTCGTCAAGAGACACCCATACTTTGCAATGCTTTTCCGCAAAGCTCCGCGTACCGTAGGAACGGCCATGAGACTCAATCTGGTGACACTGGCGGTGGTAATCATCGGCTTATCGCTCTACGCCATGCGTGCCCCGCATCTGCCATGGACTGCATGGCGCATTGCAGGAATTGCGATTGCTGCGCCAGCCTTTCTTTTGTTCGTAATTGCGCGCATTGAGCTGGGAAGCGCCTTCAGCGTGCAGGCTAAGGCGACGACGCTGGTGACGACGGGCGTCTACTCGCGCATCCGCAATCCAATTTACATCTTTGGCGCGATGTTCATCCTGGGAATCATCCCCTGGATGGCACGGCCGTGGCTGCTGGTGATTTTTGCGATCATGATTCCACTGCAGGTGGTGCGCAGCAGGAAAGAGGAGCGGGTGCTGACAGAAAAGTTCGGCGCCGCGTATCTCGATTACAAGAAAAAGACCTGGTTCTAATCTATTCGGCGTCATGTGCATATACGCCGTTCAGGCTTTTTGGCAAGGAAAGATGGGCCGAGTGTCCCGGACGTGGCGCAGCGAAAGGCTGACAGGGGCACCGGCGTCGATGCCCAAATCCAAACCGTTGTATTCTAACGGTCCGGTGAGTTGAGCTAGTGGTATTCTTCCGCCGACATGGTCGGTCAAAAATGAGAGGGGATACGTGCGGGCGACCCGTCCAATGGAGCCACGTAGATTATGCTTACGCCGTCTATTTGTGTTCAATCGGGAAGTGCCCATGACTACTAGATTGCCCCGTGGGTTGATTGTTTTGGCGGCAAGCATACTGTCCCAGGCGCTATCGACCCCGGCGCACGCGTTTCCTGCTGGTGGGTATTCCGATCCGCAGGAAACAACCCCCGGCCGCCAGCTAGCCCGAGAAATGGAGGCGGAGCAAAAGCAAGAGGGCGCAGAAAACAAGGAATTTCTTGAGCGGTTTCGCACCCTTTCCCCCGAGGAGCGCGTCAACATTTGGAAGCAATCAAGTAATGCCAAATACCAGAAATCAGTCGCCTTTCGCATTGCTGATAAAATTCAGGACTTGCTCATTATCGAGGGCACAGATACTGCGCCTCAACTTGCTGTGATTGTTCGCGACCGAAAGCAACCATACTCTTACCGGTTCTGGGCAATGAGAATTCTCGTTGACATGGACCGGTACATCCCCGAAGCAGATTTTCCGATGGGAGCAGTGGAAACGCTCTCTATCAAGCAGCTAAATCTTTCTGGTGCAGTAAATCCATTTTTGCAGGTGACAGGCCGAAGGATCGGGGACGAAGGGCGAAAGAGCCTGGAATGGGCGGCAAAGGAAGCCGATGACAAATGGCTTCAATTCTTCACTCGAGATAACTTGGGCCTTGTAGAGCAGGAGCTAGGGGGATACACCATTGATGAACAGGTGCGACGATGGCGGGATCTCGCTGCTCATACTAATGGAACGGAGGGCCGGCCAGAGAGCTTTCTGCGAAGAACTCTTTCGAATTTGATAGTGGAACGGGCTCCGGACTCGCTTCCGGCTCTGGTCAATTTGCTGAATAACGATAAGGACCGAGCCGTTAGATCTGCCGTGGTAGGTCTGATCGGCAGCGTGGATTACTATCGCTTTCGTCTTCGAAAGACGGATTTAGGTCGTTCAGCGATAGAAGATATCCACAAGGCCCTGATCCGCCGTGAGGTCAAGTTAAATTGTCTACACTGCGATACTCCCGAAGCAGCCTGGACCGAGATTTCCAACCGATTCAACAACGATAACTTCGTCAACTTCGACTTGAATCCGGGCACCCTATGCGCCCATTATGCGCAAATGCTTCATGTTCTCTATGGGGAAGACACAATAAGGGTTGTGCCAGTCGGCACAGAAGTCCGGCAGGAGTGGGCCATCCCAGAATTCGCAGGGTTCATTACATTCTTAACAGACAAGGACCCGTTCTTTCCTAGTTGGGAATACACATATTTTGGACCCTTGAATTCTGAGGCATTCCATCCGCTGTTCGCCGAAAAGATGGCTCGAATCGAGGATGCTTGGAAGCAATATGAGGCGAGTAGAACAGCCGCACCAGTAAAATAAACAGACCCGTGACATTACGTCCATTTTGGGGTTGGTTTTAGGAGTGCAGACCTAAGCTCAGAGGCGATCTCATTTGTGAAGCGGAAGGCGGTGCGAAATCTGTGAGATTCGTAAGGTATGATTTTCCGGGTCATATGGGCGGCGTGGTGGGAGCCTTGATGGGTGCTATCTGGGGGGCGTTTCTTAGACGATTTACTGGCCACATAATTTTGGAGACCGTGTTATTCGTGTTTGGGGTCCTGACAATCAGCATAGCCTTGTACTACCGCCCTAGCTTTCAAACTAGAACAGATGGGCGGGTGCCCCAGAAGTAGCGCAGCGAAAGGGTCTCACTGGTTGGGCGCCCCAGACGCCGCTTTTGCGCCTGGGGTGCTTGCATGGAAAGAACACTAAATTGCGAAGAAATGTTGCCCCACCCGTCAAAACACTCCACATTCTCAGTGCTCCCTCAGCGATCTCTGTGCCTCTGCGGTAAGTGATCTTGAATTTGCTGCCGACTCTACTTTCTTCTCGCCAGGTGGTACAACCTTTCGGATGTGGCGGGACGGGTGGCGCAGCCTTTGGAGGTGGCCCATCCTTTTCTCGCCGCGAGAAAAGGGTGGGGCTTTTGACTCTAGATTGTCGCCCTACTGTTTCACCTCTTTCTCACGAACCCCTACACAACATCGTCAATTCTATATAGTCCTTTCTCCCCCTTTACATAGTCTGAGTAGCTGACGAGTGCCCCTCGATAAGAACGAAGGCGTTTTCAAGTTACACATGTGCGCTGCAATGCTTTTCCGCACCGCTCCGTGCGTCCCGCTTTCATCGCAGCCTCGCATCACTCGCGAGTCCCTTTCTTCCGGCTTGTCCGCGCGAATCCGAACATTGTTGGAACCGCCCTTGGAACATTACAAGGCGACAAGATGAGTCAATAGGTCAAATAAAAATTACGATGAGGTCTCGAGAGCAGTGTTCGAGACCACGCTCTCGGATTGTGCGTTACAGGGGGATTCACAACTCGACGCGGCGGACTCAGCCAACGCTTGGCGTTCAGCGGACTCAATTGCGCTGGCAAGAAAAAGCAGGTATTCAAACTCGAAGTCCTGCCTACTCCGATTCTTCTGCGATTTGCGTAAACGGAATTTGAACATGATGACCCTCGGCTCAATTGCCAATCCAAGTGTGAATCGTCACTTTCGATTATCAGTGAGGTTCTTTCCATACCGCAAAACCTGTATTTTGGCTGGTCGATCGGCTCATGCTATGCCACTTATCCACAGTTCAAACTATTGCGTCATCAGAAAGTCTGCGCGTGTGCTCTCGGAACGGTTCGATCGAAGTTTGGTGCATGCAGATTAGATTGCACTTCATCATCGCCGGGATTGGCTTGTGCGAAAGTGCACGCCGGCAGCCAGCATGTAAACAACCCGTTGCCCGTGTGGTCGCATCACATCAATTTCTGCCGCCATTGGCGCTCGGAAAGCATTGATCCAATGAATGCAGCAGTCCGCCCCGGATCACGCCATTTGCTTGTTCACATCGTGCGATCAGTATTTGGGTAGACGGTGGCGCGGATCAAATTCAGAATCAATGTTTTAAGCCCCAATCTTTCAGCCAAGAAAGGCCCAGCCCGTGCATCGCACTCTTGTGGTTGCTGCGTTTTTCATAAGCGGTCTCATGGGCTCTGTGCGAGCGCAAAAAACTGATCTTGAACCTCTTCACGTAACCTCTGGCACGGTTTTGACATTCCATCTGCAGACTCGGTTGCATGCCACCGGTGAGGACGAAACCGACAAATTACCGAGAGGAACGAATCTGCGTGTGAAAATGCTGGAATCTGTGGATTCTGCCGTGGACCGTGATGGAACTGAATTTCGCGGCCTCGTAGTGTCCGCTGTGGTTTCTGGAGATGAAATCATCGTTCATCCCAACGCGGAAATACATGGAGTTCTCGTCCTATTGAGGAGCAAAAGCCATCCGGATGGGTTCCGGTATGAGCTTCTGATTACAGGCATGAAGGATCAGGGAAAGTTTTATGATGTCACTGCTTCACTGAACCCGTCGCTTTTCGTTGAGCCCAGCGATCCGACCCCCACAACCAAACCACCAACAAATTAGGGCCCCTTCAGGGATCGGACTCGATATGGCGGAATCGCTGTAGTGGAAGATTCTGCAGCTCAACCCGAAGAGATTACCAATTCTTTATCTTACACACTATTTTCAGGCGTCCACTTGACAACTCATTTTCGCTGATAAGTCTAATTCCCTCTGCTAGATCGCAAGTACAGGAAAAAAGTTCTTAAAATGGCTCTTATCATGCTTCTTCAAAGAGCGGCCAGCCAACAACTCTTGGGGGGGCAGGAAAATGAAAAAACAGACGCGTCTAGTGATGATCGGTGTTGTTGGTTTGATTTTTGGCGCCGCGGTTTCGGCTTTTCCGACAACCACGCATGAGTCCGGTTCACGTTTAACTGCGGCGATCCAGGAAAACGTTTCACAAACACAATCAGCCTCAGGGACGATCTCCGAGGTTAATAAGACAAACTTCGTTCTCACCGTGCAAGCCATCAAGGGCACTAGAGACCAGATGATCGCACAGGAGGATACTCCGAAGTCTATGACCTTCCAGGTTGACAACAACACCACCATCGAAGGCAAGCTGGCAGTTGGATCCAACGCGGAAGTCACTTACCGCGACGACCGTAGCGGAAACCATGTGGCGATCGGAGTCAAAGTAACCCCTCCGAAGCCATAAGCTGCGTTGACATGTTCGTATTGTTAGTCTTGGGGGCCCGGCGAAGATTTGCTGTCACCTTCGCCGGGCCCCAGGTTTGTGATGGCCCCAAATATCGCATCGCACATTTCGCGGAATTACGTAATTCGAGTTGGGTGGTTTTTCCAGCTCTTTATTCTGACGGCAGATCAATCGGTTGGCCATTTGGTCTCGCGAAAACCGGGATCACACACTGCCAGGCCGATCATGCATAGCCCGCATCGCAATCCAAGACACCCACGTCGCCGCGTCGGAAAGCCCGTTGAGTCACGCAGCTTTGGGCGAACTGGCCTCTCCAGGACCGGGGCCAAAACCTTTCAGGTAAGCAGCCCATAAGGCACGTTTGGTGGTCTCGGCAATTTTGGGCAGATCGCGCAGGGCATCTAGGACATCAAAAACCCCGTCCTCGAACGCCTCCGCTCGCTGGTCAAAGTTAAAACTTCCGGCCATCAGAATGACCACAAAACCAAGATCATAGTGAGAGGCAATATCAACAAGGCGTCTCCACGACCCGTCCCCTAGGAAAGGTGTTGTTAGGACCACCTGAAACCGTCCGGTTTTTGCGAATTCGCACCCTGCCGTGATGGTCTTCACGCACTCCGATGATAGGCCCGCCTCACCTAGAATTAAATTGAGCCGTTCAGCTATCGAGTTGTCTGCACAAACAATCAGGATTCTCGGCTCGTCAGAAGCCATCAATTTCGGTCGCATCGAAAGACTAGTGTTTTCGATCGCTTCTTGGGTTTGGCATTTCAAATCCATGGCGTACCCTCCCTTACCTTTTAAGTGTTCCTCGCCGACGCGCATCCTCTGGCCATTTCAAATCTGTCCCACTTTTCGGGGACAGAGCCTGCCGGAGCAAAAATGGCTTTGCACCCCTGTCCTCAATTGGGAGATGTACCATCCCCATCGGGCGGCGCAACTCAGGGAAACCCTGTATTTTTAGAAGACAAAATATTTGTGCCCAATCATTAACCCGCCGGGTGGCCACGGCGGGTGGCGCAGCCTTTGGGGGTGGCCCATCCTTTTCTCGCTGCGAGAAAAGGGTGGGGCTCTTGACTCTAGATTGTCGCCCTCCTGTTTCACCTCTTTCTCACGAACCCCTACACAATATCGTCAATTCTATATAGTCCTTTCTCCCCCTTTACATAATCTGAGTAGCTGACGAGTGCCCCTCGATAAGAACGAAGACGTTGTCAAGAAACACTTGTGCCCTGCAATGCTTTTCCGCACCGCTTCGTGCAGCCCGCTTTCATCGTTACCTCGCATTACTCCCGAGTGAAAACTCGTGGCGGTATCATCGCTCCGTGATCGAGGAATGAAGACTAAAATACAAAGCAAAGCTGCGCCACCCGTCCATTAGACTACAATTGTCCAATTCAGATGAACAACGAAGCCAAAAACGATTTCTGGCGTATGCACCTCGCTGGCGTTGAAAATCCTCTGATACACTTCTTGCCGCCCAACTGCGTGGACCTTGACGGTCTAAGGGCGGCGAGCAGCAAGCTTGGTTTCGCCTTTTTTCTGATTGATGCCGGTCACACTCAGTCCGTCTCACCTTTGCTTGACAGGTTCGCCGAAGCAATGAACTTTCCGAGCTACTTTGGACTCAACTGGGATGCTCTTTTAGATCTGCTCCAAGACCTCTCGTGGGACAGCGCAAAAGGCTATGTCTTGACCTTGTCGAACGCCGACCCACTTCTGCGCTTAGAAAACAATGGGTTTTCAGTGCTCTTGCGCGTGCTGGAATCGGCCATAAGGTCGTGGAGGGATGGACGCGGCGAATACGGTGAACGAACGGATGCCGTCCCGTTCCACGTAATTTTTTCAGGCAGTGACGCCGTACGAGAACAGCTGTTCGGCCAAATGTTAGAACCGTTCTGCGACCATCGGTCCGAGTCGGAAGTGAGAATTGAACGAATTCCCGGGGGAATTGGGCAAAAGGACTACTTCCATGATGCTCAGCGGCTCGTTCAGGGGGGCGCTGATCTGGAACAAGTTTTGGTGTTCTTAAGGGATCGCCGATACTTCCATATTGATTCGATTTATGCGATCGCCGCACTAATGGGGAAACCGATCCCGGAAGCAAAAACCATGGTCGACCAGAGCCACCTTTGGTCAACGATACTACGTGAAGAGGAGATGAAGGGGCGAGAGGTGGCCCGAAAAGCTCTTCGTGATTTGGGTTATTTTTGACTATCTTCTCTGCGAAGTTTACGTACTTCTTGCACGCCCCGAGTGACCAGCCCCCAAACTCTGACGGGTCGCCCAGAAGTAACGCAGCGAGAGGGTGTCACTGGTTGGCTGCCCCAGACGCCGCTCTTGCGCCTGGGGCCTTTGACTTCTCAGCCTGATTTGTTCGGATATTTCTAATCAACCGGATCGATCTGAGCCAGACCTTTCTCTCCCCTTTCGTAAAACAAACAGCTGCTTCAAATCCATTGTGCGGGGTTCCTCTAATACGAAGGCCTCGGAAACGCCAAGCAGACTAAGTTCAGCTATGATGCCTGGGGGAACATTTTGTCCATTGTCCCGAACCAATGTTCGGCCCCTGGGTTAGGTCCGACCGTGAACAGTCAGAATCAGTTGGTAGCTTTGGGTGCGAACGCCGTCTTTAACGACATTGCAGGCAATCTCACCTTCGACGGCTCCTTGAATTACGCTTGGGACGCTGAGAATCGGCTCAGTAGTGTCGCTGGAGTGTCTTACAGCTATGATGGGGACGGCCAGCGCGTGCAAAAGTCCTCCGGGACCACCTACTGGTATGGGCCCGATGGCGCAACCTATGAGGAAACCGATGCCTCAGGGAATACCATTGCGGACTATATCTACTTCGGCGGCAAACGATTTGCGCGGCGGGACGCCTCCAACAACACCATCTACTATGTCCCAGACCAACTAGGTACCACTCGGGCGATCCTGAACTCCATCGGGTCTCCTTGCTACGACTCGGACTTCTATCCATTTGGTGGAGAAATCAATTACACCAACACCTGTCCGCAGAATTACAAGTTCACTGGCAAAGAACGCGATTCCGAATCCGGCCTGGATAACTTTGGGGCTAGGTACGATTCCTCCAGTTTGGGACGCTTCATGACTCCCGATCCACTGGGCGGAAGCCTAGCGAATCCGCAGTCGTTGAATAAGTACGCCTATGCTCTAAACAACCCACTCAGATTCACCGATCCAACCGGCTTGTATGTCTGCGCAGACGATCCAAAGGATGGTTCTTCGCACTGTGCTTCGAAGCAGGACCAGGCTTTTGAGAAGGCCCTTGACAATCTTCGTGGTTCGAAAGGGGACGTTGGGCGTGCCGCAGCCGCATACGGGGGGGTGAACGAGGCGAATGGGGTTACGGTAGGATTCGCTGACGTCTCCAAAAAAGGTGAAGGTGGCGACACTGTTTCCCATCTCGGGACGCTTGACGGCGGGAACACTCCATCTGCTATATCGAATGTAACGATTAGCACCCAGATCTCAGGCTCGGAACTCGATGCTGCGATAGGCCACGAAGGGAGCCACGTAGCTGATGCCCAAGATGTGGTGAAGAGTGGTATCGACTTCAATGCGCTCACGCCTGGCTCTGACATCACGCGTTATCAGTCCGAGCAGCGCGCCTATGGAGTCAGTAATGCGATCCTAAGCACCGAGAACGATTCTAAGAAATTCGATTGCGGGATGATGAGGACGTGTTCTTTGGGCACGGGCACCATGATAGGCCAGCTTCCAAGCATCATCGATGATATTTTGGCCCATAATCCCAAATACAACGTCAACGGCCGGTCGATGTCTTCAACGAACCAAGGCGGGTCGATTGTGAATGGCGTGAATCACGTCCCGAGCACAACAGTTCCTCACTAGTTGGCGGAAGAGATCATGCGAATCCCACTCTGTCTTCTCGGTTTACTCGCGACCGGCTTAATCACCACGCGTGCGGCGGCGGCCCATCCCCCGCTATCAGTCACTTCGCTGTGCGAACTTCAAACGAAGGTTGCTGAAGGGGACCATGAGAACGTTCGAGTGGAGGGTGTGTTTCTACCAGGACTGGAAACTCAAGGCGGACTTGTGAACGCTGGCTGTTCGGGGCGCAGCACACGCGTAGAGCTCGCTCTCAAGACTCACAAGAACTGGAGAAAACTTCAGCAAATGTCGGACAAACGTGACGAGCTTCTAGTTGTCTTCGAGGGGGAGTTTTACGGGCCTCCAGAGCCGGACCCTAACCTGCCGGAGGCGATCCGCAAGAACTACCATCCGGGATGGGATTACAACTCGATGACAAAGCTGGTTGTGCAGGCAATCCAGAGCGTCGAGCCTCTTCCTGCGAATCACCCATGTGCATCGTCTCCAACTCAAAAATGGCCTTGCTTCCAGCATGACCCTGCGTCTCACAATGGAAGTACAGGCGCAGGGTTGGACCAACAGACGCTTGGACGAGTGTCACGACCTTTGAGGGTGGCCCTCGATAAGAACGAAGGCGTTGTCAAGCAACACTTGTGCACTGCAATGCCTTTCCGCACCCCTTCGACATCAAAGTTGGCGGAGAACCGAAGCTCTGGATACCTCACGGCGAATCAATTCCAGGTAAAGCCGTTCCACCAACCATCGCATTGGCAAATTGCATCGAAACCCGGAAACCCGGGGACAGACGGGACGTTTTCTGATAAATTCTCAGAGTGGCTCGATTGGCTCGTGTCGTTGTCGCCAACATTCCCTACCATGTCACTCAGAGGGGCAACGCCCGGCAGTTCCTCCTGACCGAGGATGCCGCAAGACTCGTCTATCTCGATCTTCTCAACAAGTACGTCGAGCTTTATGGATTATCCCTGCTTGGCTACTGCTTGATGTCCAATCACGTGCATTTGGTTCTGATTCCGCAACAGGCGGAGTCTCTGGCGCTGGCATTGAAGCAGACGCACGGGCGGTATGCCTCTTTTTGGAATGCCACGCACGCCTCGAGCGGGCACGTCTGGCAGGGCCGATACTACTCCTGTCCTCTGGACGACACACACCTGTGGATCGCACTCAGGTACGTGGAACGGAATCCGGTCCGCGCGGGAATGGTCGCGGCTGCCGAATCGTGGCCTTGGTCGAGCGCCCCCGCCCATTGCGGACAGGCGGAAAGCGCCCTCAGCCTGGACATGGAAAAATGGAGGAAGCGGTGGACCTCCAGGGACTGGCAGGTTTTCCTGCTTGCAGGTGAGACGGTAGAAGACCTCACGGCTATCCGGCAGAACACTCATACCGGTCGTCCTCTTGGAACACCTGAATTCGTGAAGCAATTGGAAGGTGCTACGCTTCGGCGCCTGACGCCCCAAAAAGGTGGGAGGCCGCCACACGCTAAAAGGAACGTTGAGACACAACTGGACATAGATTTTGCGTAATCCCTTTGGCCAAAAACAGGGTAACGTCCCGTCTGTCCCCGGGTTCCACGATCAAAATGGCAACCAGACCCACCCAGAAACAACGCCACATAACCCTTGGCCGAATTGAGATCCACAGGAGTAGACCCATGAAAAGCACTGTTTTTTGGCGGGCATTCGTGACATCAACTGTTCTATTGGTTCAGGGCTGGGCCACATGTGGGCAGCAACCGAAAGTGGCTCTGCCGATGATATCGTCAGCCCAAGTCCCCCTCTATCCTCAGGTGGCGCGCATCGTGAACGTTGAGGGTGTCGTGCACATTAGAGTCACTACCGATGGGCACCGAGTGGTCTCGGCGCAGATTAAGGATGGTAATAAACTGCTGTCCGCCTCAGCCGAAGAGAACATCAAATCGTGGTATTTTTCACCCCACGAACCCACTACGTTCACGGTAACCTATACCTACAAGCTCGTTACGGACCTGCAGCCCGTGCAGAACAATCCCCGAGTGTTACTCAAGCTACCTACAGAAGTCGAAGTCGACGCCTTGCGTTGGCCCGGTACTGTTGATATGCCTGGAGAGGGGAAGCAGAATCCGGCCTCGCCTACTATGCACCGACCTACATGAACGGCGACACAGCTCATTTTGGGCCCACAAATTCACCGGCGGGTGGTACCGCCTTTGAGGGTGGCCCTCGGAAATCGGGGAAACCCGGGGAAACCCGGAAACCCGGGGACAGACGGGACGTTTTCTGATAAATTCTCAGAGTGGCTCGATTGGCTCGTGTCGTTGTCGCCAACATTCCCTACCATGTCACTCAGAGGGGCAACGCCCGGCAGTTCC
>Ga0209167_10001149_pt1 | contig 16291 bp, 18 predicted proteins | sample Coa_R1_9_FD_187154 | JGI IMG/M metagenome (GOLD analysis project Ga0209167, IMG submission 187154) | Surface soil microbial communities from Centralia Pennsylvania, which are recovering from an underground coalmine fire - Coalmine... | ecosystem: Environmental > Terrestrial > Soil >... | reverse complement strand
GTTGCATTGAGCTGTCCCCCGAACCTCGAGTGCCACGCCTTGTGCAATGGCCAAGACTAGCACTTTGCGACCTGGCGGCGAATCGGAATCGGGCTTAAATGATAATCAGGCCCCACGTCCGGTCGATGGGATCGGCATGACGCGCTGACGCGCAATCAGTGCCCGCCTCGAACCTTTCGATCAGGATCCTCGTCGATCGGAGGAGGCCACGTTCCACAATCGAAGCTTCGGCCCAAGCCGGGGCAGACCCCGCCCGAGCGATAGTAAGGCCTGGCAACAGGCCACGGCTGACCGACATACCCCGAACCGGCGAAGTCCCTGTGGATCTTCTTATGCTTCATTTGTTTGCCGCCGTGCGTCGCGGCGTCGGCCGCTGTAACCGTGGGAACCAGCGCGAGCGCGGTTGTGCACGCGGCCAGTGTGAGAAACCTGATCGCAAGTTTGTTCATGCGCCTCTCCGTCAAATCATGTGTGGAGGCCCATTGACGGTACACCGCGCCGGAACGAACATTCCAGCGCGATCACACCAGTTTGAAAATCTTTGCAGTCGTTGGCGCGGACTCGGGCATCCGACATTGGCCGGGCTGCCGGCTTCTTCGCGGTTCGCGTCAGCGTTCGTAGCTCTGATGCTGGAGTGGGCTTGCGACGAAGCTAGGAAATAAAACTCTTGAAACCTTCTAAAAGATTTAGTAGTGTTTCTTACCGAATTGGATAGTTATCATGGGCAAATACAGCCGGTTGGGCGAATTCCTGCGAGCGCAGCGGACCAAGGAGGTTCCGATGACGTTTGCGGAGATTGAGCGGGTCATCGGAAGCAAGCTGCCGCCGAACTCGCCTCGCTACCCGGCTTGGTGGAGCAACAATCCCTCCAACAACGTCATGACCAAGGTTTGGCTCGATGCCGGGTTCCGAACCGAGCAGGTAGATGTGAAGTCTCGCAAAATCGTGTTTCGCCGCACCGAACCAAGGCCTCCCCAAGCGTCGCCGCCTCCAAAAGTGGGCAAAGGCGGACGCCATCCGCTATTTGGCGCCTTGAAAGGACTCGTCCGTATCCCTCCGGGTGTCGACCTGACAGAGCCGGCTGACCCTGATTGGGGTAAAGTCTATGAGTGAGTTGTCGCCGCTGCTGCTCGACACTCACGCGGCAATCTGGATTACAGAAGATCAGCCGCTAGCGAAGGAGGCGATTGAAGCTATCGACGCGGCTTATCGGGCAGAAGGCATAATTTTTGTTTCCGCGATTACAGCTTGGGAGGTTGGCCTGCTCGTTTCTCGCAACCGCTTAAGCCTCGTCGCAAGACCGGAGCGCTGGTTTCAGCGGCTGCTCGCCATTCCCGGCGTTCGGCTTGCCGATCTCTCGCCGGACATACTAATCGCGTCCTCATTCCTGCCGGGCGAGCCACCTCGCGATCCGGCCGACCGCATCATACTCGCGACTGCACGCGAACTCGGCGCAACGCTGATTACGCGGGATCGTTTGCTATTGAAGTACGGTGAGAATGGTCAAGTCAGCACGATCCCGTGCTGAGACACTTACCCGAAAATTTGCTTGCTCACTCCGCCGCCGTCGGCTTGGTGCCTGCGCCGTAGCGCTGGTCGATATAGTCGATCACCAGCGCCTTGAAGTCGGCGGCAATGGAAGGACCGCGCAGGGTGCGGAACTTCTTGCCGTCGACGAATACGGGTGCGGCCGGCGCTTCGCCGGTCCCGGGCAGCGAGATGCCGATATTGGCATGCTTGGATTCGCCGGGTCCGTTGACGATGCAGCCCATCACCGCGACGTTGAGCGCCTCGACGCCGGGATAGCGGGTTTTCCAGTTCGGCATTTCGTCGCGAATGAAATCCTGGATCGAGCGCGCCAGCTCCTGGAACGTGGTCGACGTGGTGCGGCCGCAGCCGGGGCAGGCCGCCACCAACGGCACGAAGGTGCGGAAGCCCATGGTCTGCAGCAATTCCTGCGCGACCTGCACTTCCAGCGTGCGATCGCCGCCGGGCTCCGGCGTGAGCGAAATCCGGATGGTATCGCCGATGCCGTCCTGCAAGAGGATGCCAAGCGCGGCCGATGAGGCGACGATGCCCTTCGATCCCATGCCGGCCTCGGTGAGGCCGAGATGGATCGCGTAATCCGAGCGGCGGGCGAGTTCCTGATAGACCGCGATCAAATCCTGCACCGCGGAGACTTTCGCCGACAGGATCATCCTGTTCTTCGGCATGCCGAGTTCCTGGGCGCGCGCGGCTGAGAGCAGCGCCGACTGCACCATGGCTTCGCGGGTCACCGCGCGGGCATCGAGCGGATCGGGCGAGGCGGCGTTTTCTTCCATCAACTTGGTCAGGAGTTCCTGATCGAGCGAACCCCAGTTGGCGCCGATGCGCACCGGCTTGTTGTTCTTGTTGGCGATCTCGATGATGTCGGCAAATTGCGTATCGCGCTTGTTCTTGAAGCCGACATTGCCGGGATTGATCCGGTATTTGTCGAGCGCCTCGGCGCAGGCCGGATATTCCGCGAGCAGCTTGTGGCCGATGTAGTGGAAGTCGCCGATCAGGGGCGTGGCGATGCCGCGCTTGCGCAAGCCATCGCGGATATGCGGGACGGCGGCGGCGGCTTCTTCGCGGTCGACCGTGATGCGCACCATTTCCGAGCCGGCGCGCGAAAGTGCGGCGACCTGGGCCACCGTGCTCTCGACGTCGGCAGTGTCGGTATTGGTCATCGACTGCACGACAATCGGCGCAGCCCCGCCGACGGCGACATTGCCGACCATCACTTGCGTGGTCTTATGCCGGGCGCTAGCGCCCGCTTTCCGAAGTTCGTCTGTCATCGCGGCATCCTGTTAACGAACTTCGGAAAGCAAAGGGCGCTAGCAAATCCAATGATTCCAGTGCCGCTTTGCGATCTGAAGTTCCCTGCGCGAACTTGCGGCAACCTCTGTGGGAACTTCAGATCGGCGGCACTGCGGCCGGCGACGTCGCTCTCGGGCATTTTTTCGGGCTTGTTCATGGCGTCTCAAATATCAGGTTTCGGCGACATTCACCAAGGGCCGCCGGCAGATGGCGCGAGCCTAATCCAGTCGAAGCTTTTCCCTTATCGGTTCAATAGCTTACCCTGCCATTTCCGGCATAACGCAAGGCGGCGGGGAATTCTTACCGATGCGGTATATTGGACCGGAATCCCGCGATTAAAGACCGGACGCATGCGCGGTTCCCCTTTTTATCGTTGATCTCGGGGCATAGCATCGAACCCGGAACGTTCCAGGGAGGGGCACATGCGAGAGCGCAACGGGCTTATCACTACCGCGGAACTCGCCACCATCCTGGATCGCCCCGATCTTCGGCTGTTCGATTGTACCACCTACCTCGAATATCAACCGATTGGCAGCGACATCCCCTATGTCGCGGTGCCTGGCCGGCACACCTTCGAGGCTGCCCATATTCTCGGAGCGGATTTTCTGGATTTGCAGGGCGAGTTCTCCGACCAGAATACGAAACTGCACTTCATGATGCCTGCGGTCGTGCAGCTTGAGGCCGCGTTTGGCCGGCATGGCGTCGGCGCAAGAAGCCACGTGGTGCTGTACAGCATCGGCACGGCGATGTGGGCCACGCGATTCTGGTGGATGCTCAGATCGCTTGGTTTCAAAAACGTCTCGGTGCTGGATGGCGGACTGGACAAGTGGAAAGCGGAGGGCCGCCCGATCGAAGCAGGGCCTGCGAAGGGATATCCGCCGGCTATTTTCACGGCGGCGCCGCGGCAGGGATATTTCGTCGGCAGGCACGAAGTGCTTGCCGCCAGCGCGGATCGCAATACGGTCGTCGTCGATGCGCTCAATCCTCAATTCCACCAGGGTTTGGAGCCAAGCCGCTACGGTAGGCCCGGGCGCATCCCCGGCAGCGTCAACGTTTTTGCGGGCACTTTATTTGATCCGGAGACGAAGGCATTTATTCCGCTCGCCGAAGCGGAAACCAAATTTGCCGCGCAAGGAATAGCCAAGGACAAGCGCGTGATCGCCTATTGCGGCGGCGGTATCTCGGCCACCATCGATCTATTCCTGCTGCACCGGCTCGGCTATGACAACCTCACCCTTTACGACGGCTCGATGGGAGAGTGGGCGAAGGATGCATCGCTGCCGATCGAGACTGGCTGACCCGGACGAGAATCCGGAAGGTTGGGCTCCGGCGCAATCTTTGATCCAAGACCATCGGGCCCGTTCACGAGGTAAAGCCCCGCGATCACCAGAAGCGCCGCGGCGCCGAATGTCAGGGTCAGAGCTTCGTGCAGGATGACGTAGCTGGCCAGGACGCCAAACAATGGGGTGATAAAAGTAAACGCCGACAACTTGCTGGCCGAATAGGTCTTGACCAGCGCAAACCAGAGCAAAAACGTCAATCCGACCACCCAGATCGCCTGATAGACCATCAGCGATAACGCCAAGGGCCCGGGAAGGTGGGGAAGCGATTCGCCGGAAATCCAGGCCGCCAGCGCCAGAATCGGCACCGACAGCGCGACCTGATAGCCGAGCGCCTTTTCAGGCGGCGCCCGAAGTAGCCGCGTCGCCTTCACCAGAAGCGTCGTGGCCGCCCACAAGGCGCCGCCGCCGACGATCATCAGGTCCCCTATAAGCACATTGGCATCGACATTGGCCTGGGGAACGCCGATGGCGAGTGCGACGCCGGCGAAGCTCAAGGCAAGCCCCGACCATTGCGATGCGCGCAGACGCTCGCCGAGAAACTGGTAGGAGCCGAGCGCGACAAAAAACGGCGCGGTGTAGAGGAACACCACCGCGCGCGACGCCGAGGTGAAGAGCAGTCCGCGATAGATCAGGACGAATTCGAAGCCGAACAACATCCCCGCGAACAGGCCGGCCGCAAGGGTGCCGTCGGCGGCAAACATCCTCACGCCGCGCAAGCGGGCAACCAGCAACAACACCGGAAGCGCGCCGGCGGAGCGGATCGTCGCCTGCAACATCGGCGGAATGTCGGGGAGAGCCAATTTCACCGCGACCTGGTTAAAACCCCAGCTCAGGCAGAGCATGAGCATCAGCGCCACTGCGCCCGCGCCGAGCGGACGCCCGGCCGGGGTCGTCGCCAATTTGTCTGAAGCCATGTAACCTCGCGCCGGCTTGTCTTCTTAATTCTGACAATGCGAACAAATGCCGGCGATTTCGACCACCGACATTTTTGGCGCAAAACCCGTGGCGCGCGCAGCCGCGTTGAGGCTTTGCGCCACGGCGGCTGCCGGAATTTCACCGACCGAGCCGCAGCGCTCGCAGATCAAAAACGCCACCGTGGCGGCCGCATCATGGTCATGGGCGCAGGCGAGGAATGCATTGCGGCTCTCGATGCGGTGGACGAGGCCGTTTTCCATCAGGAAATCGAGCGCGCGGTAGACCGTGATCGGCGCCGGCCGCGGCATCGATTTGGCGAGTTCGTCGATGACCTCATAGGCGCCAAGCGGGCGGTGACTGGCGAGAAGCGCCTGCAGCACCTGACGGCGGATCGGCGTGAATTTCTGCGAGTTTTGCGCGCAGACCCGCTCGGCATGTTGCAGCGCGTCGGCGGTGCAACGGCCGTGATCGTGGTCGGGCGCGGGAAACGTCGGTTTGGCGAGCCTCATTGTGGCCAACCTAGCATCTTGGCGCGTAAACCAAAATCCCGCTGTGGCGGCTGGTTCCATCGGCCAGCCATGTGCTTTCGGCGGGTCAGCCCTTCAACGTCACGCCATCCAAAAATTCATAAGCAAGCTTATTATTGCCAAAGCTTACGGAGATCAACCTGTGCCCCGCAGTTCCGTGGATATGAACTTTCTGTTCACGCTTGGTGAGTTGTCGCGGCTGATACGCGCCTATGCCGACAAGCAGGCGGCGCGCTACGGCATCACCCGCGCGCAATGGGCGGTGTTGGCCAAGGTGGAGCGCGCCGAAGGTCTCAAACAATCGGAGCTCGCCGAACAGATGGAAATGCAGCCGATCACGTTGACGCGATTGGTCGACCGGCTCTGCGACAATGGCTGGATCGAGCGGCGCAGCGACGAGAACGATCGCCGCGTCAACCGGCTTTATTTGCGGAAAGCCGCGCGGCCGCTGCTCGGCAAGTTGAGCGGGCTGCGTTCCGAGATTACCGCGACCGCGCTCGAAGGCATCAATCCATCCGACGCGCATCGGCTTCTCGCCCAGTTGGAAATGATCAAGGAAAACGTGCGCAACGCGATCCAGAGCGCGGACGATGAAACGACGCGGAAGGAACAGCGCTATGGCTGATCCCGTATTGAAATTTCCGCCGGATCAGAAGGGCAATCCGCAGCAAGCCCCCAGGCGCAAGCTTGCCGCGGAGCCGCGCCGGCGCCTGTTGGCGGGCCTGCGGCGTTATCGCCGCACGCTTCTGTTGGTGGTGTTGCCGCTCGCGGTGCTGATCGGCGGCGTGACCTTCTATCTCAACGGCGGCCGCTACGTCTCCACCGACGACGCCTATGTCGGGGCGCAAAAGGTTCTGATCACGCCGGACATTTCCGGCAAGATCGAAAAGGTCGTGGTGCGCGAGGGCCAGCGCGTCAATGAAGGCGACGTGCTGCTCGAGATCGATCCGGTGCCGTTCCGCTTTGCCGTTGCGCAGGCGAAGGCGACGCTGGACCAAAGCCGCACTACCTATGACAATCTGGTCGCCAACATCAAGATTTACCGAGAGATGGCCGATCTTGCGCAGCAGGCCATCGACCTGAAGCAGCGCGACGTCGAACGCAAGTCAACCCTCGTCAAGAACAACTTCGGTTCGCAGCTCGACCTCGACAATGCGTCCAACGCGTTCGTCACGGCGAAGGCGCAGCTCGAATATCTCAAGCAGCAGCTCTCCAGCGCGAAGACCCAGTTGCTCGGCAATCCCGATCTGCCGCTCGATCAATTCCCGCCCTATGCGCAAGCCAAGGCGGCGCTCGACCAGGCCGATCGCAATCTCGATCACACCGTGATGCGCGCCCCGATGAGTGGCGTTGCGACCCAGGTCGAGCAGATTCAGCTCGGCCGCTTCGTCACCGCGGGCACGCCGGTGTTCTCGGTCATCGACACCTCGAACCCCTGGGTCGACGCCAATCTGAAGGAATCGGATTTTACCTATGTGGCGACCGGTCAGCCGGTCTGGATCGAGGTCGACGCGTTTCCCGACCATGTCTTCAAGGGCACCATCGGTTCGCTCAGCCCCGGCACCGGCGCGCAATTCGCGATCCTGCCGCCGCAAAACGCCATGGGCAATTTCGTCAAGGTGGTGCAGCGCGTGCCGGTGCGAATCTATTTCGACAGCAACGACAGGGCGGTTGCGAAGCTGAAGGCGGGCATGAGCGCCTACACGACCATCGATACCGGCCACCGCCGTTCGCTCGCGGCCCTGCTCGGGCTCCTGCCGGCAGCCGCCAACCAGGACTAATTGGGCCAATGAATTTGGCGTCGGAATGCGTCGGTTCGGTCATCTCTCCCGTCGGGAGAGTTCGGATCGCTCTTGCGATCCGGGTGAGGGGTTACGGCCTAACGATAGACCGTAATCCCGCACCCCAACCCTTTCCCATCGAAGTCGGATATATCCGACTTCGACAATTTCAGATGCCCAACTCGGGTAAACCCGAGTTGGGTGGGAGAGGGAGCCCACTGCCGTTGAGGCTCTTCTCATGGTGACGTCAGCCCCGAGCGCGATCCCCGGCTTACGCCGCAACATGGTGACGATCTGCGCCATGACCGCCACCATCATGCAGGCGCTCGACACCACCATCGCCAACGTCGCGCTGCCATACATGCAAGGCAGCCTCTCGGCGTCGCAGGACCAGATCAACTGGGTGCTGACCTCCTACATCGTCGCCGCCGCCATCATGACCGCGCCGGTGGGCTGGATCGCCAACCGTTTCGGCCGCAAGCGCATCTTCATCATCTGCGCGGGCGGCTTCACGGTCGCCTCGGTGTTCTGCGGGCTAGCGCGGGACATCGACCAGATGGTGCTGTTCCGCCTGCTGCAGGGCATGTTCGGCGCAGCCCTGGTGCCGTTGTCGCAGGCGGTCATGCTGGATTCCTATGCGCTGCACGAGCGCGCCAAGGCGATGGCGATCTGGGGCATGGGCGTGATGATGGGGCCGATCATGGGCCCCTCGCTCGGCGCCTGGCTGACCGAGACCTATACCTGGCACTGGGTGTTCTTCGTCAACCTGCCGTTCGGCATCATCACCGTGCTCGGCCTGCTCGCCTTCATGGACGAAACCAAGGCGGATCGCGGCTTGCGTTTCGACTGGTTCGGATTTGCCGCGCTCGCGGTCGGTATCGGCGCGCTGCAGGTGGCGCTCGACCGCGGCGAGCAGCTCGGCTGGCTGGAATCCAGCGAAATCATCGCCGAGTTCATCGTCTCGATCGTCGGCTTCTACTATTTCTTCGCGCATTCGCTGACGACCGCAAAGCCCTTCATCCAGTTTGCGATCTTCAAGGACAGAAACTTCATCGGCGGCTGCGTGTTCATGGCGGTGATGGGACTGGTGCTGTTCTCCACCATGGCGCTGTCCTCGCCCTTCTTGCAGAACGTGATCGGCTACCCCATCATCACCGCCGGATTATTGCTGGCGACGCGCGGCTGCGGCACCTTCGTCGCCATGATGCTGGTCGGCCGGTTGATGCGATATTTCGAGGCGCGCACGCTGATCATCTCCGGCCTCAGCCTGACCTGCTTGTCGCTATATCACGTGACCGGCTGGACCGATCAGACCGGCGTTGCCGAGATCGTTACTGTGAGCATCTTGCAGGGATTTGGCCTGGGCCTCGTCTTCGTGCCGCTCTCCACGGTGGCGTTCCTGACGCTGCCCAATCATCTGCGCACCGACGGCACCTCGATGCTGACCTTGCTGCGCAACGTTGCAAGCTCGATCGGCATCTCTGTCGTCATCGCGCAACTGACCGAGGGCGGCCGCCGCGTCTATGCGGTATTGAACGAGCATGTCACGCCGTTCAATCACGCAATGCAGATGCCCGATGTACGCAGCCTCATGAACATGACCACCGACGCCGGGCGCGCGCTCGCCGACGTGATGCTGACGCTGCAGGCGCAGATCATCGCGTTTTCGCTGGACTACCAGATGCTGATGCTCTTTACGCTGTGCACGATCCCGCTCGGGCTGATGATCGGCTCGACCAAGGCTGCGCTGCGCAAGCAGGTGGTCTTACCCGAACACGCGGTGATCGAGTAGCAACCGGGCGGCGTCGCGCGACCCAAAAAGTCAGGGCGCCTCGTCGGTGACGCAGCGCCTTGAAGCCGTTTTAATTACCGGATACGCGCGAACGCGATCAGAAATGGAAATTGACGCCAACCTGTCCGCTGTTTACGGCCAAGGTCCCGGTAGAGACACCGAAGAAAGTAACGCTATCGAACCGGCGATACAGATACTCGGCCTTGAGCGACCAGTGCGGCATGAACATCCATTCCGCGCCCGCGCCCAAAGTCCAGCCGGTTTGAGTCTTGTTGTCGCTAAGGGTTATGCCAAGCGCGGTGGCGCTGAGCTTGGTGTCCGCCAGGGCAAGGCCGCCGGTGCCGTAAAGCAAAACCTGATCGAAAGCGACGCCGACGCGGCCGCGCACGGTGGCCAGTGCGTCGATCTTTGCCGTCGCAGTGACGCCAGCAATTGTCGCGCTCGATGTGACATCGGCAAACGCGCCGTCGGCCTCGAGGCCGGCGACGATCGTCCCGAATTGCCAGTTGTAACCGACCGTGCCGCCGCCAAAGCCGCCCTTGATGCCGAGCGGATCGCTGGTGTTCTCGGCGGCATAGCCGCCCATGGCGCCGATGTAGAAGCCACTCCAGTTGATCGCGGGGTTCACCACCGCCGGCGCCTTTGTGTAAGGCGCGTTTGGCGCGGGTAAGTCGGCCGCGTAAGCCACGCTTGCGACCGATGCCAGCAGAAGTCCCAACACAACTCTGTTCATTTTCATTTTCTCTTTTTCCTCAGCGGTAAGTGAACTCGCCTTCGAAATAATTGAGCGGGCAAATTGCTACAACCCTATACTGCAACTCGATCGGCGAAAGCTCGCAGGTGTTGCCTTGAGAACACACTGAAATAACGAAGATTTTACTCGCGAACGGAGCATCGCCAATGCGCTCTTAGGCCATTGGTTGCTGTGAAAGCCTGTCTTGGCATTCGCCGCCGGCGCCCCACGGTCGGGCAGCCCCCCTGCTTCCGTTTGCTCCGGTGCCGCTGCAGGGACGCACAATTTTTCAATCGGTGCCGAGCTGTTGCTCCAGCCCGTGCAGCGCCTGATAGCAGGGCAATACCTGGGCCACGCTCGAGTTCGGCTCGCGCCCTTCGCGAATGGCGGCGAAAAATTCGCGATCCTGCAGCTCGATCCCGTTCATCGACACGTCGACCTTGGAGACGTCGATCTTTTCTTCCTTGCCGTTCACGAGATCGTCATAGCGCGCGATATAGGTCCCGCTGTCGCCGATGTAGCGGAAGAAAGTGCCGAGCGGGCCGTCATTGTTGAAAGAGAGGCTAAGCGTGCAGATCGCGCCGCTCCTCGCCTTGAGCTGGATCGACATGTCCATGGCGATCCCGAGCGTCGGGTGAACGGGTCCCTGGACCGCGTTGGCTTTTACGATCGGCGAGCGCGCCTGGTAGGCGAACAGATCCACCGTGTGAGCCGCGTGGTGCCACAAAAGGTGATCGGTCCAGCTCCGCGGCTGTCCCAGCGCATTCATGTTCGAGCGGCGGAAGAAGAAAGTCTGAACGTCCATCTGCTGGATGTTGAAGTCGCCGGCGACGATCTTCTTGTGCACCCACTGATGGCTTGGGTTGAAGCGGCGGGTATGGCCGCACATCGCGACCAGCCCGCTCTTCTGCTGGAGATCGACGACCGCCTGCGCGTCGCGCAACGAATCGGCGAGCGGAATCTCGACCTGAACATGCTTGCCGGCCTTCATGCAGGCGATCGCCTGGCCTGCGTGCATTTGCGTCGGCGTACAAAGGATGACGGCGTCGACCTCCGATAGCGCCAGGCTGTCGGCAAGCTCGGTCGAGACGTGCTTGATGCCGTATTTGCCGGCCACTTCCCTGGTCGGCTCGAGCCTGCGGCCGACCAGTGACACGACCTCGACGCCGTCGATATTCCTGATGCCGTCGAGGTGCTTGATGCCGAACGCACCGGCGCCGGCAAGCGCCACCTTGATCGCCTTGGCCATATCAGTTGTTCTCCAGGATCAGATGGCCGACCGCGGTGTTGCTTGCGGGCACGTGATAGAAGCGGTGCAAGACCTTCGGCTTCTTGCCGCCATTGACGTCGCTCATGGCGCCGCGCGCGATCAGCCACATCACGAGTTCGATACCCTCGCTGCCGGCTTCGCGGACGTAATCGATATGTGGCATCTTGGAGAGCCCGTCCGGATCGGCGATCAGGCGGTCGAGGAAGTCGGTGTCGAACTCCTTGTTGATCAGCCCCGCGCGCGGCCCCTGAAGCTGGTGGCTCATGCCGCCGGTACCCCAGATCTGCACATTGAGCGGTTCTTCGTAGGATTCGACAGCCTTGCGGATCGCTTTGCCGAGCATGAAGCAGCGCCGGCCCGATGGCGCCGGGTACTGCACCACATTGACCGCGAGCGGGATCACCGGGCACGGCCATGCTTTCGGCTGGCCGCACATCAAGCTGAGCGGCACCGTCAGACCGTGGTCGACGTCCATCTTGTTGACGATGGTCAGATCAAAATCGTCCTGGATCACCGACTGCGCGATATGGGCGGCGAGCTTCGGGTGACCGATCACCTTGGGTACCGGGCGCGGGCCCCAGCCCTCGTCGGCCACCGCGAACTCCGGCGCGGTGCCGATCGCGAAGGTCGGGATGAAATCCAGGCTGAACGCGTTGGCGTGATCGTTATAGACCAGAAAGATGACGTCCGGCTTCTGGTCCTTCAGCCACTGCTTGGAGAATTCGTAGCCCTTGAAGACCGGCTGCCAATAGGGCTCGGCGGTCTTGCCGAGATCGATCGCCGCGCCGACCGCCGGCACATGGGAAGTGTAGACGCTTGCGGTGATACGGGCCATCACTTCTTCTCCCCGATGTGGCGGTTGCCTTCAATGGTGCGGCCGCCCTTCACCATCATCTCGCGGTATTGCTCCTCGCTCATGCCGGTCATGCTGCCGGCCATCTGCTGAAAGCTCTTGCCGTCGGTCGCGCCGATCTTGGCGAGGAAATAGATGTTGCCGCCGAGCTCGATGCAGCGATTGAGGTCGCGCGCGAGCACGGCCTGCTTCTGCTCCTCGCTCATCGGCCATTCGTCGAGATAGGCGCGCTCATTGGCCTTGAAGCGCGCGCGGTTTTCCGCCTTCATCAGCGACATGCAGAACTGATTGAGATGATAGCCTTGCCGCGACATGTCGGCATCGAAAATGGTGGTGCCGGGTACGTCGGTGTAGGGTTTGTCGAGTGCCATCGGAGCGCCTCCTTTAGGATTCCTCGGGCCAGTACAGTCGCATCGGATTGTCGACCAGTAGCTTGCGTTGAAGTTCAGCCGTGACCGCGATATGCGGGATGAAATCGACCAGCAGACCGTCGTCCGGCATGTGGTCCTTGAGGTTGGGATGCGGCCAGTCGGTGCCCCAGAGCACGCGGTCCGGAAACGCCTCCACGATGCGTCTGGCAAACGGTACCACATCGCGATATGCATTCCGTTCGCCGTTGAGCGCCGGCGGCCCCGAAATCGACAATCGCTCGGGGCAACTGACCTTGGACCAGACGTTCGGATTATCGCGCATGAATCTCACGAACAACTCGAACTCAGGACCGTCGACCGGCTTGGCAACGTCGGGCCTGCCCATATGGTCGACGACGACCGCGGTCGGCAGCGAGGTGAAGAAATCCCACAGTTCCGGCAAGTCCACGGCCTCGAAATAGATTACGACATGCCAGCCGAGCCCTGCAATGCGGCCGGCGATCTCGTTGAGCTCATCCCGCGGCGTGAAATCAACCAGCCGCTTGACGAAATTGAAGCGAACGCCGCGCACCCCGGCCGCATGCAGCGCCTCTAGCTCTGCATCGCCGACGCTGCGCTTGACGGTGGCAATCCCACGCGCTCTTCCAGCGGAATGCGCCAGCGCGTCGATCATCGCGCGATTGTCGGCGCCGTGACACGTCGCCTGCACCACCACATTGCGCGCCACGCCCAGATGGTCGCGCAACGCCGAAAGCTGATGCCTGGACGCATCGCAGGGTGTGTATTTCCTCTCCGGCGCGTAAGGGAACTCGGCGCCCGGACCGAACACGTGGCAATGCGCGTCGACGGTGCCGGCCGGCAGTTTGAACCGCGGGGCGGATGGATCGGCATACCAATCGAGCCAGCCTGGAGTCTTCTGGAATGGCCCGGTCGCTGGTTTCGACATAAACACGTCCTCTCGATGTCGGCTCACGCGCAGAGGTGTAGCCGTCGTCATACCGGTTCCATGCCATGACGCCGCTTGGACGCATCCGCCTCACGCGAAGTCAGATAGCTGATGAAACCGCGCGCCCCGGCTTCGTTGGATGCCAGCGCGCCCACCGCGCACGAAAAACGGGTCAGGGATTGAATCTCTCGCGGCAAGGGTCCGGCGATATCGATGCCCGGCACATCCAAAAACTCGCTCAATTGCTGAAAGCCGAGTTCGGCCTCGCCGCGCGCCAGCAAGGTACCCACCGGAACGCCCGGGGGAGCCTGCACGATTCGCTCCGACATCAGCCGATCGATGCCCCATTTTTCCAGCAATTTGACGACGTGGGTGCCGCTCGGACCCGTAGAGTAGCAAATCGATCGCGCCGCCAGAATTGCCGCCTTGAGCGATTCTCCATCGCCGAGGGTCGGACGCTTTGCGCCTGATCTTACCGCCACCGCGATCGCCGAATCGGCAAAGCCAAGGCGGCTGCCCGATTTGATGCAGCCGTCCGCTTCAAGCTGTTTGATGGCTTCATCCGCGAGCACGACGATATCGAATTTCTCGCCAGCGCGAATCCGGCGCGCGGCGTCGACCCCGCCGACGGACTCGATGGCAACCGACTGCCCGGTCTTTTGCTGATATGCAGCACCAAGTTCCGTCAGAACATGACGGGTGGCCATCGACGAAATGCCAACTATGTTTGCCGCCATCTACTTAACTCATCCGCGCCGTCGCCGGAGCTTCAATCGATATATCTCAATCCGGCCTTTGCGAGCGGCTCCCGCATCTTGTACATGTCGAGCCCCAAAACGCCTTGTGCAAGCTTTTCACGTTTTTCCGCCTCGTTCGCCTCGCGCGCTTGTGCCGCGTCCGCGGCCTGCTGCGCGATCCGTCCCGGGACGATGACGACGCCATCCATATCGGCAACCACCACGTCCCCCGGATTTACAGACACGCCGGCGCAGATCACCGGTATGTTCACGGAGCCGAGCGTCGATTTGACCGTGCCGCGCGCGCTGATCGCGCGCGAAAACACCGGGAATTGCATTTCGGTCAGATCCATGACGTCGCGCACGCCGCCGTCGATGATGAGGCCCTTCGCGCCGCGCGCGCGGTAGCTGGTGGCGAGCAGATCGCCGAAAAAGCCGTCGGTATTGTCGACGGTGCAGGCGGCGACGACGACGTCGCCGGGTTCGATTTGCTCGGCGGCCACATGCATCATCCAGTTGTCGCCCGGCTGCAGCAGCACGGTAATTGCCGTGCCACACATATGCGCTCCGGCGTAGATCGGGCGGATATAGGGATGCATCAGGCCGACCCTGCCCATCGCCTCGTGGATCGTAGCGACGCCATAGCGCGACAATTTATCGACGGCGGCCTTGTTCGCCCTTTCGATATTGCGCTTGACTATACCGAGGTCGTTCATCGCAACGCTCATGGTCAGTTCCCTCTTGCTTTCAACGCGGCGTCCAGCCGCGGAAATACGCGCCGCGCATTGCCTTCGTAGATCTTGTAGCGGTCCTGCGCGCTGAGTGTGGCGGCCGCTTCGATGTACCGTTTGGTGTCGTCATAATGGAACCCGGTTTCCGGATCGATGCCGCGAACGGCGCCGATCATCTCGCTCGCGAACAGAACGTTCTCGACCGGGATCACCTTGGTGAGCAGGTCGATGCCGGGCTGGTGATAGACGCAGGTATCGAAGAAGATGTTCGTCAGGAGGTAATCCTTGAGCAGCGGCTTCTTCATCTCCTGCGCCAGGCCGCGGAAGCGGCCCCAGTGATAGGGAACGGCGCCACCGCCATGCGGGATCAGGAATCTCAAGGAGGGAAAATCCTTGAACAGGTCCGACGTCAGACATTGCATGAAGGCCGTGGTGTCGGCATTCAGATAATGCGCGCCGGTCGTGTGAAAGCAGGGATTGCAGCTCGTCGAGACATGGATCATGGCCGGGATGTCGAGCTCGACCATCTTCTCGTAGATCGGGTACCAGTGGCGATCCGACAGCGGCGGCGAGGTCCAATGTCCGCCGGAGGGGTCGGGATTGAGGTTGATGCCGACGAAGCCGTACTCCCTGACGCACTTCTCAAGCTCGGGAATGCAGGTCTTTGGGTCGACGCCCGGCGATTGCGGCAACATCGCAGCACCGGCGAAATGGTCGGGGAATAGCTTGCTGACGCGCCAGCACAGCTCGTTGCAGATCGCAGCCCACGCCGACGACACCTCGAAGTCGCCGATGTGATGGGCCATGAAGCTTGCGCGCGGGCTGAAGATGGTCAGATCGCTGCCCCGTTCCTTCATTTGCTTGAGCTGGTTGTTGACGATGGATTCGCGCAGCTCATCGTCGCTGATCTTCAGCTCGCTAGGCCTGGGCCTGACCGCGGCATCCTTGATGCCCGCGATCTGCCGGTTGCGCCAATCCTCAAGCGCCTTGGGCGCCGTGGTGTAGTGGCCGTGCACGTCGATGATCACTTGATCTCCCCGTCAGCAATGGCGGTGGGTCGAGCGACACTGCTGGTCCCGGGCCGACATTCCGGCAAGACCAGTGAACATCTGCAAGCATTCCCGCCTGTCCATTTCTTCTTCTCTTTATTTCACCGTCAAACAACCTGGGCGGACGAAAGGAAAGGGTCACCGTAGTGCGCGACCGTCGTCCGCGTGAGTTTTGGCCGGCGCCGCAGGCCGCCGCGATGGCGCGCTCCGATCGAGCGCGGGCGCCTGCATCGAAGCCACCGTCGCCCGCACAAGCTGCTCGATCGCATCTCCCGCATCGGTCCCGTCGGAATCGCCGCGCGACAGCCGCGAGACGCGCTCGGGCGTCACCAGCGTATAATAGAGCGCCCCGAGAAGGAAATGGCTGCGCCAGACGATCTCCGCGCGCGCGATATGCGGCAAGCT
>Ga0209167_10001148_pt1 | contig 16302 bp, 15 predicted proteins | sample Coa_R1_9_FD_187154 | JGI IMG/M metagenome (GOLD analysis project Ga0209167, IMG submission 187154) | Surface soil microbial communities from Centralia Pennsylvania, which are recovering from an underground coalmine fire - Coalmine... | ecosystem: Environmental > Terrestrial > Soil >... | reverse complement strand
ATTGATCCAGAGATTCTGATAGTCGTCGCCGCCCGGGGCTCCGCGGAAACTGCTCCAGGTCTTGCCGCCGTCGCTCGAGCGCATGGTGACCGTGCTGGCGATGTAGACCAGATCGGGATTCTTTGGATCCACCCGCGGCACCGACAAATCGCCGCCCCCGATGCGCCCCGCCGGCCGCACGTCCGTGGTGATCTGCATCCAATTTTCGCCCGCGTCGTCGGAGCGGTAAATTCCCAGCTTGCCTGAAGCCATAGAGAGACTGGCGTACACGCGCTGCGGATTACTGGGCGCGACCGCGACGTAAATCTGCGACAGATCTTTCGGAAGCCCGTTGGCCAGTTGATGCCAGGTAGTCCCGCCGTCGGTGGACTTGAACAGCCCTCCGCCCGCGCCGTTATAAAGATTGTTATCTTCCCATGGGCCTTCGCGCGCTTCCCACATCGAGGCATAAATCACGTCGGGATTCGAGGGATCAATCTGCACGTCAGAGCCGCCCGTGTTCTCGTCTTTCGTGATCACGCGGTCCCAGGTCTGGCCGCCGTCGGTCGAGCGGTAAATGCCGCGCTCGGCGCTCGGGCCATAGGGATGTCCTAAGACGGCCGCAAATACTTTGTTTGGATCGCGGGGGTCCACGGCCAATCCCGGAATCTGCTGGCCGTCCCGCAGTCCGAGGTGCGTCCAGGTCTTCCCCGCGTCGGTGGACTTATAAATTCCGTTGCCTACCGAGAGATCGGGACGATGCAATCCCTCGCCCGAGCCGACATAAATGACGTTCGGGTCGGAAGGAGCAACCGCGATCGAGCCGACCGACTGGGTTCCTTCCTGATCGAAGATCGGATTCCAGGTGCGCCCAAAGTCATTGGACTTCCAGACGCCTCCATTCACCTGGGCGATATAAAAGACATTGGGCTGGCTTGGAACACCCGCGGCGGCGCGAGTGCGGCCTCCGCGGAACGGTCCCACCATCCGCCAGTGCAGTTCCTGATAAGTGTTTTCCGGAACCTGACTCCACGCCAACGCGCCAAGAATAAAGACTGCAATCGAAACGACTGCAACAGGAATTGCCCTGGATCGGCTCAATTTGTCCCCCTCGATAAATGCAAGCCAATACAATAAACCAAGGGCCCCGGCTCGGGCGGAGCAAAATTAACCGTCCGTTAACAATCGGAATTTACCGCGAGGTTACCATTCGGCCATGCAGCGAGAGTCGCTCCACATCACCGATCAGCCCGGATCTCAGCCGGGACAGCGAATTCTGACCCTTTCCGGGCCGTTGGTCCTCACCACCATGTTCCAGTTTCAGGCCACCGTGCGCGCCGATGATTCGCAGTTGCTGATTATTGACTTCAGCAACGTGCCGTATGCCGATTCGGCGGGGATCGGGGCTCTGGTTGGAGCTTACGTCACTCGGCAGAATGCCAAGCGCCGGCTGGCTCTGGTTGGCGTGTGTGACCGAGTGCGGGGCGCGCTGAAAGTCACGCGGGTGGAACAGTTCTTCGGATTTTTCGACTCCGTGGCGGCAGCCGAAAAAGAACCTGCGGCTTGAACTTTCAGAATCGAAAGCTTCTCGAAAAACAATGGGGCAGAAACAGCGAGGGCGGCCATTTCTGGCCGCCCTTTTCGAATTGTACTGGTAAAGCGGTTTAGACACCCTTGACGTTTTCTGCCTGCCAGCCCTTGGGGCCTTTGACCACGTCAAACTGCACTTGCTGACCTTCCTGCAGGCTGCGGAATCCGCTGGCCTGGATGGCGGAGAAATGCACGAAGACATCCTCACCATTCTGGCGGCTGATGAATCCATAGCCCTTGGCATCGTTAAACCACTTCACTGTTCCGGTTTCCATGTTGTTGCAATTTCCTTTTTCTTTGATGTAGCGCTGAAACTTTCAGGATTCTTCTGCAGGCAGGTCACGCGCTGGGTTAAGCGGAGATGCTTGTACTGCGAGGAACTCTAAAGTCAAACGCAATTCGATTATACGGGAAAATGCACCAAAATAGCTACAAGAATTCGGGGGCGCTTCCCGTAAACAACTGATAGGTGGAATGTTATGCCGCGCGGGCTCGTCGGCCGAGGACAAGAAATTTGCCACTTTTCTGAGGAATCGTCATCATCTCAAGCATGCTCCTCCGGCCTATTTCTCGATTCCACGTATCTCGATCGTTCTTTCTCGCCGTTGTCTTGGCCACGCCCGCCTGGGCGGACGTGATTCAAGACGTCCGCATGGCGCTGGCCCAGAACAACTTTTCCGCGGCCGAATCTGAACTGAATTCCTATCGCAGCCAGCGCGGCGTGACTGCCGAATATCTCGAGGCTTATTCCTGGATGGCACGCGCCGCGTTGGATGAGCACCAGTACGACCAGGCCGCCGCCTACGCGAAGCAGACGAAGGAGTTGGCTCTTGAGCAGTTGAAGCAGCGTCCGCTCGACGCCGAGCCGCATCTGCCCATCGCGCTGGGCGCGGCATTTGAGGTGCAGGCGCAAGTGCTGGCCGCGCATGGGCAGAAGACGCAGGCCACGGCCCTGCTGCGAACCGCGCTCCAGACTTACGGGAACACTTCGATTGGCGCACGGCTGCAAAAGAATCTCAACCTGCTGTCGTTTGAGGGAAGAATCGCTCCGGCGCTCAAGTCCGATGAGTCGCTCGGTTCGGCTCTACCTCCGGCGTCGCAGCTTAAGGGATCCCCAGTGCTCTTGTTCTTCTGGGCGCACTGGTGCGGAGACTGCAAGGCGGAAGCGCCAATCATTGCCCAGTTGCGAGCGGAGTATGCGCCGCAGGGGCTGAAGGTCATCGGGCCGACGCGGCTCTACGGATATACAGCGCAGGTGGAACACGCCCGGCCCAGCGATGAGCTGATGTACATTGACGCCGTCCGGCATCGCTTCTACTCCGGATTGCTCGACATGCCGGTGCCCATCAGCGCGCACAATTTCGACGTCTACGGCGCGTCGACCACGCCGACGCTGGTGCTGGTTGATCGCGCGGGGAAAGTGGCCTGGTACCACCCGGGGGCGGTGCCGTACGGAGAGTTGAGGGGAGAGATTGAGAAGGTGGTGCGGTAGTAATGTGGCGCGGGCACTCCTGCCCGCGGAACCCTGAGAATGAAGAAGCTCCTACAACTGAGCTTCCGCCTCGGGTGCCTGGCATCAGTGATCGCACCTGTTGCGGCCATTATTGTTTATCCGAGGGCGAACTGGCTTTTTGCTTTTTGGGATAGTCACCCACAAACAGCCCACTCCGTTCGAAATCGCTGACCGCGCCGAGCATCTCCTGGACGGTAACTATGGTAGTTATGGCCGATGGGCCGGCGACGATTACTAACACCTCAGCCCTAAGAGTGAACAGTTGAAGGATTTGTGGCTGAGAACGATGAGCGTCGGTGGCCTGTCTGAGGAGTGGGCTGGGCTGGATGATGAGACCAAGAGTAAAATTCGCGAGGTGATCGCTGGGATCGAGCGACTGCAGCCCTCTTGCAGTAGCGGCGGGACATGATTCGAGGCTGCCGAGCTTCGCTCGGCCGGACAGCCGAGGGCGGCTGTCCCTACATGACTCACTTCACTTCCTTCAACCTTCCCGTCTTTACGTCGTAGACGAATCCTCGCACCGGAATGTGCTTCGGAATCCACGGGTGCGATTTCACCTTGTGGATCTGCTGGCGCACATTCGCCTCCAGATCATCGAAGGCATAAAAATGCGCCGGTTCGCTGGCGACCGTTCCCATCTTCTCCGCGAGCTTTGCCCGCAGCTCGTACTCCCGCACCTTCAGCAATCCGCAGTCGGTGTGATTGATGATGATGAACTCCTGCGTGTCGAGCAGGTGATGGGACACGATGAGCGAACGAATCGCGTCTTCGGTGGCGATGCCGCCGGCATTGCGGATCATGTGCGCGTCGCCCGGCTTCAGACCGAGACAGTGCTCGAACAGGATGCGCGAGTCCATGCAGGCCAGCACCGCCGTGTGGCGCCGTGGACGCACCGACAGTTCGCCCAGAGTGAAATTGCGGGCGAACTCTTCATTGGCTTTCAGCAGTTCATCGGCAACGGACAAGGTGGCTCCAGAGGTCGCCGGTCATCGCGCATCGCCCATTGGCGAAACGCGCCTTTCGATTTTGCCACGGCCGTCGACACGGCGACTAACGACCACTCTAGTGTACCCGGTACAATCGGCGCGTGAATCTGGACGACACAATCGTTGCCGTCGCCACAGCTGCCGGGCGCGGAGGGATCGGGGTAGTGCGGTTGGCGGGTCCTGATGCTCGCAAAATTGCCTCGCCGATGCTGCGGCTGAAGCATGAACTCGAGCCGGGGCGTGCGGTGTTTGGGGAATTGATCGAGCCGGGGATCGAAGAAGAAATCACAATCCCCACGCTGGCTGCAAAGAACACGGCTAGGATGGGGCACCCACTCCAGAGTATTCCAACCCAGGCGACTCGCATTGACGAGGTCGTCGTCACTTACTTCGCCAAGCCTCATTCCTACACCACCGACGACGTCGTCGAAATTTCGGCGCACGGGTCGCCGGTCGTACTTGGTCACCTCGTCGAACTGTGCGTCGCCGCCGGGGCGCGTCTGGCCGAGCCCGGCGAGTTCACCATGCGCGCGTTTCTCAACGGCCGGATCGATCTCACTCAGGCAGAAGCCGTCCGCGATCTGATCGAATCGCAGACTCTCTATCAGGCGCAGATTGCCGCGCAGCAGCTTGACGGCGCGCTTTCTCGCCGCATTCAGCCGGTCAAACAAGGGCTGATTGAATTGATCGCACGGCTCGAAGCCGGCATTGATTTCGCTGAAGACGATGTCTCCGTCATGCCCGACTCGGCCATTTTGCAAGCCATTGCGGCGGTACGCGCTCCGCTCGAGCAACTCGCCGCTTCGTTTGCCTACGGCAAGCTGGTGCACGAGGGGCTCACGCTGGCGATCGTGGGCCGTCCGAATGTTGGGAAATCAAGCCTGTTCAACCGGCTGGTGGAGCGCGAACGTGCCATCGTAACTGCTACTCCCGGCACCACGCGCGACCTGGTCTCTGAAACCGTGGCGATCGGCGGAATTCCGGTGAGGCTGGTGGATACGGCGGGTATTCGGCATGCGCTCGATGAGGCCGAAGCGATTGGCATTCAGAAATCCATGGAAGCACTGGCCGATGCCGATCTCGTGCTGGTTGTGCTGGACGCGTCGCAGCCGACAACGAAGGAAGATGAAGAGTTGACCGCGCAGGTGATCAATCGTGCGGCGATCGTGGTCGAGAACAAGTGCGACTTGGAAACAGATCGGGAAGGGCACGGCTTTAGCCGTGCCGACGGCGCACTCGGGAGATGGGCTTTAGCCCCTGGGGTCAGCAGTTTACGCACATCGGCGATAACCGGCAAAGGCATTGCTGAACTGCGCGCTGAGATTCTGCGGCACATCGGCGGTGACGTGGGCGCGCAGGCTGAAGCCGGATTCCTCACCAATGTTCGGCATCAAGGCCTGGTTCGAGATTCGCTGATGGCGCTCGATGCCGCGAAGACTGCCGTGAGCGGAAAGATTCCGCACGAGATGCTGCTGCTCGATCTCTACAACGCTCTGCGTCCGCTGGATGCAATCACCGGCGCGACCACAACCGACGACATTCAGAATCTGATCTTCAGCACGTTCTGCATCGGGAAGTGAATATCACTTCGACAGCGCACCCAGCGCGTCGCGAAACATCGCGTCAAACGATCCGCCCTTGCCGTTTTTCGCCACGAGGACGAGCGCTTTCTCCGCAGCGGCCCGCTGATATCCCAGATTCACCAGGGCCGAGAGTACGTCGTCTTCTGCCGGGCTGAAAGCTGTCGTGGCAGGAACCGTCGCCGGGCCGACTTCCGGCAGCTTGTCGCGCAGTTCGAGCACCATCCGCTCTGCCGTTTTCTTGCCGATGCCCGGAATGCGCGTGAGCCGGGCCACGTCGTTGCCCCGGATCGCGCCGACCATTTCATCGGCGGCCATGCCGCTGAGAATCGTAATCGCGAGCTTCGGGCCGATCCCGCTCACGGTGATCAGCTTTTCGAAAAGCGTCTTCTCAGCGGGCCGCAGAAATCCGTAGAGCGCGATCACGTCCTCACGCACGTGCGTGTGAATGTGCAAGGCCACATCGGCGCCGACCGCGGGCAAGTCGGAAAACGTCGGCACCGTGATGACCACGTCGTAGCCGACGCCAGCGGTCTCCACCACGGCCTGGTTGGGATGCTTGGCCAGCAGTTTTCCGCGAAGGTGCGCGATCATAACGTGGCGGCTTGCTCCCGTCGCCGCGCCTGAATCTCAATGTAGACGTTCACCAGCGAGACCGCCGCCGGCGTCACGCCTGGAATGCGCGAAGCCTGGCCCAGCGTGCGCGGGCGGGTGTGCGTAAGCTTTTCCTGCATCTCGCGCGAGAGGCCGCTGACCGAGCGGTAATCGAACCACTCCGGGATCGTATGCTGCTCCGACTTCTTAAGCCGCTCCATCGAGCGTTGCTGCTGCAGGAGATATCCTTCGTACTTGATCTCGGTTTCGACCGACTTGAGTTCGTTGCGGACTTCGGAAGAGAGCTTGGGTTCCGAAGACACAGACGAGTCTCGGGTGAAGAATTCCGGTTCCAGTTCCCTTAGGATCGGGACTAGCTTTTCTACGGTTAGCTCGGGCCGCTTCACCAGTTGCGCGAGCGTCTGACCAGTCGCCCCTTGCCAGAAGCTAGCCGAGCGTTGCTCGGCCGGACCGCCGAGGGCGGCTGTCCCTACATGGGCGTTGCTGACTTCGTCGGTTTCGATGGAGGAAAGCATGTCGGCCGTGATACGGGTTCCTTCCAGCAACTTCTTCATCCTCCCGAGCCGCTCCTGCTTGGCCAGAAAATCTAACCATGCTCCGTCAGAGATCAGGCCCACGCGGCGGCCGTGCGGCGTAAGCCGGCGATCGGCGTTGTCTATGCGCAGGTGCAGACGAAATTCCGCGCGCGAAGTGAACATGCGATAAGGCTCGTTCGTGCCCTTTGAAATCAGGTCGTCAATCAGAATCGCGGTATAGGCTTCGGTGCGGTCGAGGATCAGCGGCTCCTCGTTCTTCACCTGCTGCGCCGCATTGATGCCGGCCATCAATCCCTGGCACGCGGCTTCTTCATAGCCGGAGGTGCCGTTAATTTGCCCGGCAAGAAACAGGCCGGCAACTTTCCTGGTCTCGAGCGTGCGATCAAGTTCAGTCGGATCGATCGAATCGTATTCGATGGCATAGCCCGGACGCAGCATCTCGGCTGTCTCGAGCCCGGGGATTGATTTCAGAATCGCAAGCTGCACTTCCACCGGCAGAGACGTGCTCATTCCGTTCACATAAATCTCGTGCGTGTTCAGGCCCTCCGGCTCGAGAAAGAGCTGGTGCATTTCTTTGTCGGGAAACTTCACGATCTTGTCTTCGATCGAAGGACAGTAACGCGGGCCGATGGATTGAATCTGCCCGCTATACATCGGCGAGCGGTGCACGTTCTCGCGGATGACGCGGTGCGTCTCGGGCGTGGTCCAGGCGATGTAACAGGACACCTGCGAATCGTGATGCGCGACGCGCTTGGTACGAAAACTGAATGGCGTGGGATCCTCATCGCCCGGCTGCGCTGGAAAACGCGACCAGTCAATGGTGCGCCCGTCGAGTCGCGGAGGCGTTCCGGTTTTGAGGCGGCAGCCGCGCAGGCTGAGTTTCTTCAGAGCTTCTCCGAGCAGAACGGCATTGGGCTCGCCCGAGCGCCCCGCGGGATACTGCTGCTCGCCGCAGTGGATGAGGCCGTTGAGAAAAGTTCCGGTGGTGATGATGACGGCCTCTGCGCCGACGGTGCGGCCGTCGCGCAGGCGAACGCCGAGAACGCGGGGGCGGTCGTTTGCACTTGTCGAGCCGCCCTCGACCGGACAGCCGGGGGCGGCTGTCCCCACATGGCCATTGCCGCTCCCCGGCTGATGGGCGATCTCTGACGGCGGGCCGCAATCCGCGACGATAAGATCCGCTACTTCTGCCTGCTTGATTTTCAGATTCGGCTGAGACTCGAGCACTTCGCGCATCTTCAGCCGATATGCCTGCTTGTCGCACTGCGCCCGCGGCGACCACACGGCCGGTCCTCGGGAAGTATTCAGCAGACGGAACTGAATGCCGACGGCGTCAGTGATTTCGCCCATGATGCCGCCCAGAGCATCCACTTCGCGCACCAGATGGCCCTTCGCGATGCCCCCTACGGCCGGATTGCAAGACATCTGCGCGATCAGATCCACGTTCAGGGTGTAGAGGGCGGTCTTCAGCCCCATGCGGGCCGCAGCCATAGCGGCCTCGCACCCGGCGTGCCCAGCCCCGACCACCACGACATCGAATTGTTCGGTGAACTGCATAGTCGGCTCGGCTAGGTCCCTCTCCTTCCGCCTGCGCTGCTCTCGGCGTTCAGGCGCGACTTAGGAATTTTCCGCGGACCTTTACCTGTTTCATTCTAGCAACTTGCCGTGCATGGTGATCCGCATCACTGGCATGGTGTGTCATCTCGTGGCTATATTGGAGGGGTCATATCTAAAGTGCAGGGGGCTCCTATGAATGCCGCCGAATTCCTCGAGCAGCTTGACGCCCGCATCGCGAAATACGACTTGCTCGAGCACCCGTTTTATCAGGCGTGGTCAGCGGGCCAGCTGACGCGCAACGATCTCCGCATGTATGCCCAGGACTACTTTCATCACGTCGAGGCGTTCCCTTCTTACCTTGCGGCTTTTGCGCTCCGCCTCGAGGAGGGCGACTTGCGGCGCGCCGTGCTGGCCAATATGTGCGACGAAAAAGGTGTCGAGGATCGTCCGGGCCGGGAATCCGTGCCCCATTCCGACCTCTGGCTGGACTTCGCCGAAGGCATGGGATCGAGCCGCAATCTGGAGTGGCACAGCCCCCTGCCGGTCATCCGGCAACTGATCCGCCACTTTCATCGCGTGGCCAGCGAAGGCACGATTGAAGAGGCCCTGGCTGCCTTTTACGCATACGAGTCTCAAGTGCCGCAGATTGCACGCGAAAAGGAACGCGGCTTGCGCGACTTGTATAAGGCCGACTTTAAGACCTGCGGCTATTTCTCTCTGCACGCTACTGCTGATCTTTATCACTCGCGCGTCTGGCGCAAGCAACTGGAAAAGCGCATCGCCCAGAACCCGGCTGCGGTTGAGTCCGCTCTGAATGCCGCAGGCGAAGCCGCTCTCGCACTGTGGAAGGCGCTGGACGGCATCGAATCTCGCCGCAGGAGAGTGGCGGCGGCGTAGACCGACATGTCAGAGACGAGGCGAGAAAACAGCATCCCCATCGGCTCTCGCGGCGAAGCCGCCGAGACGGTCGAGTTCAGGCACACGCTGGCCGCGCATCATCCGCAATTACCGCCGGTTTATTCCACCCCGGACATGATTCGCCTGATGGAGACGGCCGCGTTTCAGGCGCTGCAGCCTTACTGCGAAGGCGATGAGATCAGCGTGGGCACTTCGATCCAGATTCAGCACCGTGCGGCCAGCGGCATCGGTTCCCGTATCAAAGCCGAGGCCGTCCTCGAAGCTTTTGACGGCCGCTTCTACACGCTGCGCGTGACCGCCCGCGATGACACGCAAGAAATCGGACGTGGAACGGTGGGCCGCGCCATTGTCAGCACGGGCAAGTTCGTCGAGAAAATGAAGGGCAAGTGACGCAGTTCGAGAAACTGGATACTGCCATTCATATCGGCGTCATCTCCGACACGCACAGCCTGCTTCGTCCCGAGGCATTTGAAGCGTTGCGCGGATCGGAGCACATCATTCACGCCGGGGACGTGGGCGACCCTGAAATTCTCGCCCGGCTGGCCACTCTCGCTCCAGTGACTGCCATCCGCGGAAACGTGGACAAAGGCAAGTGGGCCAGCGAACTACCGGACACTGAAGTGATCGAGTTTGGGGGCGTCTCGGTCTATGTTCTGCACGATCTGGCTCAGCTCGATCTCAAGCCCGAAGCGGCGGGGTTCGCCGCCGTGATTAGCGGCCACAGCCACGTCCCGAAGCAGGAGGTGCGCAAGGGCGTTCTTTACTTCAATCCCGGCAGCGCCCGGCCACGCCGCTTCAAACTGCCGATCAGCGTGGGCAGGCTGGTCATCGAAGGCAAGAAAGTCCGCGGAGACATCATCACGATTTCCGACTGAAGAGAAATCCACTCAACATCCCCACCCCCAATTTCATACATTTACAATCGCAACTAATGTCCGCATCGTTCCACATCGAGAAAACCAGCCGCAACGCGCGCCTGGGACGCCTTAATACGCCTCATGCCGAGATCGAAACTCCGGTCTTCATGCCGGTGGGAACGGTCGCCTCGGTCAAGGGGATTCCGCAGGAGACGCTCGAGGAACTCGGCGCCCAGATCATTCTCGGAAACACTTATCACCTTTATCTGCGGCCGGGCGTCGAAACCGTCCGCCGGATGGGCGGCCTGCACGGATTCATGTCCTGGCCGCGAGCGATCCTGACCGACTCCGGCGGCTTCCAGGTCTTCAGCCTCAACGACCTGCGTAAAGTCACCGAGGAGGGTGTAACCTTCCGGTCGCATCTCGACGGCTCGTCCCACTTCTTCACTCCGGAAAGCGCGATGCAGGCGCAGATCGGCCTCGGCGCCGACATCATCATGGCCTTCGACGAGTGCACGGAATATCCCGCCGACCGAGAACGCACTCGCGCCTCCATGGAACTGACGCTGCGCTGGGCTGCACGAAGCAAGAAGTATTTTGAGGCGCATAAACACGAAGCGCCGTGGGCCCGTGTAGGGACGGACGCATTCGTCCGTCCGCTTTTTCCCGAAGGCGGGGAAGGAACTGCACGCGCCGCCGAAGCATTGGACAGTCACACGTCGCCGCGCTCCGCGGGACGGACGAATGCGTCCGTCCCTACACAATCTCTGTTCGGCATTGTGCAGGGAGGGATGGATCGCGAGCTGAGGAAAGAATCCGCCGAGCGCACGATTGAGATCGGTTTTCCCGGATACGCGATTGGCGGCTTGAGCGTGGGCGAACCCCGCGAACTGACCCGCGAGATCGTGGAGTCCACGCTCGATCACTTGCCTAAAGACAAGCCGCGCTATTTGATGGGAGTGGGCACTCCGGAAGAAATCGTCGAGTATGCCAATCTCGGCGTGGACATGATGGACTGCGTCCTTCCGACCCGAGCGGCCCGCCACGGCCTGCTGTTTACGTCCGAGGGCCGAGTTTCGATCAAGCAGGCGCGTTACGCGCAGGATCAGGCGCCGCTCGATGCCAACTGCCCCTGCCGGGTTTGCCGGCGTTATTCCCGCGCCTACCTGCGTCATCTTTATGCGGCCAATGAGATGCTGGCGCAAGTCCTGAACACCATCCACAACCTGAGTTTCTACCTTGACACTATGAGGCGGGTGCGGCATTCTATTCAACTTGGGGAAGAGTCCCGTTTTCAATCGAGTGTCAGGTCTCAAGCGAAACCGTAGACCCTGATGGGAAGACCTCCCCGGATTCACCCCGAGCGGTACGAAACCGGCCGAAGTCGAATCAAACCCCGTGGTGAACTATGAGCTGTCCCCGCGGCGCGCGTCGGCGCAGGCGGTTTTCTGAATGCGCGCGATAGACGCGAGTAGATAGACCGATGAATTTCCCTATGACTTTGGCTTTGGCTGTGCAAGCCGGCGGAGGAAGCGGACTGCCCGGCATGGTTTTGTTTCTGCCGGTCCTGCTGCTGATCGTCTACATGTTTTATTCCCAGACGCGCCGCCAGAAAAAGTGGCAGTCCATGCTGGATCAGCTGAAAACGGGCGATAGAGTAACCACGTCCGGCGGCCTGCGCGGCGTAATCGTGGCCCTGAAAGATGATGCGATTCACCTGCGCGTTCCGCCCGATAACCTGCGCTTGGAAGTCACCAAAGCCTCGGTGGTGACGGTCACGACGACCGAAGAGGAAGGAAAAGGAAAGTGAGCTGCGAGCTTTGCGTGATCGAGCGGCATTCGGGGCTTTAGCTCAGGACTGATTGGTTATGAATAGAACTCTTCTCTGGAAACTTGGCGTCATCCTCGGCACACTCTTCGTTTTTCTTTTCGGCATTTTCGGCGTTCCCAAGAGCTTTTCGGGGCAAGGATTGCTGGCCTCCGTCGGCGATCACATCCATCTTGGCCTTGACCTGCGCGGCGGAACCCACCTGATTCTGCAGGTGCAGGTAAACGACGCAGTCAACGTGGACGCGCAGAACGCGATCGAAGTTTTGAAGCAGCAGATGCGCACCCGCAAGGTTGACTACGCCGACATCATCCAGCCCGATCAGCAAAACAATCCCGACCACATCACAATCAAGGGAGTTCAGCCGGCCGGCCGCACCGACTTGTTGAGCATCGTGCAGGAGCGGCTGCCGGAGTACGACATCAACGGCGGGGCCGACAACACCTACAGCATGAGCATGAAGCCGACGATGCTGACTGACCTCAAGAACAAGGCGGTCACGCAGGCGATTGAAACCATCCGTAACCGCATTGATCAGCTCGGCGTGAGCGAGCCGACGATCCAGGAGCACGGCCTGGGCCAGTATCAGATCCTGGTGCAACTTCCCGGCGTGGACGATCCGGCCCGCGTAAAAGACATCATGCAGTCCACGGCGATGCTGGAGATCAAGCAGTCGCTCGGCGGGCCTTATCCGAGCGAGCAGGCGGCTTTGCAAGCGCAGACCCCGGTTGGCGTACTGCCCCCGGACGCCATTCTTCTTCCCGGCCACAGCGCGCCGGGCGCCGGAGCAGACTCGGAAGGTCAAGCCTATTATCTGGTTTCACGGGTATCGGCCGTCAGCGGCAAGGACTTGCGCGACGCCCAGCCCAGCCGCGACCAGAACAACCAACCCAGCGTCAGCTTCACGCTCAGCAGCGAGGGCGGCCAGCGCTTTTACGAATTCACATCGGCCCATGTCAATGACAGCCTGGCTGTGGTCCTCGATAACAAAGTCCAGGAGGTCGCCACCATTCGCGATCCGATTCGCGATCGCGGAGAAATCTCCGGCGGCAGCATGAGCGAGCAGCAGGCCAAGGATCTGTCCATGATCCTGCGTTCGGGCGCTCTGCCAGCCGGCATCAAGTATCTGGAAGAGCGCACGGTTGGACCTTCGCTGGGAGCGGACTCGATTCGCGCGGGAGTGCGCGCCGCCGTGGTCGGCATGCTGGCGGTTTTGATCTTCATGCTGGTGTATTATCGCTGGGCCGGTGTCAATGCTGATATCGCATTGATCCTCAACCTCATCATTCTGCTGGGATTCATGGGCTACTTCGAGGCCGTGCTGACCCTGCCCGGTATCGCCGGCGTGATCCTGACCGTCGGCATGGGCGTGGACTCCAATGTGCTGATCTTCGAGCGTATCCGCGAGGAAGTGCGCAACGGAAAGACGCCGTCTTCCGCAGTGGATCAGGGCTTCAGCCACGCCTGGATCACGATCGTGGATACTCACGTCACTACCATCGTATCGGCGGCGATTTTGTTCATCTTCGGGACCGGGCCGGTGCGCGGTTTTGCCACCACTCTGACCTTCGGTCTGCTGGCGAACCTGTTCACCGCGGTTTTCGTCTCGCGCGTGATTTTCGACTGGGTTCTGGGCCGCAAACAGCGCGGCGAAGCGTTAAGCATTTAGGGCACGAGAAATATTGTCATTCTGAGCGCAGCGAAGAATCTATGCACTTTGCCGACGTTCGCAGAAATGCATAGGTCCTGCGCTGCGTTCAGGACGACAAGCGTATGTTTTTTATTCATGGCAAGATAAGGGGCAATTAAACAGGTGGAGTTCTTTCACGACGTCAACATCGATTTTCTCGGAAAAAAGTGGTATTTCCTGGCTTTTTCGCTGATCTTCAGCGTCGCCGGCGTGCTTTCCATGCTGTTCTGGCACCACATCCCGTGGGGTGTGGATTTCCGCGGCGGGACCCTGGTTTACGTGAAGTTCTCCCATGAACCGAATGACAATGCCGTCCGCGCCGCCATGGACCGGGTCGGGTTGCACAACGCCAAGATCCAGCGTTACGGCCAGCCTGGCAACAACGAGATCCTGATTGACCTCGATGTCCGCGAAACCAGCGAACAGGCGCTCGACCAGGGCAAGACGCGCATCATCCAGGCTCTCGAGACCAAGGGTCAGTCCGACAACGACCTGAATAACGCCAGTTCTCTGAAAATCAAGAACTTCCTGCTGGACAAGGACCCTTTGCACCTCGGGTCTGACGCCGACCAGAAATATACGGCACAAGCCCAGGCAATCGTGGACTACCGCGACAAGTCGCAGGGTGGGGTTTTGAGTTCCATGGACCAGTTGAAGGGTGCACCGGGGGTGGATCCGGCGGTGGCGGTATCGTTGAGCGATGGGTTCTTTTTGTCCGATTTCGGGGTTCGGAACGTTGAAATTGTCGGCCCCCAGGTGGGCGGCCAACTCCGCCAGCAAGCCGGTCTGGCCACTTTGTATTCTCTGCTGGGGATGCTGATTTATCTGGGTTTCCGCTTCGAGTGGATCTATGGAGTGGCGGCGGTGGTCACGGTATTCCACGACACCCTGATCACAGTGGGCGCGTTCTCCTTGACCAACACTGACATCTCGCTGACGGTGATTGCGGCCATTCTAACCCTGATTGGTTACTCTAATAACGACACGATCGTGGTATTTGACCGGATTCGGGAAAACATTAAACTCATGCGGCGTGAAAAGCTGTCGGAGATCGTAAACCGCAGCATCAATCAAACTTTAAGCAGAACGATCTTGACAGCAGGCCTAACCTTCCTTACCGTACTGGCACTCTTTTTATTCGGTGGCGAGGTGCTTCACGGGTTCAGCCTCGCGCTGGTCATTGGCATCTTGATTGGGACGTATTCATCGATCGCGATCGCGGCGCCCATTCTGGTGGCCTACCAGGATTGGCGAATCGAGCGGGGCAAGCGACCGGCGGTGATGCCCGGCAAAGCCCGCTAGGCAAGGCTCTGGCAGGAATCTCGGCTCCTCCTAAACCGGGCTCCCATAAGGGCTTGTAAGGGTTGCAGCGGCAGATCGAAAGGTTCCGCGAAAGCGGGAGCAAACGAGAAAGGTTCGGTGTCTAAGATTCCGAAGGGTCTGTGCAGGGGAGAATCTTATGTTTGAAGACAGTCTGATCGAGTCCGGCGGCAAGTTGAAAACCAAGCGGGGATGGACTTCTCTGGTCTCCTTCGCCATCCAGGTGGGGATCATCGGTGTGATGGTATTGATTCCGCTGATCTTTACTGAAGCCTTGCCGAAGACACAGTTGATGACCTTCCTGGTGGCCCCTCCACCACCGCCTCCGCCGCCACCCCCCGCCGCAGCGCCGGTTCACGTGGTGCGGCAGATCCAGACCGATATCGTGAACGGCGAGCTGCGCACGCCCACCAAGATTCCACAGAAAGTTCAGATGATTAAGGAAGACGAGGCGCCTCCGCCGATGTCCGCGACCGCCGGCGTAGTAGGCGGCGTTCCGGGAGGTGTACCCGGCGGCTCGATGGGCGGAGTCATCGGTAGTGTGCTGAGTTCGACTCCGGTGGCGGTACCCAAGATTGCGACTCCGCAGCGCGTTCGTGTTTCGTCCGGCGTGCAGTCCGGACTTCTGGTTCGCAAGGTGAATCCCACCTACCCGCCGCTGGCACGTCAGGCTCGCATTCAGGGCGTGGTGCTGTTACAGGCCGAAATCAGTAAAGAAGGCAATATTATCAATCTGCAACTGATCAGCGGGCATCCGATGCTGGCTCCGGCCGCCATCGAGGCCGTGAAGCAATGGAAGTACAAACCCTATCTGCTGAATGGCGAGCCGGTTGAAGTCGAGACGCAGGTACAGGTAAACTTCACCCTCGCCGGAGGCTAGACCTCGCGGCTGGCATTTAAGTTTCTGGCTGTTTGGATTGGATTCGGATTGGAACTGTGTGATCGCCCTCCCCTACCCACCTTCGCATCGGTGGCCGGGAGCGGCATTGTGACGGCGCTCGGATAAGGCTACCGTACCTCATCTCCATTTAATGGTACGTCGGGCTTGGTTCGCGCGGCGGCGGCGAAAGCCGCATCGCGCCGGAATTTCAGCACGGCCGGCGGCCGGCACAGCGAAAAAGCGCATCACCGCATCTCAACCATAAGTCTCTCTCACGAGAGTAGAGTTCCGAGGAGGAAAAGCAACTCATGCTGGCAACTCACGTAGGCGTCATTCTCAGTCACATTCCGGCCGCGGCCACCTGGATGCTCCAGGAAGGCGGTGGCATGCCGACCGATCCGCTGGGCCTGTGGAAGCAGATGGGCTGGGTGGCGCGGTCTGTTGTAATTATTC
>Ga0209167_10001145_pt1 | contig 16342 bp, 13 predicted proteins | sample Coa_R1_9_FD_187154 | JGI IMG/M metagenome (GOLD analysis project Ga0209167, IMG submission 187154) | Surface soil microbial communities from Centralia Pennsylvania, which are recovering from an underground coalmine fire - Coalmine... | ecosystem: Environmental > Terrestrial > Soil >... | reverse complement strand
CGTGATGGGACGGGCGTTTCCTTCGCGATTGGCGACAAAATACTCGCCCTGATTGCGCACCAGGAAGTAGCTGTAGGTCTGCGTGTCGCCGGCCAGGTTGCTGCCGCCGAACATCAACCCATAAGAGATCGGATGCGAAGGCGCGGCCTTCTGAGTCAACCGGGCGGAAAATTTGCGATCGCCCGTTTTCGTCCATTCGCTGTTGTAAAACGTCCCGGCGGATCCCATGGCGAAGCGATATACGTCGCCGGTCTGGTTGAACTTGACCTGGTCGGCCGTGCCCCGGTCCGGGCGCACATTCCAGCCGGCGGGGAATTGGCCGTTGCCCTTCACGGCGCGGTCCGGATCGTTATCCGCGTTCTGCGCGAAGACGGCGGCGCACACAAGGGCACACAGGAAGAGAGGTCTCATGATCGCCAAGTATATAAAATGCGTTGCGCTTACAATCGCCATCGTTTGGAAAGCGCGGGGATGATAGCGCCGCCGATGTTCGCCAGATTCGCGTCGGGGAGCGGCGGGCGTTCGGCGCGCGGGTTGACGGCCCGGACCATGGAGGCGGCCAGGCGGCCGAACGCGCGCAATTTCCGGCTGAGCGGATGATGCGCGGGGCGGCCGTTGGCGCGCACCAGAAGCACCGTAACGTCGTCGTCGGAGAGGTTCGCGGGATCGCGCGACGCGATCTCTTTCAGGATCGCTTCCGTGAGACGGTGGGCGTCGACATGGCCCAGTTGACTGACCACCCGCAGCAGTCCGGCCTCGCCGAGAGGTTCTCCGTCCGAGTCGCTTGCTTCGATCAGGGCGTCGGTGTAAGACAGCAGGAAATCGCCGGGTTCCAATTCGATGTCGAACTGCTCGTACTCGGCGCGCGAAACGATTCCCAACGGGAAATTGGTGACGGCCTCGGCAGTGTGTTCGGCCGCGCTCAGAAGACTCCATTGGCGCCGCGATGCCCGGTAGATCAAAGGCCGCGGATGGCCGGCGTTGCAGACCGTGAGCCGTCTCGTGGGGGCGAAAAATGTGGTGACGATCGCGGTCGCGAAAGTCCCGGCCTGCGACAGCTCGGAGAATTGCCGGTTGAGGAGCCGGACAAATTCGGCTTGATCGAGGCGGTTCACGAACCGGCGCATCAGCGTTCGCAGACCGGTCGCGGTGTCGGCAACGGTGCTGCCGTGCCCTGCCACATCGGCCACCAGCAGGCGGGTGATGCGCCCGGTGGCGCAGCTGGAGGCGTAATAGATATCGCCTCCGTGCCGCGATTCGCCGAAGGGCTTGCTGTAGACCCACGCGTCCAGCCCGCCGAATTCGACGCGGCTCTCCGTGAGCTGGCTTCCGCTCCAGACTTCCATGCATTGCATGTGCTGTACCGGCGGGTCGCTCATGAACGTGGCATCAGCGGGAGAGGTGCAGCCAGCGTTTGATGTCGGGACTGAATTCGTGGAAGACGTTGATGCCCGCGTCGACGAGGATCGTATCCGATCCCGCGATGAAGATCGCCGTTCCATTGTGGTATTGCCGCGGCCACCACATGCGCGATACCGCGGCCGCGCCATAGTCGCCCAGAAATTCACTGTAGGCGGGCATCATGCCTCCGCTGTCGTTATGGCGCCAGATCGTATGCAGAAATGCGTCGCCCAGCCGTCCTTTGTACGACGTCCGCGTGGAGCGGAAATAGCGCGTGTCTTCGTGGTCGATCGCCTGCACGGGAAAGAACACACTGCGCTGAACGATGTAATAGCCCACGTGGGAGCCATAGCGTTCGGCGAAAGGGCCCCATCCGTCTCCCCACTGTCCCGGCCGTTCGCGCAGCTGGTCGAAGGACGCCCCCACTAACGCGAAAACCATGTTGTCGACGTCGAACAGGTGCCTCCAATCGTAGCTGAGTTTCTCCTTGACGCTGAGCCCCCTCCATTGCGGCGACGATGGCCCGGAAGTGGCCTTGGTATCGGCCCGCGGCGTTGTCGCATCCGGAGTCGGCGCGGTCTGAGATGCCGTGTCCGGGGAATCCCCTGAACCGTGTTCCTGGGCAAGGCAGAGGCCCGAAACGGTGAGCGCCACCAGAATGGTTCGAAGGATCATTGAATTTCTGACGCCTCTTTCCATAGTAACGTTTCCGCCCGAGGCTCCGTCCGACGCTCTTGTACAGTCGGGGGCTCTTGTAAAGTCCCGGGACTCTTGTAAAGTGAAGGTGAACCGCTATGAGAAACAGTGCCATCTCTGCACTCCTCTTCGCGGCCGTGCTCGCCGCGCAGCGGAAGCCCGACATTCGGGTCGACGTCGATCTGGTTACGGTCGCTTGCTCGGTCACCGATCATAACGGCGCGCCGGTAAAAAATCTCGCGCTCGAAGACTTCAAGGTGACCGATAACGGCCAGCCGCGCGAGATTCGCAATTTGTGGCGGGAATCGGATCTGCCGCTCACGGTCGCACTCGTCGCCGATGTCAGCGGCAGCCAGGCGGGATATGTGAAAGACCACAAGGAAGCCATCGCGCAATTTCTCAAGCAGGTGATCGGCCCGCGCGATCGCGCCATGATCGTGCAGGTCGCCCGGCAGGCCTGGACGCTCTCGGATCTGACCGGTTCTGCCGCGGATCTCGACGCCGCGGTGGACAGAATCGGAGAGCCGGCGACCAAGCGGTTGCGCCTGCTCGGGCCTCCCTGCAGGAATGCGCGTGTGCCACATCCCTGCGGCGGCAGCGCGCTCTGGCACGGTCTGTATTACACGGCGATGGCGTTGAAACCCGTAACGGGCCGGAAAGCGATCGTGATTCTCTCGGACGGTCTCGATACCGGCAGCGATATCAGCCTGAACGATCTCGTCGACGCCACGCAGTCCGCGGAGGCCGTCGTCTATTCCGTCAAGTATTCCAGCCCGGCGCGTTTTGTATCGATCGGGACGATGGTTGCCGAGGCAGTGAGCCATGGTCTGGAACGCCTCGATCATGAGACCGGGGGCGCGACGTTTCCCAATCCCGGCAAGAAAACGTCCGAGGTTTTCGCAAAGATCGAGGCCGATCTGCGCGGCATATATATTCTCGGATTCGCGACCCCGGAGAACGCGCGCGACGGCAAATTTCACAAGCTTGACGTGAAGGTGCCGCGGAACGACGTGGTCGTGCGCTCCCGCGCCGGGTATTTGGCGTCGGCGCTTCCGTGAGGTAAACGCGGCTCATCAAAGCGTGCGCCCGACCCGCCTGTTATTCTCGAATTCGTGGCAGAGCGCGGCTTCAACGACGTAGGAGGCACGCCCGGCGGGATCGGCGAGTTCCTGATCGGTTTCGTTATGGCCTGCGTGGGCGGATACCTTCTGACCAATCAGGTGACCGTAGCCGGCTCTTACTGGAATTTCGGCGGCGCCAACACTTTCGGCATCACGCTGATACCGATGCTGATTGGAATCGCTTTGCTGTTCTGGAACGGCCGGAGCGTCGGCGGGTGGGTATTGACGGCCGGCGGCGCGCTCTTTATTTTCGCGGGCGTCCTTGCAAACCTGCACATTTACTTCCAGCCGACGAGCCTGTTCCACACGATGGTTATGCTGGTCCTGGCCGTTGGCGGACTCGTTCTGATCGCCCGCTCGATGCGGGCTCACTGATTACTTACCGGCGTAACTCACGCGCCAGATGGAACCGGAGCCGTCGTCGGAAACCAACAGCGATCCGTCGGGCGCGGTCGCCACGCCTACCGGCCGTCCCCAGACGTCGCCATTGGGCGTGAGAAAGCCGGTCAGAAAATCTTCATAAATCCCGGACGATTTCCCATTCCTGAGCGGAACGCGCAGCACCTCGTAGCCCGATCGCACCTGCCGGTTCCACGAACCATGTTCGCCGGCGAAAATATCGCCCCGATACTCGGCGGGAAATTGCTTGCCGTCGTAAAAAGTTATCTGCAGCGAAGCTGAATGGGATTGCAGCAGAACGTCCGGCAGGATCGTTTTGTCTTTCAATTCGGGATGCTTACCCTGCAGCCGGGGATCCGGATTGCCGCCCAGGTAATACCACGGCCATCCGTAGAACCCGCCTTCTTCCACATGGCTGATGTAGTCGGGCGCCAAGTCGTCGCCCAGTCCATCGCGTTCATTCACGGAGCACCACAACTGGCCGGTCGTCGGATTCACCGCGATGCCCGAGGGGTTGCGGATACCCGAGGCGTAAACCTTCACGAATTTGCCCTCCGGCGTGTATTCGAGAATGTCGGCGCGGTGGGTTTCGCTGGGATGGTCGTCGGGATCGTCGAGATTCGACGCCGAACCCACTCCGACGAACAGACGTTTGCCGTCCAGCGAAAGTGCGAGGTCGCGTGTCCAGTGCCCGTGATCGGGAACCGGCTTCCCGGCCTCAACCGCGGCATCGTAGGCGCGCCACGCAACTTCATCGCGCGGCCGGCTGGAAGGCAGCGCCGCGATGACTGTTTCGGGCTTGCCGGCAGCTTTCAGGTCGCCGGATTTGTAGGCGTAGCGCACCACGGAGTCGGTGTTCGCCACATACAGCCATTGCGGATTCGGACCTGCCGGATAGAAGACCATGCCATAAGGCTCATGAAAACCGGTGGCGAATACTGAAGTCTGGCCAGGCTTGCCGTCCGCCGAAATGCCACGGAAAACCCGCACCTGCCCGGCTTGCGTCTCCGCGAGGAAGATGTCGCCATTCGGGGCTACGCGTATCACGCGGGGCATTCTCAAGCCGTCCGCGAAGAGCCCGACATGGAAACCTGCCGGCGCCTGCGGCATCGTCCCGGCTGGTCTGGGAACGATCCGCGATCTCAGGGTGGCGGACTCCGTCATGAACGGTTTTGGCAAGTCCGCGATAGCGACCTTTCGGAACGCGCCCGGCTTGATCCCGCTCGATGTAACGAACGCCGCGTGGCCCGTCAGAACGCTTGCGGGGTTGGCCTCGCCCATCATCAGTTCTGTTGCGCCCACCGCGAGCAGTGAAGCGAAAAGAGCTGTTACGGGACGGTTGACTGTCTTCATGATTTCCCTTCGCCAGTATATAGAAAAACCGGTACACGCGACTTCAGCGTTCTTACGAATGAAAAAGGCCGGAGCGAGAGAGAGGATCTCTCGTTCCGGCCCGTGTTCGGAAACCGACTGAGGGAGTTGTCAATTCTCGAACACCGTAAGCGGAATGGAGGCGAGGTATTGCGGATTGCGGCCACGTGTTCCGGGAATGCTGTAGCCACCTTTGGCGGTCCAGACCTCACTGAGCTGGCAACCCGCTTCTCCGCAACGGAAGACCAGGTGAGGCGTAATGGCCTCGTTGACTTTGCCTTCCAAACGGTTCGAAAGGGCAAGCACGGAGCGACCGGTTTCGCTGTTGCCGATGCGAACGATCTTGTTACCCGCATTGTCTTCGAACCGGACTGTGTAGTGTCCGGCTTGAGCGGGTCCGCCCGGAACTGCGAACGCGAACGGAATGTCCGCTTTGAGGGTCGTCTGGCCATAGGCGAAGGTCCCGAGGGACAGCGCGACTGCCGCAACCACGAAAAGACGATTAGCGATGCTCTTCATTTCCTGCCCCCTCCTGAGAGGCTTTGTCTCCCGGCGGCCTTTCTTGCCTTCCCGGAATACGCGTTCTAATGATGCATTCGGTCCACCATTCGTTTTTCAGGCGTAAATGATTGAATACAGGTGCGCCCCGGAACGTCTCGGGGGCTTCGGTGAACATTCCGGTTCATCACTGTGAACCTTCGGGTTCATCGGCCGGTTGCGCTCATTGCTACACTCACTTTCATGCTGGACGCGACGGCAGAGCCAGTGCCCGAAGCTGCGAAGTCCACGCTGCTCAAGGCATCGACGATGATTTATCTGTTCCGGGCGCTGACGGAGTCGAGCTCGGCTTCGGGTAAACGCGATGTGGAACTGCATCTGATCCGGCTCGTCAACGATGTCTCGGGAACGGACGGAGGATTTGTCGTTCTCGCGGAGGCTGGAAGACCGCTGAGCGATACGTTTCGGGAGCGCGATTTTCCCGGCCTCGATGGCATTGTCGAGCGTGTTGCCGCCGAGGGGGTTGTTTATCAGCCGGAGAATGGCGGAGCCACGGCCGGTCCTTTATACGACCGCAATGGGATCGCGGGCGTGATGGGCGTGCTTGGGCCGGATTGCAGCGAAGTTCTCGGCGCGGTTCTGACGCTGGCTTCGACGGCTCTGACCGCCGTTGAGGAATTCGAAGAGCTCAGAACGGAGAACATCTTACTCAAGTCTCAGACAAGGGCGGACGATTCCGGCATGATCGGTGAGAGCAAGGCTGTCGTTCACCTGAAAAGCCTGATCGAGCGCGTGGCGCCGCAGGACGTATCAGTGCTGATCCTCGGTGAAAGCGGCACGGGCAAGGAACTCGTGGCGCGCATGATTCACATGCGCAGCCGGCGTTCGGCGCGGCCCTTCGTCGCCATCAATTGCGCGGCGTTGAGCGAAACGCTGCTTGAAAGCGATCTCTTCGGCCACGAACGCGGCGCTTTCACCGGTGCGGTGGCGCAGAAGAAGGGCAAGCTGGAAATGGCGGAGGGCGGCACGGTCTTTCTGGATGAAATCGGCGAGCTTGCGCCAGGCCTCCAGGCCAAGCTTCTGCGGGTGCTGCAGGAACGCAACTTCGAACGCGTGGGCGGTACCCAGACTCTGCCGCTCGACATCCGGCTGCTGGCGGCCACCAACCGGGACTTGAGCGCTGAAGCGACGCGCGGGCATTTCCGGCTGGATCTCTTTCACCGGCTCAACGTGATCGCCCTCAAGGCGCCGCCGCTGCGGGAACGCATGGACGATATTCCGCTGCTGACCGCGCATTTCATGAAACTGGCGGGCGCGCGCTGCGGACGGCGATTGGAGGGCGCGACGGAGGAATGCCTGCGTTGTCTGACGCGGTATCCGTGGCCAGGCAATATCAGGGAGCTGCAGAACGCGATCGAGCATGCGGCCATTCTGGGATCGTCGGAATGGCTGAAGCCGGAGGATCTGCCCGAAACAGTGCTGGAAGCGGCCGACCCGGCCGATCTGGCGAGCCCGTACCGTGCGGCTTTGGGCGAAGCGCGGCGGGAGTGCGTAATCAGGGCGTGGAACGAGGCTGGCGGGGATCACGACGGGGCGGCCCGCATTTTGGGCATGCATCCCAATTCCCTGCGGCGTCTGATCCGGCATTTGGGTTTGAAGGAGACCCTCCACGGATAACCCGGTACACGCGGCTTGAGTTGCGTTGGCGCGGACTTGAAAAACGCGCCTGAAGGCGCGTGTACCGCCCCGCGAGATTGACACTCAACCGATGTAACTTATAGGATCGATGAGTTCCATGAAAACCTACATCAGCCTGCTCGGCGTGCGGGACACAAACCGGAGACGTGGAAATGCGTTCCGCTGAAGAAGTAGGTTGGATTATCGACTATGAAGACAAACCTCACCTTATTCGTGCTATTTGCGGCCGCGGCAGTAACAAGCCTTGCCCAGCAAAACGTTCCCTTCGACAAGACTTTCAACATCCCGGTAGCGCCCACGGGTCTGGCCGGCCGCAAGCTGCCGAAGTTGCCCATGGAGTTCGACACCGGGGAAGGCCAAAGAATCCGCGTGGCCGCGGTGACCAGGGCGCTCGAATACCCCTTCAGCCTGGCGTTCCTGCCGGACGGCAATATGCTGGTGACCGAACGCGCGGGCCGTCTGCGCATCATCCGCAACGGCGTGCTCGATCCCAAGCCAGTGGGCGGTCCGCCATCTTATTGGTCCGGTGAATCCGGCGCGCCGGGCGCGGTGCACGGGTATATGGATATCGCGCTTCATCCCCAGTTTGCCGACAATGGCTACATTTATCTCACCTACACAAAGCCTATTGACGACAAGCGCAGGGTGGTTGCCATCGCGCGCGGCCGTTGGAATGGCCAGGCGCTCACCGAAGTGCGCGACATTTTCGTGTCGGACCAGGGAGGCACGTCGCGCATCGCGTTCGGCCGCGACGGCACGCTTTTCATGACCACGACCGGCAACGATCCGCAGAATCCGAATACCTTGGGAGGTAAGGTGCTGAGGTTCCGCGACGATGGCAGCATCCCACCCGACAACCCTTTCGTCGGCGTGGCCGGCAAGAGGCCCGAGGTTTATGCGCTCGGAATCCGCAGTTCGTTGGGGCTGGCAGTGCATCCGGGAACCGGCGAAATGTGGGAGAACGAGAATGGCCCCAACGGAGGCGATGAGATCAATATCCTGAAGCCCGGCGCGAACTACGGTTGGCCTTTGGTGAGCTACGGGCGCACTTATCAGGGACCGTGGCAGTCCGCGCCTCCCGGGCATGCGGGCTTCGAGCCCCCCGTGGTGATCTGGAACCCGGCGATAGCGGTCTCGGGCATGGCTTTCTACACCGGAGACAAACTCCCGAAATGGAAGGGCGACGTTTTCGTCGGCTCGCTGCGCACTGGCGAAATTCCGGGAACGGGGCATCTGGAGCGCATACTCTTCAACCAGAAGATGGAGGAATTGCGGCGCGAGTCGCTGCTCACCGAACTGCGGCAGCGGATTCGCGATGTACGCCAGGGCCCGGATGGACTGCTTTACCTGCTCACCGACGAGAAGGAAGGGGCGGTGCTGAGGATTGAGCCGGCGCCGTAGCCGTAAACCTGTAATCATGCGGACCACCAGGCCTGGGAAAGACGCTGCAGAACCGCGCCCCGGCCGGCACTGTCTCCTGTTACGACTTGGCCTGCGATCTTGCGGGCACACTCAAAGGGCTGCCTGAAGATCTGGCGAACGATCCGAAATGCATGCAGGGCCTCGGTATCGATGCCCGATTGAATTCTTTGGGATTTGAATCAGCTCGCCACGGCGGCCGACCGCCTGGAATTCGGCCGCCATGTGAGAAAACGCTGTCGGCATAATTCCTCGAACGTGAATGCGGCCACCCGCTCCCGGCCGATACTTTCGAGCTCAGCATCGCACTCCAGGTCCTTTGCCAGCCGCTCCAGAGTCCGGCCGTCGCACAATTTCAGGAACGACGCCGACAGCGGCGTCAGTTCCACAATGTGCGTGGCGTGGGGCCTGCCGGTTCGGGTTGCCAGGGTGACCCGGCGCATGGAAGGCCGCGGGAGCCCGTCGCCACGGCGGAGAGATTCGATGACCGCGCCGATGTCCACTTCGAGATCGAATATCCGAACCTCCGGGCGCAGTAAAGGAACGATCGACCGCGGCGGTCGTTTTGCCCGAGCAGGCGCCAGACTTCTTTCCGCGCTGCTGTCCGCCATGCGCTCTCCCAGCCGCAGCAAAGCCTCGAGTGCTCCGTCGGATTCATCTCCGCGCAGATAAGTCGACCGCACAAAGCCCTCGAAACCCGAGCTGAATTGAGTGGAGGCGTAATAACGCTCCCGCTTCTCGCCGTCCATGCTCTGCGCCGGGGACGAGGCTTCCCAAGTTTCGAAAACAGCCTGAATGCCGCCCCGCGACTGGTGCAGCGCCGCGGTAACCCAGTGGAAACGCTCGAGGGCGCGCAGCACAAATGTGCGCAAATGTTTCAGCCGGGCGCGGTCCAGCGCCGGCGCGGGCACGCCATAAAAATTACAGAAAATATCCGGGAGCGAGGCAATCAGGTTATGTTCGCTCTGGTCCAGCCTCCAGCCCTGATAAGACATGTCGGAATATACGTCGTCCAGCACGAGTTTGCCGCGGAACCGGTTGTGCAGCGGTGTCCCGGCCAAAGGCGCGACGATGTGAAGTTGCGGATCTACGCGCTCATGGCGCGCCGCATCCATCAAAAACGAGGTGGTCTGCCACATGTCTTCTTCGGTCTCTTCCGGAAAGCCGGTGATTAACGAAACCGTGGTGTCGATGCCTATGGAAGTGCAGCGCCGAATCCGTGCCGCAGCCCCGGCGAGATCGAGGTCCTTCTCGATCAATCGCTGCAGGCGCGGAGATCCGGTCTCCACGCCGAAGAAGACGCTTCTGCACCCAGCCCGATACATCAGTTCGATAAGTTCGTCGTCGATGCAGTCCGTGCGCGCGCTGCAACCCCATAGAAAGTTTTCCCCGGAATCGAGCATCGCCTGGCAGAACGCGGCTACGCGCTTCCGGTCCACCGTAAACATGTCGTGGACCAGGTCGAAGCTCGTTGCATGGTACTCACGTTTGGCCCTTCTCATCTGCGCCAATACCGCTTCCGGGGATTTCAGCCGGAACCGCCGCCGGAAAAAATCGTTCGTGGAACAAAAGGTGCAGGAAAATGGGCATCCTCTCCCCATCTCCAGCGAGAAGGAAGCAAGGGCGTCCATTCCAGGCAGCAGATCGAACGCAGGAAAGGGCAGCGTATCCAAGTCGGTTACCACCGGACCCTCGGGGTTGCGAACGACGGAACCACCGCTCCGGAACGTAATCCCCGGAACCAACGCGAGGGCCGGCGATCTTACACCGCTCCTCAGCACCGTTCCCAGCACCGCGGGAAGCGTCTCATCCGCTTCGCCGCGAACAATCAGATCCACAAACGGAAACGCCTGCAGCGTGGGCACGTCCACCACGGACGCCTGCGGGCCGCCGAGCACGATGAAAGTGTCCGGGTAAGCCTTTTTGAGCCGGTCGGCCAGCCGAATGGTCAACGGATACGAACTGCAGATCGTACTCAGCCCGATTACGTCGAATCCTGAGGGAATCCGCGCAGCCGCGTATGCGCAGAAATCGTCTTCGGCCCGTGCGCTTCCGGCGCCCAGATACTCGTAAAAGAGCCGGTTCAGATCCAGAATCGTGGGCGTTTCCGATTTCTCGCGCAGTATTGCCGCGAGTGTCAATACTCCGAGGGGAGGATATTCCGCAGTCTCCCGGATGCGCTCAGAGCCGGCGTCCTCGCCGAAGTCCGTGACAGTCGCCGCGCTGACGAGACAGATACGCATCGCGTTCGCACCCGCGCTCCGCCGGCTCGGACGCCCTACTCGTTACCACTCTCATCGCCGCCAACAGGGTGGCCGTGATGGTCGATAATGACGAGCGGCCACTCAGTCTTCTCTTTCAAGTCGTGCTTTACCCAAGTCAACAACATGCTGTCGAGATGGGCTCTAAGGCGAGCTTGCTGCTCCGGTGTTGCTTTCAAAGTTCCCAGATCGACGTCGACTTCGATAATTGGGAGGCCGGGAGCCTTCTTCTTCGCCGTTGCCTTTGCCGTTGCGCGTTTGCGTGCCATTAGGAGAACTCTACCCGATCATGAACTTTGCCGCAAGGGAAAAATCGGGAAATAGCCGCAGTCAACGTTCCGCGCCGGCCGCGGGGTTGTCGTCGAGAACCCAGATGCTTCCCGTCCGTTCCAGCGCGTTGTACAGGATCTGATTGGCCGTCAGGGATAGAGACGGCAAGGTTCCGCTCAGTTCTTCGAGCGAAATTCGGCCACTGTGAAATGGCATGACCTCGGCGGGCGCGCCTTCGGGCCGCCTGGTCGCGGGATTCAATGCTTGCCGCCAGAGACAGCCGAACCCGTCGCGTCGCGAGTAGAAGAGCAGTGCATCGCCGCGTTCCGTCCAAATCGGCATGTCATCCCAGGAATCGCCGCTGGTAACGGGAATCCAGGAGGACTCTGCCGCCGGTTTGCCATCCTGCAGCGGAATCGCGAAGATCTGTGCGCGGTCGCCGCGCGTTTGCGCCGCCGTCAGCGCCATCCATTTCCCGTCCGGCGAAAACCGCGCTCTGTCCAGGTTGTAGCGTGAACTCGAGATCATGGTCCGCGACCCGTTGGACAGAGTAATAACGCCGATTCGCACCGGGTGGGAATGATCGGCGAACAATATCGAATCTCCCGCGCGCGACCAGTCCACCACGCGCCCACAGTCTTCACAAACCCTTTCCGCAACCGATACCGAAAGGTCGGGATTGATCGCGGCCGTGTATATCGCTTCCCGGCCGGGCCCGCAAACCGACCATGCGGCGCGTGAGCCATCCGCCGAAATCGCGGCGGAACATTTATCCGTCGCGTCGACCGTCACTGGTGATTCCCTTCCGGTTGAAACGTCTCTGATCCACACGCCGCGGCTGGGGCTGCGTCCCAGCAGGAAAACCACCCGTGTGCCGCCTGCGTTCATCGAGGCGCTTGTATGATAAGCCGCGCCGGCCGTCAGCTTTTGTGGCTCTTTATCCCTCACATGGCCGCTTTCGTCCACGCTCCGCGACCACAGGTTGACTTCGTATCGATAGCTTGTAAAAGCGATCGCTCCCGAGGGCGCCGGATAGGGATCGTCGTCGATGCCCGTCCCGAACGTCAGCGTCCTGGGCGGCGCCTGCGCCCGCCAATTGCGTGTCGAAACGGGAATATCGAGCACGAACCGGGCCGTGTCGTCCCGCGCCGCGAAGACCACCCTGTCGCGCCGCCACCCTCCAGGCTGAAAAATGGTGGAGAGCCCGGATCGCGTCACGGAGTCCCATGCTCCGGTCTTCACCGCTGTTCCCTCCTCGGAACCGTCGTGAACTGTAGTCACCCACCAATCGGGCGCCGGCTCTGTACCCGACTTCCAGGCGTCGACTCCCTGAAACAGAATGTGCCCGCCGTCCGGCGTCCAGACGGGAAACCGGGCGTCGGCAAACGAGGGCTGCAGCTGCCGGGGCACACCACCGGTGGCGGGAACGATCCATGTGCGCGCCGAAGGCATGAGGTTCGCGGCTTCGCCAACCCAGTAGGCGATCCATTTGCCGTCCGGAGAGAAGCGCGGATTGTTACCCCGTGGCGCAACCAGACGTTCTTGTCCTCCGAAACTCGGGATCACGTAAACGCCGCCGCCCTGACGCTCGGAACGAAATGCAATCGAGCCTCCGTCGGGAGAAAAGGACGGCTCGGTATCGTCGGCCGGATTATTGGTCAGCCGTATGGGCTCTCCGCCGCTCATCAGGCGAACGAAGATATCGAGGTTCCTGCCGCCCTCGGCCCGATCGGACGCGAAGGCCAGCAGGCGTCCGTCATTGGATAACGCCGGCGATTCCGCCAACCCATCGTCCCAGGTGATCCGACGCAGCACCGGGCGCGGCTCCACCTTTGCGCCGCGGGACACAACAAAAATTGCTCCCGCCACAGCCGCGGCGATCGCCAGCAGCCCAATGCCGCCCGCGACCAGCCAACGCCGCCGGCCGGCCCCAGTACCCGATATCGTGCTTCGCCGGTCGTTCGCCTGCCCGGCAGCTTCGAGCATGTGAGCCACGTCGTGAGCCGAACGCGCGCGTTCTTCGGGATCTTTGTTCAGACAAAACCGCAGCAGATCGTCCAGGTCGTCCGGCAGATCGGGCACTGCTTCGCGGGCAGGCCGCGGGTCCGCGTGCAGAATGTTTGCCGTGATGCCGATATCCGAAGGCGCCGAGAAAGGCCGCGCGCGGGTGAGCATCTCGTAGAAGACGATGCCGAAAGAAAAGATGTCGGAGCGCGCGTCCACGCGTAAACCCGAAATCTGTTCGGGCGACATGTAACCGACCGTGCCCTCGATGCGAACCTGGCCATTCAGCAGCCCGGTCTCCATGCTCCGGGTAGGCGCGTCTTCGGCCTTTTGTCGCTCCTGCGTATCGGATGGTCCCGGCGCATCGAAACGCCGCGCGAGTCCAAAATCCACCACCTTAATCACGTTCCGGCGCGTCACCATGATGTTGGCGGGTTTGACATCGCGATGCAGTATGCCCACATCGTGCGCCGCCGCCAGCGCCCGGGCGATCTGTACCGCGAACTGAATCGCTTCCTTCGTGCGGAGCGCGCGTTGGGCGAGCACCTGGCGCAGGGTCTGCCCTTCGATGTACTCCATGGCGATGTAAACGGTACCGTCCACTTCGGCCACGTCGTAAACTCTGACGATATTGGGATGGTCGAGCGCCGACACCGCGCGGGCCTCGCGGATGAGGGAGCTGAGGTGCGATTCGCCGGCGTCAGGCCGCAGCGTTTTCAGCGCGACTTCGCGGCCCAGGACGAGGTGGGTCGCCTGGTAGACCTCGCCCATCCCGCCGGAGCCGAGCCTGCGGCCGATTCGGTATTGACCGAACACCGTTCCCGAAGAGAGCGACATGATTTACCGGTTTCCGCGGTATTCCACTACGACCAGGGTGAGGTCGTCGGCCTGCTCGGCCCCGGCAGTGAAGTCGAGTATCGCCTTGTGAATGGTCGCGTGGAGTTGGGCGCAGTCCGCGCCGCCGGCGCTCTTCACCGCTTCGCGAAGACGCTTGCGCCCGAAAAAATCGCCGGCGTCGTTCTGCGCTTCCGTAACCCCGTCCGTGTAAAGAACGATGCGGTCCCCCGGCGCGAGGTCGCGGTGACCCAGCACGAAAGGCGCTCCGGGAACCAGCCCTACCGGCATCGAAGTGGCTTCGAGTTTTTCCATCTCGCCCGTCATGCGCACAAGAAGCGGAGCGCAATGGCCGGCGTTGGCGTAGGTCAGGCGTCCCGCGGAATCGAGCTTCGAGTAGAACATCGTCGCATATTTGCCATGCTCGGCGCGAGCGCTCAGGAATGTGTTGATGCGTGAGAGCACTTCGGGAATATCCGTGGTGGACGACGCGCTCAGGAACGCGCCCTGCAGAAAACTGGCAAGCAGCGCGGAACTCACGCCCTTTCCCGAAACGTCCGCCACCACAAGGGACCATGTATCCGGACCGATCGCGACGACATCGTAATAGTCCCCGCCCACCTGATGCGAACTCTCGCTCGATCCGCAAACCACGAACCATCCCTCTTGCGGCAGCTCCCGCGGCATGAGGCTGTGCTGAATGCGCCGCGCTACGTCGAGCTCTTCCTCCATCCGCTCTTTGGCGCGCTGCTCTTCGAGCAGGCGCGCGTTCTCGAGCACCGTGGAGGCCTCGATGGCCAGCGTCTGCAGGAGTTCCCGGTTGCCTCCCGCCAGATCGACAGTGGTGACACGCGAGTCCATATAAAGGACGCCCGCATTCGCCTTCCCCATCGAGAGCATCTGAGTCGCGCCGGAGCCGCTCAGATTCACATGCACCAGGGGGACGCAGACCACGCTGCGCAGTTCCAGATCGGTGATGGTGTTGCCCGGCGACTGCCCGCTCGCCGCGGTGGGATCGAACGACATCGAAAACAGATCGCGGCGGCTTTCGAGCGCCTGCTGAATCAGGCGGCGCGGCACGCGAAGCTCGTCGGGAGGCAGATCGCCTCCTCCGGAGGAACGGGCGGTGCGCACCTGCAGTTCGCGCGCCTCGTTGAACAGCAGCAGAAAGCCGCGCTCCGCGCCGGTGACGGAGAGAGCCGCGTCGAGGACGGTATTCAGAACATCGTCCGTCGAGAAGGAGCTCTGCAGCGAACGCGCCACCTCGAGCACCGCCCGCAGCTTTTCGAGGTTCGAAGCCCCCGTGCGGCTGGTGTCGCTGACGACCGGCCTGGCCAGCAGTTTCTGGATCTCCTCGCCGGTGCGGGTGAAGTGGATCTGATAGCCATCGGGAACGCCGAACTCGATGCGTTCGGATCCTTCGAGACGCAACGACTTCTCGACGCGCTCGCCGTTCACCCAGATTCCATGCCGGCTGCCGAGATCTTCGAGGACAAAGTGACCGTCGCTGCGGGCAATCTGCGCATGATTTCTGGACACACGCGTGTCCCGCAAAATGAGATTGTTGTCGGGCGCGCGGCCCATCCGGAAAGGGAACGGAAACACAGGCACACGAACGCGGCGGCCGTTGGGGTCGACGACGATCAGGGTCGCTTCCGCCAGCGGAGCTTCCGCGGTGACTTCGGGATTCGCTGTCATGGGCGCGCAGCGGAAACGCCGGCGCGCTCGAGTTCCTGCGCCCGTAGCGACTGGCAGTGCGAACAATAACCGCCTACCTCGGTCCGCGCGAGCACGATCTGAAATCCGAAATGCGCTTCAATCTGCTTGCGCAGGCGCTGCAGCGGCTCGCCGAAAAACTCCTCCACTTTCCCGCACCCGAGGCAGATGACGTGCGCATGTTCCTGCTTGCGCCGCGTCTCGTAATAATGCTGCTCACCGGACTGGTGCATGAGATCCAGCTCATCCACCAGACCGCCTTCCTTGAGCAGCTTCAGCGTGCGGTAGACGGTGACGCGATTCAGCTTCGGGTCCTTCTCTTTCGCCAGTTGATAGAGGCGCTCGGCGTCGAGATGCAGGCCCGTCTTGTCGATGAGGTCGAGCAGGATCTTCCGCTGGCGCGTCAGACGCACTGCGTGCTCGGGAAGAGTCTTTCGGGAGGAAGGCGAGGTGGCCATCGGGCGTGTTACCAGTTTATCCTTTGCGCTCGGGCCACGTCTGAAGGTCACCGCCGTCATGAATGCTCTCGGTAGAGTAGGAGAGAAGGCGATGCTTGTGGCGCGACCCACTCTCCCCTCGTCGAACCGGACGGGCGGATTTCCCGCATCCGGCTCACCTGAAGACTCTCGCCTCGGGCATGCACAGGCAGTTGCG
>Ga0209167_10001142_pt1 | contig 16359 bp, 12 predicted proteins | sample Coa_R1_9_FD_187154 | JGI IMG/M metagenome (GOLD analysis project Ga0209167, IMG submission 187154) | Surface soil microbial communities from Centralia Pennsylvania, which are recovering from an underground coalmine fire - Coalmine... | ecosystem: Environmental > Terrestrial > Soil >... | reverse complement strand
CCACGGACCGCGCGCACGGCTTCGGGATTTCGACGGTCGCGGACGGCGCGCCGAAAGGAACGGCGCCGGGACTGGTGTTGTCGTCTCCGCCGGAGAAGGAATGCTACCGGCTGGAAAAAGGACAACCAGTGACGGTCGAGATCGAGGCGAAAACACCAGGAACGTATAAGTTCAAGTGCTGCGTACATTGCGGAATGGGGCACGGGCGCATGAAAGGGGAGTTGGTCGTCGATCCGACGTGACGTGAATTGACTGCTGACGTAGAGCGATCTACGCGCGGCGGGCTGCGTTGGCGGAGTCTGTGCCGATCGTCGCGAGAAATGACGCTAGTTCGGCAGGGTCGGCGACGGGCGGGTAGCAGGTGGTTTCAACGCAGACCAAGGCTTGTGGCTTTGCCGCGTCGAGATGCGGCAACGTTTCCCGAAGAGCGGACGCGAGAGAAGCCGTGGCAACGCTCACCGGCGAAATGCGGAGGACGGACTTCGCGAAGCGGTAGACTTCGTTGGCGGCGGATTCGAGCGCGACAGATTTTGGGTCGTTCGCGGCACCAAGAATAATGACCTGCAGAACGCCCCGTTTGTGCAGCAGGACTGCCAGCCCATAGGTCGCTGCGAAAATTCCGTACTGCGGCGCCCGTCCAGCAAAGGCTTCCAAAGTTTTCTCCGCCCAATCGTGATGGAAGCGCTCGCCGGTGAAAGCGTAGAGACGATCGAGAACGATTGCGGCGACCGCGTTCGCGCCGGGCGTCGGCGAATCCTGCAGGGCCTTGCGGCGAACCTCCAACCCGCCCATTGCCGCAGCATCTTTCGCGCGGTCGAAGAAGCCTCCCGCATCGGGATCGCCGAAGCGTTCGATGGCGACTCGCATGCAGCGCTCGGCGGTGTCGAAGTAGCGGCGATCGAGCGTGACTTCGTACGCGTCGAGGAGCGCGGCAGCGGCGAAAACTTGGTCGTCAAGCGAGCCGTCGAGGCGAGGGCCGCCGGCGCGATGCAGAAAGCCCTTCGATTCATCCCACGCTTCGGCCAGCAGGCGATCCAGAGTTTTCAGGCCGAAAGCGCGGCAGTCGTCGCGTTTTAAAACGCGGGCCGCTTCGAGATAGGCGGAGACGAACATCGCATTCCAGGCGACATAAAGAGTGTCATCGACCCCGGGAGTTGGGTGGCGCCGGCGGCGGGCGTCGAGCAATTTACCTTTTGCGCGGGCGAGAAGCAGGCGCGCATCCGCTTCGCTGATCTTCAGCGCGCTCGCGACCATTTCCAGCGACGCCGAAATCCATAAGACGTTTTTCTCGGGATTGTGGTGCATTTCGCCGTGCGGGTGCACGTCGTAATAGATTTCGATCGCGCGCGATTCTTCGGGCGTGAGCGCGGCGCGCACCTCAGCCTGCGTCCAGGTGAAGTAATCGCCGTCGTCGTCGAGCGTCTGGTCGGCATCCTGGCTGGCGTAGAAGCCGCCGCGCTGCTGGTCGGAGAGAACTTCGTTGACCCAGGAAACGATTCCTTCCGCAACTTCGCGATAACGGGGCAGATGAAACGCTTGATAGCCGTGCAGATAGTTTTTCAGAAGCTCGGAATTGTCGTAGGACATTTTCTCGAAGTGCGGAACGCACCAGCGTTCGTCGACCGAATAGCGATGGAATCCGCCGCCGAGCTGATCGTGGAAACCGCCGGCGGCCATCCCGTCGAGCGTGCGCTTGGCGATTTCGTGAAGATTCGCGCCGGCAGGCCCGGTGCGGCGTTCCAGCAACAGATCGATCACGGAGGAGTGCGGGAATTTCGGCGCCTGGCCGAAGCCTCCGCGCGTTTCGTCGAACAGGCGCAGGGCTCCGCTGATGATCGTGTCCACGACTTCCGCGTCGAGCGCAGCACGCGCGCCGTCGAAAACTTCCGCTTTGGCGACAGCTTCTTCGAGCGCCTGTGCGGAGCCGTCGATTTCCGTGCGGCGAGACTGAAAGGCTTCGGCAACGGCGAGCAGGATGCGCTTGAAGCCGGGGCGGCCCATCATGTCTTCGGGCGGGAAGTACGTGCCGCCCCAGAAGGGCTTTCCCTCAGGCGTGAGGAAGGCCGTGAGCGGCCAGCCGCCCTGGCCGGAAATCGCGCTGATCGCGGACTGGTAGCGCGAATCGACGTCAGGGCGCTCATCGCGATCGACCTTCACCGGAATGTAATTCCGATTGATGAGCGCGGCGATTTCGGAATTTTCGTAGCTCTCGCGGTCGATGACGTGACACCAGTGGCACCAGACTGCGCCGACGTCCAGAAGAATCGGCTTCGATTCGGCGCGCGCTTTTTGAAAGGCTTCTTCGCCCCATTCGTGCCAGTCGACCGGCTGGTGCGCGGCGGAGCGCAGGTAGGGACTCGCGGAATGTCTCAGGCGATTGGTGGATTCGTTCGGCACGGGATCGAAATTATTGAATCGGCTTGTCGTGGCCGGCGTCGCGTGGATCGATGGGTTTGCGTCCGGCAAAACCTTCGTCCTGCGCGTGATAGAAACGGATGCGATCTTCGCCCAGCTTCCAGCAGAGATAGACGTCCTGGTTGTCGATGCGCGCGGGGAAATCGAGAAGGCCGACGTCGAGATCCTTGACGATGCAACCGGTGGACTGAATGCGTTCGAGGGCATCGCGCACAGAAGATTCGAATTTCGTCCGGATGGCGCGCCACTTAGCGGCTTTTTCGTAGGGGACCTGCATGCCCCCCGAAATCTGGATGCGTTCGGCGAGCTCCGCGAGTTTCTTCTCCGGCTCGACCATCTTGCGACGCGCTTCCATGGCTTCGATGAGCACGGGCTCGAGCTGGGAGCGGAGGCGCTCCGCTTCGGTCAACGAGAAAAGCTTGGATTCGCCTTCGTCAGGCATTCGCAAACTCCGGCAAAAACGACAAAACCCGGGCAGATCCGTCACCCCGTCCGCCGAAGAGGCGGCAGGGTTCCCGCCAACCACGGCAGGCGGGACGACAACCAAACAAGACAGCAATTCTACGTAAACTAGCCGCCGATGTAGACCATGGTGCGCGAGGGCGGCACGAATCCGGGCTCGTTGATGCGGTGGCCCTTCTCCTTTTCATGCACGATCGCCAGGATTTCGTCGGCGATTTCGCGATCGGTTGCGCCGCCGCGCAGCAGCGATTTTAGATCGTGATCGTCCTTGCTGAAAAGGCATGTGCGCAACTTACCATCGGCGGTCAGCCGGATGCGCGAGCAAAAGCCGCAAAACGGTTGAGTGACCGGTGCGATGAGGCCGATTTCGCCGCGGCCGTCTGCGAAGCGATACTTGCGCGCCGTTTCACTGCGCTCGTGGAGCACCTGCACGAGCGGCCAACGCGCCGCGATGCGCGCGTGGACTTCCGCCGCAGGAACGACCATGGCACGCGTCCAGGCACGGTCGGCGTCGAGCGGCATGAATTCGATGAAACGCATGATCAGATCGCGCTCGCGCGCAAATTCAGCAAACGCTTCCACCTCGTCGTCATTAAAGCCGCGGACCAGGACGGCGTTGACCTTCACCGGACGCAGAGACGAATTCTGCGCCGCCTCGATCCCGGCCATCACCTGATCGAAGGTTTTGGTCCGGGTAATGCGTTCGAATCGCCGGCGGTCGAGTGAATCGAGGCTGATGTTGATGCGGTCGAGACCGGCGGCAATCAGGGCGTCGCAGCGTTCGGCAAGCAGATGACCGTTGGTGGTCATCGAAAGATCGCTTACGCCGATCGCCTTCAGGCGGGCAATGAAGGTTTCGACGCCGGGACGGACGAGCGGCTCGCCGCCCGTCACGCGGACCTTGTGGATCCCCAGGCGGACCAGCAGCGCAACGAGGCGCTCGTACTCGTTCCATTCGAGCAGTTCGTCGTATGCGACGTGGTTTTCCGGATTGGCGGAGCGACAATACACGCAGCGAAAATTGCAGCGGTCAGTGACGGAGACGCGAAGATCGCTGATCGGGCGTCCGAATTTGTCGATGAGGCGCATTGCGCTGCTTTCGCTTGACCGCTTCCGTTCGATGCTTGCGGGATCCGAAAGGATCCCAGGGCCGCCCGCGAATCGATTGCCAATAAAAAACGCCCAACTCCGTTCTGGAATTGGGCGACAAGCTCCCTCTCACACACGAGAGATCGGGAACTTTCTCCTTTCCAAAACGCGACCGCCGTTTCCGGCCAGCCGCAACGGGCGCACGTCAAAATCGCCCTTCGACGGGAGGCTTGGGCGTTTCCACCCAAACCCTCAGCCCTGAACAATGGGCATCGCCCTCAGGCCATTGGTTTTCGCTCCAGCAGGCGCGGAGGGTCGGAGAAATCAGTTTCATCTTACGCTGGCGGCCGTGCGCGCGCAAAGCAAATCGGGGTCACAGGGCCGCGTCATGCTAGGATGGGCCAAGCGTCAGGGACGCATCCGGTCCGCGGAAAGGGCAGAAGCCCACCCAGTTTTCATCGATCGCGGCGAACCTTCTTTCAGCCCGACAAGCGGACAACGGGCGGTTTGACGAAAGGAGGTCGCTATGCCGACCGATGTCCCGGATGCACCGCGCCCGCTTCCTGACCGTCCCGATCTCCAGCACCTTAAAAATCAGGCCAAGGACCTGCTGAAGGCGGGCCGCGCTGAGTCGCTTGCGGCCGCGCAATTCACAATCGCGCGCCGCTATGGTTTTCCGAGCTGGCCCAAGCTTAAAGCTCACGTCGAGTCACTGGAAGAAGCCGGCCGGCTCAAGCAGGCCATCGACGCGAACGATCTCGCGCGCGTGAAGGCGCTCATGACGCGGAATCCAGCGCTTCACCGTGCGCCGCTGGGCTACGGGAAGAATGGGCCGCTGACATGGGTCGCGGAGTGCCGCGTGCCGTGGGCGCCACCCAGTCCGGAGCGGCTGGCGATGGCGGAGTGGATGATCGACCACGGCTCAGACGTGCACCAGGGCGGTGACGGCCCATTGATGCGAGCGGCGCTGCGTGGCGATCGCATTCCAATGATGGAACTGCTGGTTTCGCGCGGAGCCGACGTTAACGCGCTCTGGAACGGCTATTTTCCGATCATCTTCGCGCCTTGCGAGACGCTGCAACCGAAGGCGTTGAAATGGCTGCTCGACCACGGTGCGAATCCGAATTGCGCGGGTGCCAGTCACAAGTACCCGGGTACGGCGCTCGACTACGTGATTGGCACGTACTCGCGGTCGCCGGAATTGGCGGCTTGCATCGACATCCTCGTCGAGGCGAGCTGCGCGACGAAATACGACGTGCCGCCGGTGCTGGATTTGCTTCGCGGGCGGATTGAGCACCTGGCGGAACATCTCGTTGCTGATCCGGGGCTGATGAGCAGGCGTTTCGCGGAATTGGATTTCGGCAGCACGGGCGGGCGATCTCTCACGCTTCGGGGCGCGACTCTGCTGCACGTTGCGGCGGAGTATGGGAACGTCGAAGCCGCAAAGCTGTTGCTGGACCGCGGAGCAGACGTCAACGCGCGGGCCGATGTGGATCAATCCGGCGTCGGCGGCCAGACACCGATCTTTCACGCGGCCACGCAGTTCTACGATTGGGGATTGCCGGTGGCGCGAGCGTTGATCGAACGCGGTGCGGACCTCTCCATTCGCGCGAAACTGCCGGGCCACTACGAGCGGCCGAGCGAGGTGGTGGAATGCACTCCGCTGGGCTATGCGCTGCTGTTTCCCAGCGCGGACGGAAAAAGCGAAGGGAGCACGATCAGGCTTTTGCGGGAGCATGGCGCGCCGGAATAGGGGGGGTGGGGTTCGCTTCGAGGTAGTCCCGGTCATTGGCCGGCCGTCGCGGCGCTTGTAATAGTGTGGATTCGGTGCGAAGCGTGCTGGAAGCTCAGCGACTAAGCCCCGTCGCAACGCCTGGGTACCTAGAAAAGCGATGCCCGAGTACAGCAAGGCGTTCGAGGCCATGACGATGACGTACGCGGAGAAGTAGATCCAGGAAGAAGATGTACGGACAACCAGAACCGAGAGCGCGATGCACGGGGGACAGCTGATCCAAACTACCGGGGAGCTACGATGGGCACCGACCGAGAGAAGCGCTTCCCATACTCCGAACACCCCGGCGACGGCGCAGATCGCACTTTGCCACCATTCCACGACACCGCTGATCTTACCACCGGTCGCTGTGTTAGAGTTGCGGGCCGATGCGGATCTTCATTCTTGGCGCGGGCGGGACGGGCTCGCTGCTCGCGCATTTGCTTGCGCGGCAGGGCCACACGGTGTGGTGCGGCGACCGGGATATCGAACGCGCGCAGCGGTTCCTGGGAAAGAAAAGCGGGATTCGCGTCGTGGAAGCGAATGCGCGAAACGTTTGGTCAGTTGTGCGGGCGGGACGCGGCGCGAACCTTGTGGTCAACGCGTCGCCTGCCGTATTCAACCAAATCGTGCTCCGCGCGGCGCTCCGGCTTCGCGCGCACTACCTCGATCTGAACGCGCATCTGACGCGCAACATCTTCAAGCCGGAGCAGTACCGATTCCACAAGCGATTCGTGGCGAAGAATCGAGCGGCGCTGATTTGCACGGGCGTCGCCCCGGGGCTGACGAACTTGCTCGCGAAACGCGCAGCCGAGATGCTGGATTCCGTGGAGTCCATCCAAATCCGGCTGTTCGAAAGCACGGAGAGCAAGGACCCGGTTTCTACCTGGTCGGCCGACGGCGCATACGACGAAGCTATCTCTAGCCCGCGAGTCTATCGCGATGGGCGGTTCAAGCTGGCGAAGCGTTTCGCAGAACGCGAGAAATTCCGGTTTCCGCAGCCGATCGGCGAAACACCCGTCTATTTGGCGGCGCAGGACGAGGTTTGCATGCTGCCGTACGTGATTCGGGCGCGTGACGTCGACGCAAAGATCGGCGGGAACGACTTCGAGCGGCTATACCGCTGGTACCGGCAGGGGCGGCTCAACCGCTCGGCCGGACTCGTGCGCAAGCGGTTTCCGAAAACGCCGACGCCGAGGCAAGTGGCCAAGCTGATCCGCCAGGGCGTGCTCGAGAATGCGCGGTTCGCCGCGGCGGTTCTGGTGCGAGGGTCGAAAGACGAGCAGCCGCTGCTGCTGCGATGGGACGCAACTTTCCCGACGCTATACCAGATTCGCCGGCGCGGGCTGATCTCGACGCCGATTTCGTACGCCACAGCGCACATCGCAGCCATTTTCATCAAATACTTTCCGCGCGATTCCGCCGGCGTGATCGGCCCGTCGGAGTTGGCGGCGGAAACGCGCCGCGCGATCGTGAACGACGTCCGCTCCCGGGATTTCCGCATCGCGATGAAGACCACGAAGCTGAAGAAGCCCCCGGAAGAAGAGGAGTTTTAGGGCCGGCGCCCGGAGCGTGTAGCGGCGCTCGCGTCTTGCTATCATTCCCCCCAATGTTTCGACGCAAGAACATCGATGAGACGCGCGAAATCACGGACAAATGGTTTCGCGAGAGCATTTTCTTCGAGCCGTACAAGCGCGCGGCCTTCCAGGGCGAATACCTGTGGTGGAAGCTGCGCGGCTCGCCGGGTCCGAAGGTGCCGCACATTGTTAAACAGCGAGCGCTGGCGGAACTCGCGGAGCGGTTTGGGCTGCAGGTGATGGTCGAAACGGGAACGAACCTGGGCAACATGATCAGTGCCCAGAAGGACCGGTTCCGCGAGATCTATTCCATCGAACTGGACAAATGGCTGGCCGCGCGCGCGAAGCGCAAATTCGCGGAACGCCCGAACATCCATCTCTACCAGGGCGACAGCGGCGAGGTGTTGCCGACCATCGTCGCTCAGATCAGGGAGCCGGCGCTCTTTTGGATCGACGCGCACTGGGGCGACATCGACGCGCCGGTGAAAAAGGAACTCGAATGCATTTACCGGCATCCCGTGCGCGAGCACGTTCTGCTGATCGACGATGCGCGCTACTTCGACGGACATGGCGACTACTATTCGATCGAGGAACTGCGCGAACACGCGGCGCGGGAGTATCCGGGCAGCGTCGTCGAAGTGAAGGACGACATCATCCGGATTTACAAGCCGAAGTAGGGGCGCCGAATCGTTTACGTGCGGACAGCTTTCGCCACAGACGTCACTGAGAAAGGCCGGAAAGATCGGAGGCGGCGATGACCGGGAAAGTCGACCTCTACAACACGGCGTATGGCAACTATTCGGCGGATGTTTACCGTGAAATCCGTCTCGAAACGTACGGGCAGGATTTTGGGCAAACGAGCTGGGTAACAACCGAGGAATCGAATGAAATACCCCGCGCGCTGGGTGTTCGGTCGGGGGCGAACGTGCTCGAAATCGGCTGCGGTTCAGGGCACTACACGCTGCACGTTGCGGAGACCACCGGCTGCCGGATCGTCGCGGTTGATATCAACGAGGCCGGCGTACGCAACGCCAATCGTCTCGCGGAGGCGCGAAGCATGGGCTCGCGCGTGCGCTTCCAGCCGTGCGACGTTTCTAAGACGCTTCCCTTCCAGGATGCCGGGTTCGACGCGGCCTTCGCGAACGACGTTCTCTGCCATGTCCCCGAGCGGCTGGCTCTCCTGCAGGAGCTGACGCGGGTTCTCAGGCCCGGCGGGAAGTTACTTTTCAGCGATGCGCTGGTAATCGGCGGGATGATTACGCACCAGGAGCTCTCCACGCGGAGTTCGATCGGCCTTTACGTCTTCAGTCCACCCGGCGAGAACGAGCGATTGATCGAGCAGTCGGGGTTTCGATTGCTCGGTGCGAGCGATACAACGGCGAATGCGGCCACCATTGCGAAGCGCTGGCGGGACGCCCGCGAACGACGAAAGGGCGAGTTAGTCGCTGTGGAAGGCGAGGCGACGTTCTGCGGAGTGCAGGAATTCCTCTCGTGCGTGCATACGCTCACGAGCGAGCGCCGGTTGTTGCGCTACCTCTACCTGGCCGAAAAGCCGTAGAGAGCTCCGGCACCGGACACGACGCCCCGTTTCACGGCTTGACGGTGTAATACTGCTGAAACGGGCCGCTCTGCGGGTAAAAGGCCCGCGAGCGATAGAGTTCGGCGATCTGCCGAATGTGGCCGAGGTCGTGAAAGGCCCACTCGTTCAGGATCTGGCCGATGGTGAAGGGACCGATCTTCGAGTGCTGGCCTTTGCGTCCGAGAACTGCGGGCGAGACGTAGCGCAGGAACGAGAGGCTGCGGTCGCGCTCGTGGCAGAATTTCTTGAGATTTTCGCGTCCTAACCCGGCGTAATTGCCGGCCGCATAGGCGGCATTCTGGTCGTAGCTTTCGATGGGAGGATTGTTCTTTTCGATCATTGCGCGAATGCGCTCGCGGAAGCCGACGACTTCAACGTCGGCGAGATGAGCCAGCACTTCGCTGATGGACCAGCGGTCCATGGCGGGTTTCCAGCCCATGTCCTGGTCCGTGGCAGCCAGCACGATCTTCTCAATGATGATGGGAGTTTGCTCAAGAACAGCAATTCCCGGAATCGCGCCGGGACTCGGGGCAGCAGCCATACGGCCTCCTCGAACACGTCGATCGCTCGCAAACGCTCGCGCTCATATACAGTAAACCAGAAGCCAGGGTTAGAAAAGTCGGCTGGGATCAAAGCCACAGTTCTGCGGCGGGCAGCTCTGAATCCCACCGCGAGATAACCGAGCCAGCTTGTGCGGGCGCGTGAAGGCGTGCTAAACCCAAAATGGGAGAGTTGAACATGCCGCAGGTGCTGGCCCTGGTTGACGATCTGTTCTTTCAGGCGAAGATCACGGAGACGGCAAAGCACGCAGGCGTCGTCGTACGCGTCTGCGCCACGCCGGAGGCTCTCATGGCCGCAATAGCGGAGGAGAAGCCGAATCTGATTGTGCTGGACTTGAACGCCCGGAGCCGCCCGGTCGAGGCGCTGGCGCGGATCCAATCCGACGCGGATGGCATATTGGTGATTGCTTTTCTTTCGCACGTGCAAACGGAGTTGGCGCAGCAGGCTCGTGCCGCGGGCTGCCGCACCGTGATGGCGCGTTCGCAATTCACGCGCGACCTGGCAACCATCCTGGCGCGGGCGAAATCCGACCTTACATGAAACGTTGGCTTCGATTCGCGTGCGTGGGCGGAATTGCGCTGGCGCTTTGCGCCCTGTCTTGCTGGCCGGGAGCCCACGCGCAGGAAAACCCCGAAGGCATTCCCTCCGGGCCGGCGGCAGCTCTCTCCGACGCGCTGACGGCCGCCTGTGTTGGCAATCAGGCACGGTTTGCGAGCCATTTGACCCGGGAAAACGCAGCCGGATTCCAGTCTTTAACCGCCGAGCAGCAAGCGGACGTAATCAAGAGGTTTTCTCTCGCGGATCAACCGGGCAAACCGCTGCTCTCCTCCGACGCGCAGAATCACACGGTGTTGCGATGCGGAACACCCAGCACGACCGTGGAATTTCGCTTTGGCGCCGCGCGCGTGCAAGACAATCTGGCGTTCATCCCCGTGAGGGTGGTTGACGCTCAGGAAACGCAGTTCGGGCTGGTGCGCGAAAATGGCCAGTGGCGAATTCTGTCTGTCGGCCTGCTGCTGGTTGACATTCCGCAACTGGAGAAGCAGTGGGCCCGGGAGCAGTTTGCAACCAGGGAAGACGCGGTGATTACCGCGTTGCAGGGATTGAAGCTGGCGATCGAGCGCTACAAACGCGCGTTCGGAAAACTGCCCGACAAGCTGGCAGAGCTGGGGCCGGCGCCGCCGGGGGGAATCTCTCCCGAGCAGGCCTCGCTGGTCGGCAAAGATCTCGCTGCCGGCGAAGTCGGTGGATACCGTTTCCGCTATCAGGTTGTCGCCACGGCCGATCCGCAAAATCAGACGTTCGAGCTGACGGCGACCCCCGATGACTACGGCAAGACCGGGCTGCGGTCATTCTTTATGGATGGCGCGGGAAGAATTCACGCCGCCGACAAGCAGGGCGTCGCGGCGACAAGCGACGATCCCGAACTGGAAGCGGAAAAGACGGACTGATATTCGCCTGGCGCCCCGGTCGTGGCGGATCACGCGGCCTGAAAGCCAAGAGAACGGGCGCCAACTCGCCTGTACCACGACCGAACGGTATGGTATCCTGGCGCCTCTTGAATTAGGCACTCACGCCGAGAAGATACGAACCAGCTCTGAAACTCTCGCACCACGGACTTCTGGAAGTGTCTGCTTCAGGTTCTTGCGACGAGTACAAAGCATCGGTGAGAGCCAGGACGGAGCGCAACGATGTCGACTCCAGCTGTGACCCCGAAAGCTGCTGAGCTGCGCCTCGCACATTCGCCCGACAGCGACGACGCCTTCATGTTCTACGCGCTCGCGACCGGCAAGGTACGCCTGCCCGGCGTAAAGTTCACCCACATTCTGTCCGACATCGAGACGCTGAATCAGGCCGCGCGTGACGAAACCTACGACATCACCGCGATCAGCTTTTATGGATATGCGTTCGTCGCCGACAAGTACGTCCTCCTCGATTGCGGCGCGAGCTTCGGCGAAGGATACGGGCCGATTGTGGTGTCGTCGCGGCCGATCAAGAAGAACGACCTCGCCGGTCGCAAAATTGCGATACCCGGAACGCTGACGACCTCCTATCTGGCACTGAAGCTATTCGAGCCGAACGTCGAAATCGTGACGATGCCGTTCGACAAGATTCTGGATGCGGTGCAGGCCAAGGAAGTCGAAGCGGGGCTGCTGATCCACGAAGGGCAATTGCTCTTTTCGCAGATTGGCTTGCACCGCGTGGTGGACCTCGGCCAGTGGTGGCAGGAAACGACCAAGCTTCCTCTTCCGCTCGGGGCAAATGCGATACGGCGCAGCCTGGGGCCTGAAATGGGATTGCAGGTCGCGCGGGTGATTCGCGATAGCGTCAGCTACGCGCTCGAACATCGCGAGCCGGCGCTGAATTACGCGCTGCAGTTCGCACGGGACATGGACCCGTCGCTTGCAGACAAGTTCATCGGCATGTACGTGAACCGCTGGACGCTCGACTATGGCGAGGAGGGGCGACGCGCGGTGCGGGAGTTGCTGGCGCGCGGCGCGGACGCAGGGCTGGTGCCCTCGTCGTTCAAAGTTGAATTTCTTTCCGAGGCGGCTTAGAATTGAGTTGTAGCAGACAGGGTGCGTGAAGGGCCTTCACAACATCACCTCTAGATTTTCCCGGTTCTCAGACTTCGCACGAGGCATCCAATCCCCTTAGCAGACGCGGAATTGTTCGCGTGTGCTCCCATTCCAAACCTTTCGAGAGGTTATACTTAAGCCGATGAGAGACCTCGTCCAACAAGGCCTTGCTCTGCGCGAATTGCTGCGCCAGCGCATCCTTGTGCTCGATGGGGCCATGGGAACCATGCTGCAGCAGCAGAACCTGACTGCGGCGGACTTCGGCGGCCCGAAGCTCGAAGGCTGCAACGAAAATCTCGTGCTGACGCGGCCGGATGTGGTGCTGGCAATTCATCGCAAGTACCTCGAAGCAGGCTCGGACATCATCGAGACGGATTCGTTTCAGAGCAGCCCGATTGTCCTCGCGGAATACGGATTGGAGTCGAAGGCGCGAGAGATCAGCAGGCGTGCGGCGGAACTCGCGCGGCAAGCGGCCGATGAATTCTCTACGGCGCCAAAGCCGCGATTCGTGGCCGGTTCGATGGGCCCGACGACGAAAGCACTCAGCGTTTCGGGCGGAGCGACGTTCGATCAGCTTCGTCAAAGCTTTCACGAGCAGGGGCGCGGGCTGGTGGAAGGCGGCGTGGACGCGCTGTTGCTCGAAACATGCTTCGATACCCTGAACATTAAAGCGGGGGTCCTGGCGGTCCTGGATTTGAGCCGCGAGATTGGCCAGCCGATTCCGTTCATGATTTCGGGGACCATCGAGCCCATGGGCACAATGCTCGCTGGGCAAAGCGTCGAGGCGTTGTGGTCGTCGCTGGACCACCTTGATCTGATTTCGATCGGGCTGAATTGCGCGACGGGCCCGGAGTTCATGACGGACCACATTCGCACGCTGCAATCGCTGACCTCGCGGTCTGTATCGTGCTACCCGAACGCGGGCCTGCCGAATGAAGAGGGTAAGTATGGAGAAACGCCGACTTCTCTCGCCGAGCAGCTCGAACGGTTCATCAATCGCGGGTGGCTGAACATCGTCGGCGGATGCTGCGGCACGACGGAGAAGCACATTCGCGCGATCGCGCAGATGACCGAAGGGAAAGCGCCGCGACGGCCGCCGGAGAACGCGCATCGCGCGGTTTACTCCGGCGTTGAGATCATCGAGGCCGAAGAAAGCACGCGGCCGTTGATCGTCGGCGAGCGCACGAACGTAATCGGCTCGCGGCAATTCAAGGCCCTGGTCGCGGCGGAACAATGGGACGAGGCGACGGAGATCGCGCGGCGGCAGGTGAAGAGCGGCGCGCATATCGTCGATGTGTGCCTGCAGAGCACCGACCGCGAAGAGATCAACGATATTCCGCCGTTTTACGGCCAGCTCATCAAGAAAATCAAAGTGCCGATCATGATCGATACCACGGACGCGCGCGCCATCGAGCTGTCGCTTACCTATTGCCAGGGCAAGAGCATCATCAACTCCATCAACCTCGAAGACGGCGAAGAGAAATTCGAGCGCGTGTGCCCGCTGGCAAGATCCTACGGCGCTGCGTTGATTGTCGGCTGCATCGACGAGGATCCGGTGCAGGCGCAAGCGTTCCGGCGCGAGCGAAAGCTCGAAATCGCGCAGCGGTCGTACAAGCTGCTCGCCGAAAACTACGGAATTCCCCCGGAAAACATCATTTTCGATCCGCTGGTCTTCCCGTGCGCTACGGGCGACGAGAACTATATCGGCGGCGCGGTGGAAACGATCGAAGGGATTCGGCTGATCAAGCAGCAGATGCCGTATGTGCGGACCGTGCTGGGAATCTCGAACGTATCGTTCGGTCTGCCCCTCGGAGCGCGCGAGGTGGTGAACTCGGTTTTTCTGTATTACTGCACGAAGGCGGGACTCGATCTTGCCATCGTCAACGCGGAACGCATCGAGCGCTTCCCTTCCATTCCCGAGCACGAACGAACGCTGGCGGAGAATCTGCTGTTCAACCGCGTGCCGGCCGAAATACCCGCCGATCATCCGCAAGGGAGCGTGCTTCGCGGCGCGCCGGCGGACTGGCGCGAACAATCGCGCGAACAGAAAGCCGCGATCAATCAGTTTCACATCGCCGCCGTCTCCGATCATTTCCGGGCGGCGGGAGCACGGAAAAAAGCGCGTGCCGAGGATTTGCCCCTCGATCAGCGGCTCGCGAATTACATCCTGGAAGGCTCGAAAGACGGTTTGATCGATGATTTGAATCGCAAGCTCGCCGAGCCTGCCGCGCCGCTCGACATCATCAACGGCCCGCTGATGGCGGGGATGGCGGAAGTGGGGCGGCTCTTCAACGCGAATGAATTGATCGTCGCTGAAGTGCTGCAGTCGGCCGAAGCGATGAAGGCCGCCGTTGGCCACCTCGAAACATTCATGGAAAAGGCGGACGTTACGAAGCGCGCGAAGGTGGTTCTCGCGACGGTGAAGGGCGACGTCCACGACATTGGGAAGAATCTCGTCGAGATCATTCTGAAGAACAATGGCTACGACGTGATCAATTTGGGGATCAAGGTGCCCCCCGAAGAATTGATCCGCGCGCACCGCCAGCACAAGCCGGATGCGATCGGTCTTTCCGGCCTGCTGGTGAAAAGCGCGCAGCAGATGGTGGCCACGGCGGCGGACTTGCGCGAAGCCGGAATAGAGGTGCCGCTGCTGGTGGGAGGCGCGGCGCTGTCTGAGAAATTTACGAAGGGCAAAATTGCGCCGCAATACGGCACGGCCGTCTGCTACGCGAAGGACGCGATGACCGGGCTGCGCCTAATGAACGAATTGAGCGATCCGGCGCGACGCGGCGACGTCCTGCGGCAAAACACCTATACGGGCGCAGCGGTTGCCGAAGAGGCTGCTCCACGGAACGGAGAGCCGGCGGGCGAAGAGCGCTCACCACGCATTCGCGTGGATTTGCCGATACTGCCCGTGGCGTATCTCGACCGCAAGAAGCGCGCCGTGCCCGACTTGAATGAAGTGTGGGATTACGTGAATCCGTACATGGTCTTCGGGCGGCATCTTGGCTTCCGCGGAAATTTCGAGAAGGCGCTGGCGGAACGCGATGCGCGCGCACTGGAGCTGAACGACAAGATGCAGGAAGTGAAGCAAGAAGCGGCGAAATTCATGAAGGTTTCGGCCGTGTGGCAATTCTTCGAAGCGGAGCGCCAGGGAAATTCCATCGCGTTGTTCGCGCCCGGCGGACGGGCGGCGGTCCACACGTTCCATTTCCCGCGCCAGCGCGTGGGAGACAAGCTTTGCCTCAGCGACTACATCCTCCCCGCGCGAAATGGCGAACGCGATCATTTGGCGCTCTTCGTGGTGTCGGCGGGAGCCGGGATTCGCGAGCGAGCGGAATCGGAGAAAGCGGCTGGAAACTATCTTTTTTCCCACGCGCTGCAGGCCCTGGCGCTCGAAACGGCGGAAGCGTGCGCCGAATGGCTGCATCGGCGCATTCGCGAGGATTGGGGCTTCCCCGACTCGCCCGCGATGACGATGGCGGAGCGTTTCACCTCGCGCTATCGCGGGAAACGGTACAGCTTCGGCTATCCCGCCTGCCCGAATCTCGAGGATCAGGCCGGAATCTGGACTCTGCTTCATCCGGAAGAAATCGGCGTTCACTTGACCGAAGGCATGATGATGGACCCGGAGGCAAGCGTCAGCGCGCTCGTGTTTCAGCATCCCGACTGCACCTATTTTTCAGTCGGCGAATCGCAAGTGTGAAACGAAGGAGGAGAATACACTGCGAAAACGCGTTCGAATGATTACCACAAATGCGTCGCGCTCGCAGAGCGTTTCTTGACATCCGAAGTCCCCGCTCTATAATGCACTTTGAAGTCGTAACTCCGGGAACGAACCATGTTTCTAGACGTCAACGATCTCGCGGTCCGCAAGACTCGCATCCGAAAGAGCTATTCCCCCGGCACTCTCGATTTTCACTCCGGTGAATTTCGCCAGCTCGAGCCGCTGGAAGTGCGGGCGACGGCGGAGCTGATAGACGGCCAAATTCGCATCTGGGGCAACCTGCACACGCGAGTGGAGCTGGTGTGCGCGCGCTGCCTCGACACCGTCGTCGAGGAGATCAGCCGCGATTTCGACCTGCTGTACCGCCCGATGGCCTCGATCACGGCGGACGAGGAAGTCCATCTGAATCTTGAGGATACGGAGATCGGCTTCTTCGAGGGCGACGGGCTGTTTCTCGCCGATATCCTGGCCGAGCAGGTGAATCTCGCTCTTCCCATGAAGGTCATTTGCCGAAGTGATTGCCGCGGGCTGTGCCCTCATTGCGGCGCCAACCTGAACAACGAGGAGTGCCGCTGCGAAAAGCAGAGTGGCGATCCGAG
>Ga0209167_10001140_pt1 | contig 16366 bp, 10 predicted proteins | sample Coa_R1_9_FD_187154 | JGI IMG/M metagenome (GOLD analysis project Ga0209167, IMG submission 187154) | Surface soil microbial communities from Centralia Pennsylvania, which are recovering from an underground coalmine fire - Coalmine... | ecosystem: Environmental > Terrestrial > Soil >... | reverse complement strand
CAAAGAGTTGAAGGAGACGCTTTTCCCGGGTAGGACTCAATGACCGGGTAGGAGCACTCGAAACCCCGATCATCTCGGACGGCGTCAGTTGGCGCGAGCGGATCGCTCAGACCGCGGCGCGGCGCGCACACTTGACGGAGAGACTCCCTCCGGGGCAGCGAGGGGTCCAAAGCAGTTTATCTCCGTGCGGATTACCTGGCGTGATAGGTCGGACCTTCCTGCGCCAAGGTGACCCTGTCATAGATCAGATAGCCGTTCGCCGCCCGTGCGGTCTCCCGGGAGTACCCCATCGCTAGATAAATCAGCACGGAGAGAACAGCCAAGCCGATGAGCAATTTCGGGGCCCTGCGATCAGGCCGAATCGGGACCGCCTTCTCCTCTCGAGTTCCCATGCCTCTGAATGCCGCCAAAAAATAGATCCAGCCGGCCAGAGCGAAGACCACGAGGGTAGAGGCCGACAGATATTTGTTCGGCTGCATCTTCCCGAGGGGATTAATTTGCGCCGGCGTGATTCGATGGATAAAGGGGACGTGCTCGAGCCGGTAAGGAAGCGCGAAGACGATCGCCGCGAGAATAACAGCCCACAATGAGACTGGCATAAAACCCGCGAAGGTGGAAGGCAGGGTCTCGCTCGCTCTCACCGTCTTGTCGATATAAAATGACCCGATCACCACAAGGAGTCCATACAGAAGCGCCACCAGATCGAAGAGCCAGGACCGGCTTCCCATCATGAGCGTGAAGAAGGCCTGCGGTTGCGCATAGCGGATCTGGCGCAGATAGAGAAAACCTAGAAACGGCATCGCGCAGAGGGCGCCGAAACCTACGGCGAAGAAGAGCCGGCCGGCCCATTGATGGTGGGAGCGGTCCTCTTCCCCCTTTGCGCGTAGGCTTCCGATCGCCGAGATTCCCGCGAGGGCGAAGCCCGCCCAGACGAGGTTCCCGAAAAAGCGGTGGACATCCAGAGGGATATAAGTCGGATTAAAGATTCTCGGCCAGAACGACTCGGGCGGCCCCGGAGTGAGCATGTAGGAGGCAGTGATGTCGATCATCGCCATCGCCGCCCATGAGCAGCCCCCGGCAAGCCAGACGAACGAGAGGTGGAGTTTTCTTCTCAGTCCCACGGCCCCGCTCCAGGACCAGCCGTAATACCAGGCATATGAAAAGATCGCTTCGCCCAGAAAGAAGCCCGCTTCCAGGAGGAACGGCCAGAACATGATCCGAAAGAGCGTGTGCCAGAAGCGGGGCCAAAAGATGTTAAGCGAGAAGACGAGAAGGACCCCCATAAATGCAATTGTGCCGGTGCACAGAACCAGGATAAAGGCGATCATCCGGGAGAGCCGGGCGTACTGTTTTAGGCCTGTTTTATAGGCGACTGTGCTGATTCCCACCCCGATCAGGGTCGTTCCGACGAGAAACGAGGCGAACAGGACATGGATAATTGCGCATATGCCGATCGCGATCCTTCCCCAGATCATCGGAAGCCCGAGCGGCTCAAGTGGCAATGACATCGGCATTCTCCTGTTAGTGTGGCGGTGAGGGTCCGGAGAGGTGAATGCCGGGGCCCTCTGGTACTTGATCGGCGCCCCCTGCAGCACGGGACTCAGTTTCCGGCCGGACGGCCCTCAAATCGACGAAATATTTCGGAGCCCCTGCTTCTTCCTTGAGGCTGATCTTTCCGAGAACCGTGTCGGGACGGCGCGCGGTCTCCCGAATGATTCCCATCGTCCAGTAGAGGAGGAGCCCCGAGATTCCGAGCGCGACGGCGCTTCGGCGGACCGTCGGGCGGTTGAGTTTGGCTCCCGCAGTGCTCAGGTTCTGCCGATTCAGATAGAGAAAATAGGCGCTGAGCGCCAACAGAATGAGAGTAAAGAATCGGCGGGGCCAGGGATGTGCGGCAAAGACCACGATTAACAGAGCGCTCAGCAGGAGTGCTCCCTCTCCCCAGAGCGAGCCGCGCTGGCCCAAACGCTTCTTCTCGAAGGCGGAGAGGAGCGCGGATGGGTTGGTTCGCGCGCCGTTCAGCAGCAGATGGTTCTCGACGAAGAGCAGGGCGACGAGGGTGAATTGAAGGTAGACCAGCGGCTGGTAGCGCCCTTGAACCGCCTGGTGGAAGGCCTTCGGAACCGCCTCTTGAATCCGGAGCGCATAGAGAAGACCGGTGGCCGGCTGGATAAAGAGGGCCGCCGTGCCGATATAGAATCCGGTCTTGAGCAGAGATCCATAGTAAAGCGTTTCTGCTGGATCCTCCCGCCGCCCCAGCATCCAGCCGGCATAGCCCGTGAGGGCGAATCCGGCGAAAACGAAGTCTCCAAAGAGCCGATGGATCACGAGCGCAATCCAGGTGGGGTTCAAGAGATTCTCCCAGGGACTGGAGGTCTCGACCGGCGTCAGCATTGAAGAGCCCATTCCATCCAAGATGGCCACCCAGGTCAGCATCAAGCAGGCCCCGCCGAAGCCGAGGGTCAAGTGCAACCCCGGATTCCGTCTTCGGATCGGCTCCCAAAAGTGATGATAGGCCTGTAGCAGAAGGAGCCCCAGGACAAAGGCGGAGCATGCAAAGTAGATCGGGTAACGAAATCGATTGAAAATCCAGCTGTTGGTCAGGGGAAAAAGCCCGATTAAGAGCTCGACCACAAACACCGCCAGAACCAGACTCGTGCTAAAGGTCACCATGGCGAACCGGGTTAGGCTGCGGGCGGCCTCCAGATAAAACCGATTGGCCTGTCCCCTCCATTCGAAGATCGGTGCCAGGATGATGAAGGCCACGGCCAGGCTGGCGAACGTAATGTGCAAGAGGCTAAAGAGGCCGATCACCGTGCTGCTTGGGAGCATCGGGAAGGTCGTTGGCTCAATACGTGTGGCTGCCTCGGGCACGGCCGCCTCCTTCTTTGAAATGGTTAAGGAGCCCCGAACAGAATTTCAACAGGGAAGCGCGGGTGAGGGCCCCTTGGCTCGGCAAGATCGCTAACCGGACTCCTTAAGGCCGGACGATTTTACGAAATAGGCGGCATCCCAACGCTCCTGCGCGGAGAGGACCCCCTGAAACGAGGGCATCACGATCCGGCCCCGGGTTACGACGTCATATATTTCCGCCGCCGACATCCGCTGGATCGGCTCGGCGCGCAGATTCGCCGGCGGAAGAACCAGAAAAGGGGCGACCGTCCCTTCTCCGGAGCCATTTTTTCCATGGCAGGGAGAGCAGTTGATTGCGAAGAGGGCCGCCCCACGGGTGACCCGCTCAAGCGTCGGAGCGGGGGCAAACGGGAGCGCCGATCGGCTCTCCAAGGGGACGCTCCCGGCGGGGGAGTGGAGCCGAGGCGCCTGCTGCGGCTGAAATGACGGCTGCTCGGCCATGTCCCGCGAACAGCCTGTCGCCCAGAAGGCGGCCAACAGGACGGCGCATTTCCTCCAGCCTGTTTTCTTCATTGCACCTCGAGCGCTCCGAACCGTTGAAGGAGTTCTTGGATCGACCCGCTCCTCGGATCCCCCGCGAGGATGAAAACAGAGACGCCGATGAAGCCCTCGCCGATGCGCGGATCATGCCGGCTCTTGGGGCCGCGGCCCCAGGCGAGGGCGATGAGCGTCGCCAGAAACGTCGATACGATTGCGAAGAGCATCATCGTTTCATAAGAGATGATCCCGACCACCGGCGTGGTCACGATTGGCTTTCCTCCGGTCGGAAGCGGATAGAGAATGGCGGTTCCCCCGGCGAGCAGGATGCCGAAGAAGATCCCGACGGCTCCAGCAGTGAGGGTGATCCGATAGAGCCGGGCCTCTTTATCTGCTGCCGGCGGCGCATCGGCCAAGGGCAGGCCCGAGCAGATGGAGATCGCCTCATCGGAGATCTTCAGTGCACGCAGCGCCTCGACGATCGGATTCAGCGGTACGCTCGGGTGGAACAGGGCGAAAATCGTTCCAAGGCGCTTCGGCTCGGGAACTCTGTCGCCCCTATTTCGCTCCATGGATTCTCCCCTCCTTCTCTTCCCAAATCGAGATCAGGGGGACAAACTTCGCCGCCAGAAGATAGATGAGCGCGAAGAACGCAAAGGACGCGCTCAGAATGGTCAACTCCACCCAGGAGGGGAAGTAACGGGTCCAGGCATAGTGCAGGCGGGGATGTCCGAGTCCGGGGACGATGATCATGATCCGCTCGAGGTACATCCCGATATTAATGATCAGGCCGACCAGCATCATTCCGAGCGGCCACGTTCGATAGCTGGGAACGCTCAGGGCGACGATCGGATAGATAAAGTTGCAAAAGACCATGAACCATTGAACAGAGGCATACTGACCGTAAAAGAGCGAATCGATGACCTCCATTTCCTCGGGAGTCTTTCCGTACCAGGTCACGAGGCGATCGACGAAGTAGAGGTACCCCCAGGAGAGGGTGATGGCAATCATGATCTTACCCAACTTGTCAAAATGTTCCAGGCCGATATAGCGGTCCAGACGATTGTACCGGCGGGCCAGGTAGAGCCCGACCGCGACCATCGCCACGCCGGAGTGAACGGCCCCGACGACAAAGTAGGGGGCCATCACTGTGGAATGCCAGCCGGGGACGAGCGCCACGGCAAAATCAAATCCGACGATGGAGTGGACCGAAACCATGACCAGCACGATCAGGATGCTAACGATCCGGACGGCCATCAGGAGCCAGCGCCATTGGATCTGCGTGCCGCTCCAGCCGACCGAGAGAAGCCCGTAGAGCGGCCGCCGCCAACCGCTCATCCGATCCCTCGCGAGAGCAAAGTCGGGGATCAATGGAAGGTAGAGGTAGATCGTGCTCGACACGGCATAGGTGAAGATGGCCGTGGCGTCCCACATCAGTGGCGAACGGAAGTTCGGCCAGATTTCCCGCTGATTCGGATAAGGAATCAAATAGTAAAACCGCCAGACCCGGCCAAGGTGGATGAAGATGAATAAGGCGGCAACGACGATCGAGAAGAGGGTCATCAACTCGGAGATCCGGGTGATCGGACGGCGCCATTCGGCATGGGAGAGCCGCAAGACGCCCGAGATAAAGGTTCCCGAGTGGCTGACCCCGATCCAATAGACAAATGAGGCGATATAGATCCCCCAGTAGATGGGAAGGTGCAGGTGGGTCTGTCCGATCCCGGTTTCGATCTGATAGATCCAGGCGGCTGCGCCCGCGGCGACGACCAGAGAGAGAAACGCGATCAGAGCCCAATATTTACCGCTGAACTGGTGAAGCGGGGCGAGCAGATCGTTATTGATCTGCGGGATCTGTTTCCAAGTCTCGTTCTCCCCGTCCAGGCGGGAGGAGGAGAAATACTCTTTTCTGGCTTCCATCGTTGACCTTAAAACAGACAAAGCGCCGAGGCCTTCTGCGGCCTCATTTCTCTTTCTTTAAATAGGTGACGGCGGGTTCGGTCCCAAGCGACCCGAGCAATTTGGACCCTCGATCGCTTTTCATCATCTGGGCGACCCGGCTTTTCGGATCATTCCGATCGCCGAAGACCAGCGCGTCAGAGGGGCAGCTTTGGACGCAAGCCGGGGTGATCTCGCCGTCTTGAACCCGGCGCCCTTCCCGCTGTGCGGTCTGCTGCGCCTTGCGGATGCGCTGCACGCAGAAGGTGCACTTCTCCATGACTCCGACCGATCTGACCGTTACATCGGGGTTGAGCTGCGCATTGAGCGGTTCCTCCCAGTGCGGTTCGAACCAATTAAAATAGCGGACCGAATACGGACAATTGTTCCCGCAGTAACGGACACCAATGCAGCGGTTGTAGACCTGTGCGTTGAGGCCATCGGGAGTGTGGTAGGAGGCGTAGACGGGGCAGACCGGCTCGCAGGGAGCGCTCCCGCAGTGCTGGCAGAAAACCGGCATGAACTTCAGCCGTACCTCGGGATAGTCTCCCTCCCAATAGCGCTCAATTCGAATCCAATTCACCTGGCGGCCTTGGGCCGCTTCCTCTTCGCTGGAAATTCGAATGTTATTCTCCGCGTGGCATGCGACGACGCAGGCCTCGCAGCCGGTGCATCGATCCAAATCAACGGCCATTCCCCACCGATATGGGCCTCCCGGCGGGGCATTCTGATCCGTGTAATCCATCTAAGCCTCTCCTCTGGCCGCCCCGGAGTTTCTCTTGTCCCCCTGGGCCGTTTGATCGATCAGCACCAGATTCCCCGGACGACCCACTCGTTCAATCCGGACCCGGGTCGCCCCGCTCGCGAGTGCCCCCGACTTTTGATCGACTAAAGGTGCCAGGATCGAAAGGGGATTCACCCCCCGTCCCTTTGCGTAGCGGCCGTACGCGCTATGACCCTGTCCGATCGGAATGCTGATCAGATCGGGGCGAGTTCCCGGAAATAAAACGGCAGGGGCCTCGAGCTGTCCGAATGCGGAAATCACCCGAACCATGTCCCCCGTTCGGAGCCCCAGGCGCTCGGCCGTCCGGGGGTTGATCTCAATCCAGCTTCCCCACACCGCCGTGGTCACCGTATCGGGGAGCTCCTGCAGCCAGGGCCGGTTTGCCCCCGCACCGTCGTTGAGGCCCAGGGAGGGAAAGGGATGAAAATAAAACGGAAATGTCTTTTCATCCCCCTCGAAGCGTGCTTGAGCGATGGAGGCAGGCGGCTCCCTCTTTTGGACCGGGAGCGGATCGCCGGGCGCCCCCCACCATCCTCCTTGCTGAAGCCGTTTGATCCAGGTGGTCTCAAAAGGATCTTCGAATGCCTGCAGATTCGATAGGTCACGCCACCGCCCCTGCATCATTTCCCGGAAGTTTTTCCAGGGAAGATCGACCTTGGGCATCCCTTCTGCCCGTGCGGCGCTCAAGACCAGGTCCCCGACCGCGCGTGTATCGTAGAGGGGCATCACTACGGGCTGTGCCAGTCCCACGGCCGGGACCGAGATGATCCCCTTTTGGAGATGGTCGCTCCAGTTCTCCAAGAAGAAATGATCGGGCAGAATCAGGTCGGCCATTGCGGTCGATTCGTCCATAAAGGAGCTGAAGCTGACGATGAAATCCGCTTTTTTGAACACCTCCCCGAACCGCATCGAGGGAGGAAGCGTGAAGAGGGGATTGGCTTGATAGAGCATCAGCACGCTGCGGCGCCCCTCATCAAATCGGCTCCGAACCTTTTCCAGGGTCTCTTCACCCGAGGGTGGATCCTCTTCGAAAGGGAGGTTGCGGGGGGGCTGAAAAAACCGGATTCCTCCGGGGCGGTTGAGATTGCCGGAGAGAATATTGAGTGCGTTGATCGCCATCAAGGTATCGGTGCCGTTGGTTTGAGCGGCCGCAATCCCGCCGCCGATGGCCAAGGGCGCCGCCGCGCTCGAGAATTCGTCCGCCAGGCGGATGATGTCTTCGCGTGGAACTTCGGTTTGCGCTTCGATCCGATCGACGGGGAAGGGGGCGTATAGCCTCTCGAAGCGGCTCCGATCCCCCTTCGCTAGCCGGCCGCGACCTCTCTTGAGGATCGCCTGTCCGATCCCCATCGCCAGAAGTCCCTCGGTTCCCGGCCGAATCGGCACCCAGCGGTCGGCGCTCGCGCCGGTCAGAGAGAGCCGCGGTTCGACCTGCACAAATTGGCCCCGGACGCCTGGCCTTCCCTGGCGCATTTTTCCGTAAGCGACACCGAAATGGACCGGGGAGAGCCAGCGATCGACGAAGGGAGCTCCGAACGAGAGAAGATAGGTCGCGTTTGCAAGATCGTACTGGGGAAGTGACTCGATTCCGAAGCTGAGGCGGTTCGCCGCCCGCACCGCGACCTCGTCTGAGGGCCGATAAAAATGCAGCTCCCCCGAAATTCCCCGCATGAATTCCGAAAAAAGATGCGCCAGTGTCCCGAAGACGGGCCGGCTGACCATCACGGCGCCTTTGGGATGTTTTTGAAGGGCGGAGACCCAGCGCGAAAGTCCCTCTTCCCAACCAATCGGCCGGAATTTTTCCTCCCCGCGCGTCCCGTCCCGCTGGAGGGGCCCCCGGATACGGTCAGGGTTATAGAGTCCCTGAAGGCTCGCCTGTCCCACCGCGCAGAGCTTTCCCTGGTTCAGGGGATGCGTCGGGTTCCCTTCGATCTTCTTGGCTCTTCCCTCCATGACCCGGACGATGATGCCGCATCCCGCCTCGCACTCTTGGCAGACGGTGGCATACCAGTTGGCAATGCCGGGAATGATCTCATCGTCAGGAAGGAGATAGGGGATGAGCTTGTGGCTGGCCTGTGTGCAACCGGGCAGGAGGGAGCCGGCGGCGGTTAATCCCACGGTCTTCAAGAAGTCGCGTCTCTTCAGATCCATCCGTTATCCCTCGGTCCCTAGTAATGACACGTGAAGCAGTCTTCCGAGGCCCGATTCCGCTTATGGCAGCTAATGCACCAGCCCATTTCGTAGGTGGGCGCCCGGGGAGTGCCCGACATTTGGGCGACCTCGCCATGACAGTCGGTGCATTGGAATCCGGCATAGAGGTGTATTTGATGCGTGAAGCGAACAAAATCCGGGAGCCGCTGGAGGCGAACCCAAGGGATCGGCTGCCGGCTGTTCCAATAGGCCAGTACCTTTTCCGTCTCCGGTGTCTGAGCCTTCAAAGAGCGATGGCAACTCAAGCAGAGGGATAGGGGCGGAATCGATGCGACGGGTGAGATCTGAGCCCCGCGATGGCAAAAGAGGCAATCGATCCTGAGCCGTCCCGCATGAAGCCGATGGCTAAACGCGACCGGCTGGCGGTCCTGCCCCCAGAAGTCGGCGGAACCCTGTGAATAGAAGAATCCGACGCTCAGGGCGATCCCAAGAACGATCAACGCCAACAGCGCCCCGGTCCGCCTCTGCATGATCGCTCATTCCTTTCTTCGGGTTGATTTGAACACTGACCGTCTGCAGCCAGAGCCAGAGGCGCTTTTGGTCTCGGTGTCGATGCTGTCGTCTGAACCTTTATTTTCCAGGATAGAATTTCCGGTCCGTCCATCGCAATTCCCCGTTCGAGGTATGAGGGAATGATTTCGCGCTTCAGGCGCAAACTAAAATAGCGGGTCGGTCTAAACACGAAACGACGAGAGGGTAAAACGCATAGGTCGCCCCCTTTTTGGGGCCTTCAAGGCGCGGACCTCGATTGCCCCTGGCCATGGCCGATTGTGCACCGAGCTGCCCCGGAAGAACGGCGCATCGTTAATCTCCGGAGGTCCGCCCATCAGGAATTTACCGGCTTGACAGCACGGGGTCATAAGGAGGATAGTGTAAAAAATCTTCAACCAGAAGGGGCCATCTTCTGGAAGATGAGACGTTCTTTTTTGTCGCTCTTCCCTTCTATCTAAGGATCAGCGGAGGGTCAGCGTGGGCATGGAGGATCAAGCCGGTCAGCCGGGTCCGGATGAAATCTTCCTAGGTGACGGGTGCGGCGCGCCGATCGAGCTGAAGCCCTTTTTCTCCCTCTTGATCTCAATGACCTCGGCGCTGCACGTCCTGCATCGCCAAGGGATCGTACACCGAAAGCTCAATCCGAACGTCTTCATCGTCAATCCCGGGAGCGGAACGGTCAGGCTCATCGAGCCCCAGGGGGGGCGCGATGCCGACGTCGAGGCGTTTTCAGGACGGAACCTGGCCTACCTGGCCCCGGAACAGAGCGGTCGGATGAATCGTCCGGTGGACTGCCGGGCGGATCTCTATTCACTGGGTGTGATCTCCTACCAAATGCTGACCGGGCGCCTTCCCTTCGAGGCAGACGATTTCCTCGGGTGGATGCACTGCCAAATGGCCCGATCGCCGAAACCCCCCGAACGTGTCAATCCGGGAATCCCCTCCCTGCTCTCCGACCTGGTTCTGAAGCTGGTCGCCAAGCTTCCGGAAGACCGCTACCAGAGTGTTCTGGGGTTGCAGAGAGACCTGATCCAATGTCAGCAGCAGTGGGAAGCCCTGGGCACGATCTCGCCCTTCATTTTAGGGAAATACGACATCTCGGATCGATTCCAGATCTCCAAAAAACTCTATGGCCGGGAGGCCGAACTGGCTGTTCTGCAAGATGTTCTTGAGAATATGGGGGCCTCGGGCCGACCCGCAGTCGCGATGGTGTCCGGCCATTCCGGAGTCGGGAAGTCGTCCTTGGTCTATGAGCTGCAAAAGATCATTGCACAAAAGGGGGGATTTTTCCTCTCGGGGAAGTTTGATCCGAGCGAAAGGGACATCCTCTACGCGGTCTTGCGTCAGGCACTGCTCGGGTTGATACAACAGATGCTCTGCGACAACGAGGAGGAAAGCGCCCGCTGGAAAGCCCGACTCTCCTTGGCCCTGGGACAGAGCACCGATCTGCTCATTCAAATCATCCCGCAGATGCGTTTAATCCTTGGAGAGCCCTCGCCCTTGTCTCCGCTGCCCCCGGTGGAAGCGAAGACCCGACTGCATTGGGTCTTGAGCCAATTTATCGCCGTATTCGCGTGCGAAGAACATCCGATGGTGGTTTTTCTGGACGACCTCCAGTGGGCGGATGAGGAGAACTTCGCTCCTTTTGCGGAAATGATTGCGGATCCCAGGATGCGGTATGTGATGCTGGTAGGGGCGTATCGCGAGAACGAGGTGGACGCCTCGCATCCCGTGGCAAAATTGATCGAGATGCTCGGGAAGACGGTGATTCCCCGAACCATTTCGTTGGGGCCGCTGGGAGTCTCCGCGGTACGCCAGTGGGTGGCCGACACGATGGGATGCGAGTCGGCTTCTACCGAAGCATTGGCTGATTTGATCTTGGAGAAGACCGGAGGGAACCCTTTTTTCGCCAGCCGATTCCTGGATGCGGTTCACGCTGAGGGACTGGTCTGGTTTGATGCCGGCCGGGGCGCCTGGTGCTTTGATGTTGAAGGGGTCCGAGAGGCAAAGGTCGGCGGAGACATCCTCGAGCTGGTCGCAGGCCAGATCGAACGGCTGGGGCCGAGGAGTTCCGAGGCACTTGAAGTCGCCGCTCATTTGGGGAGCCAATTTGATCTCGGGACACTGGCGCTCGTGATGGACCGCCCGGCACTGGAAGTTTCGGTTCTGCTGGAGCCGGCCCTGCAAAAAGGCCTGCTCTTGGGCGTCCCGGCGCCTTCAGAACGAGTCCTGGCCTCTCTCCCGGTTTCCGGTCCCAACCCGATCTTTCGCTTTGCTCATGACCGTGTCCGGCAGGCGGCGTCTCGGATTTGCGCCGAGGAGAGCGGCGTCCTTCACCTGATGATTGGTCGGCGCCTGCTGGCCTGGATGACGGAGGAGAACCGTGGCGAATTGCTCTTTGCGATCGTGAGCCACCTCAACGCCGGCGCGGTGGGGATCGAGGATCGCGAAGAGCGGCTTGCGCTCTGCCGGCTCAATTTGGAGGCGGGCGATCGGGCCAAAAATGCAGCGGCCTATGCCTTGGCGCGGTCCTTTTTTTCCTCCGGGGTCGCTCTGCTTCCCGAGGGGAGCTGGGACTCCGACTACCAGACGGCATTCTCGCTCCATCGGGAATATGCGCAGTGCGAATCGATTATCGGTACGCCGCGGGAGGCGGAGAGACTCTTCGGTGAGGCGCTTGAGAGGGCCCGAGGGATCGTCGATCGGGCGGAGATTTTGGCGCTGCGGGTTGTTTTCCATGTCTGCCGAGGGGCGTTCCAAGAGGGGATCCGTACCGGCCTGGAGGCGCTGCAACTGTTGGGCTTTGAAATCGCGGGGGGTCCCTCAGAGTGGCACGCGAGCGCGAGGGGAGAACTTGAGGCGATGCAGGAGCGCCTGGTCCGATTGGAAATGGCCTCTGTGATCGAAAGCCCGCTTGGCCGCGATCCGAGGGCCAAAACAGCCATGGCGATCCTGGCGCACCTGATGCCCGCGGCGCATCAGACCAATTCGGACCTATTCGCCCTTTTTGTTGTCAAGCTCATGGACCTCTCGCTTCGCTACGGTCATACCGGCGATTCGGTGAAGGTTTTTGCGGACTTCGGGATAGCGCGGATCAGAATGTTCGGCGATTATGCGTCCTCCCACGAGTACGGAGCGCTCTCCTTGAGGCTGGCGGACCGCCTCCAGATGCCCCGCTGGAGAGCGCCGGTGCTCCTGCTTCTTGGGTTCTTCCTCAGTTGCTGGAGCAAACCGCTCAGAACCAGTATCGCCTACATGCGAGAGGGACACCGGGTCGCCCTTGACGGGAGGGATCTTCCCTATGCCGGCCGCAACCTGACCTATGTTTGCCTCTATGAGTACCACCAAGGGACCCCTCTGGATAAGGTTAATCTGGATCTCAATGAACTTCACGATTTTCTGGTGGGCGTTCCTCTTGACCAGTCGGTCCAGCTCGAGGCATTGCTGCGACAGACTATCCGGGCCCTCCAGGGAAAGACGCGTTCTCTCTGCGATCTAGGGGATAATCAGTTCAATGAAAGGCTCTTCGAGCAGACGGTGAGAGATCGACCCATGTTGGGAAATAACTACCATCTCATCAAGCTGCAACTCGCGTTCTTGCAACGGGACCTGGAGGAGGCGTGGAAGGAAGCGGTCCTCTTCGAAGGAGTTCATGATTCGACGCTCGTTTCCTACCATCGGGCGGTATATTGTTTTTATGGAGCGCTCCTTTGCTGCGCGATGCAGGCCGTGGGAAGGCGGGAGGAACAGGAACTGCGCCGATCGTTGCTGCAGGAGCACTTCGCCAGGCTGGAGGGCTGGGCATCAGGCGCTCCGGAGAACTTTATCAACAAGTATGAGCTGGTCGCCGCCGAGCGGGCCCGGATCGATGGAAAGCTCCAAGAGGCCATGGATCGCTATGATCAAGCGATCGAAGCAAGCCGACGCGGGGGATTCCATCAGGAAGAGGCCTTGGCGAACGAACTCGCGGGGCGATTTTACCTGGAGCATAAAAGGGAGAAAGTCGCCAAGGTCTATTTGACGGAGGCGCATGCCGGGTTTCTTCGCTGGGGGGCCTCGGCGGTCGCGGCTGGGTTCAGGAGGCGCTACGCGACGCTCTTCAGTTGCTCGGCCCCGGTCGCCGCCGCGCAGGGGCGTGGCCCGACTCTGGAGCAACTCGATTTCCTCGCGCTTTTGAAGGCCTCACAGGCGATTTCTAGCCAAATCGTACCGGATCAATTGCTCGACACGCTGATGCGGGTCGTATTGGAGCAGATCGGGGCGCAGAACGGTGCGCTGTTCTTGGCGCGCGCAGAGCGGATCGCCCTGGCCGCCGAGGCCTTGGTCGAGGGAGAGAAGGTGACGGTCTGGCTCTATCCCGGAGAGGGTGACCCGAAATTTCCGGTTTCCGAATCCATCTTGAACTACGTCCGCCACTCCCGCGAAAGGGTGTTGCTGTCGAATGCCTCGGAGTCCAATCCCTTCTCCGCAGATCCTTGTCTGCGTCGGCGCCGGCCGAAATCGCTCCTGTGCCTGCCGATTCTGCGGCTCGGAAAGCTTGCGGGGATTCTTTATCTGGAAAACAATCTGATTCCCAACGCCTTTACGGAGGACCGACTTGATGCACTAGAGCTTCTCGGCGCGCAGGCCGCGATCTCATTGGAGTCCGCGGGGCTCTATGCAAAATTGCAGGCGGAGAATTCCGAACGCAGGGAGGCTGAACGATTGCTTCAGAAAGAACGGGAATACCTGAAGGTGGTTCTCGACAGCGTCTCCGACGGTATTGTCGCCTGCGACGCCCGCGGTGTGCTGACGGTCTGGAACCGTGCGATTCAGCAATTTCACGGGCTGCCCGCAGAGCCGATCCCGCAGCAAAAATGGTCCGAGTATTACCGATTGTATCGTCCCGACGGACAGAGGACGCTTCGAACAGAGGAGGTTCCCCTGGTGCGGGCGCTGAAAGGCGAAATTGTCCAGGACCAGGAATTGCTCATCATTTCGCGGCAGGGGAAGCCTCTCACCGTACTGACCAACGGACGGGCCCTCATCAATTCCGAGGGAGAGAAGCTGGGGGCCGTGATCGCCGTGCGGGATATCACCGAGCGCAAGGCCGCCGAGGAGGCCTTGCGCCGGGCAGAAGAGCGCTATCGGAGCATTATCGAGAATGCCGTGGAGGGGATCTTTCAGAGCACCGAGGACGGACGCCTTCTCATGGTGAATCCGGCATACGCCTCGATGTTCGGTTTTAATTCCCCTGAGGAAATGGTGAACGCGATCGGGGACCTCACCGAATATTATGTCGATCCCCGACAGAGAACGGAGTTTAAGCGGCTTCTCGATGAGCAGGGGGTTGTGAAGGCATTCGAAGCCAAGGTCTATCGAAGGGATCGCAGCGTTATCTGGATCTCCTCTCACGCGCGGGCCGTGCGGGACGCCGGCGGTGTCCTGCAGTACTACGAGGGGACCGTTGAAGATATCAGCCGGCGCAAGGAATTGGAGGAGCAATTCCTTCAGGCACAGAAGATGGAGGCGATCGGTCAATTGGCGGGCGGAATCGCCCACGATTTTAATAATATCCTGACCGTGATCAACGGGTTTAGCAGCATTTTACTGGAGGGCGGAAAACTGGATCCAGAGACGACAAAGCTGCTCAAGCAGGTCTATGTCGCCGGGGAACGGGCTGCGAATTTAACGCGCCAACTCCTGGCCTTCAGCCGCAAGCAGGTGATCCAGAGCCGGATCCTGAATATGAATGATTTGATTCAAGATGTCAGCAAGATGCTCCATCGTATTATCGGGGAGGATGTTGTTCTGAGATTGGAACTGGGCGAAGACGTTCCACCGATTCAGGGCGACGAGGGAATGATGAGCCAGATTTTGATGAATCTGGCGGTTAATTCGCGGGATGCCATGTCCAAGGGGGGAACGCTAACGCTGAGTACGGAGCGGGTTAAAATTGCCGACTGCGAGCTTGCGGGGCATCCGGGAGGGCGTCCGGGAGACTTTGTGCGAGTCAGCGTCCGGGATACGGGCAGCGGAATCGCTCCGGGAGCCATGCCTCACATTTTTGAGCCGTTTTTCACGACCAAAGAGGTTGGAAAGGGAACTGGGTTGGGACTTGCCACCGTCTTTGGGATCGTGAGGCAGCATCAGGGTTGGCTCGAGGTTGACAGCGAGCCAGGCGTCGGGACCGCGTTCCACGTATACGTTCCAACGGGCTCCAGGGCCCAGTCGAGGGAAATGGGGCAGGCCGACGGCGCGAAGTCCAAGGGGGGGAGTGAAACGGTCCTGGTGGTCGAGGATGAACCCTTTGTCAGGGAATTGGCCGCGCTCGTCCTGAGGCAACACGGTTACCGGGTATTGCAGGCCGGCTCCGGAGCGGAAGCCGAGGCGCTTTGGGAAGAGGCGGCCCCGACGATATCCTTATTGCTTACGGATTTGGTCATGCCGGGCGGCATGACCGGACTGGAACTCGCTGAGCGGCTACGGCGAGAGAAACCGGGTCTTAAGATTCTCTTTGCCAGCGGGTATCAGCCTTCGATCTGGGAGGGGACCGCCGATCCGCGCCGAATGGGTCCGATCGTCCAAAAGCCTTACGCGCCTCATGTTCTGGCGAAGGCTGTCCGCCGCGCGCTCGATGCGCCCGCAGGCCCGGATTTGTCTCTGGATTCAGGAGGCTGATCCCTTTTAGCCGAATTCTGCCGGGTTTTATGCGGCTGCACCTGAAGAACGTCTATCCGGGGTCAACGCGTGTCTGAGAAAAAGACAGCTCTGCGCCCGGTCCGGTCGCGCCTGTGTCCCGGCCCTTTCCGGCGCGTCTTTTAACCTGGCGTTCAACACTGAATAAGGGACCACTGGATTCCGATCGGCTGACCCCGTTGTCCTACAACCTGGTCAGGGTATCCGGATCGAGATCGGATCGCGGCGGGAGTATTTGACCATGAACCGAAGGAAATTCATCAAAGGTTCTTTGGGGTTCTTTGTTTCAAGCCTCATTTTGCGTAAAGGGGCATGGGGATCTGAAACGGCCGGGCTGAAGATCGATAAAATCCATAGGTCGGAGGAGCAATGGAAGCGGCTCCTGACGCCCGAGCAATTCCGCGTCCTACGCAAGGAGGGGACCGAGGAACCCTATTCAAGTCCGTTCTTGCTCAAGAAAGAGGACGGGGTTTACACATGCGCCGGATGCGACCTGCCGCTCTTTAGCTCTAGGACGAAATACCGCAGCGGGACCGGCTGGCCCAGTTTCTACGCCGCCATCGAAGGGCGGGTGGAGACCAAAGATGACTTTAAGTTATTGTTCCATCGCACCGAATACCACTGCGTCCGCTGCGAAGGGCATCACGGTCATCTCTTCGATGACGGCCCGCCACCCACCTATAAACGCTTCTGCAATAACGGCGTGGCACTGAAGTTCATCCCCGGGAACTGATGAATACGATGCAGCCATGGATTTGGAGTAAATCCTCCCTGATTTCCTCAACTATCGGGATTTCCTGATATTGATATGATGTAAAGAGCGAAATCTGGGATAGTGACTCATTTTGATTTTGTTGGGGGCTAGACAGGGGC
>Ga0209167_10001138_pt1 | contig 16382 bp, 13 predicted proteins | sample Coa_R1_9_FD_187154 | JGI IMG/M metagenome (GOLD analysis project Ga0209167, IMG submission 187154) | Surface soil microbial communities from Centralia Pennsylvania, which are recovering from an underground coalmine fire - Coalmine... | ecosystem: Environmental > Terrestrial > Soil >... | reverse complement strand
TGCCAGTGGACCCCAACTACGGTGCATGCCCAAGGTTTCGGGCAGAGAAGCCTCATTTCGAGATCCCTGCGGTTTGGAAGGAGTGAGCAGCTCTCCCCCCATAAGCGGGGCGCAGACATGAAACGTTGGCTTTCGGCCGGCATCAAATGATTGCAGCGGAAAGGTGGTGCACAATGTCGCAGTTCACTCGTTCCAATTCACGCGCTTTTCTCGCAATCGCGGCAGTCCTGGGGATGATTCTTGCCTCTGGAAGCGCCGCACTGGCAGCAACGCCAAACAAACAAGCTCCGCGGGACCAGGCGCACTACCAAGTCTGGCTTACGCAGGAGGTTCGGCACCGGCTCGTCATGCTGCCCTGGCTGACCCTTTTCGACAATCTCCAGTATAGAGTCGACGGCACAACAGTGACCCTGAGCGGCCAGGTGGTCCGTCCGACTCTGAAAGCAGATGCGGGGAGGACGGTCAAGAGCATCGAGGGAGTAACCAAGGTCGTGAATGATATACAAGTCCTGCCACCCTCGAGCATGGACGACCAGATCCGTCGCGCGGAGTACCGAGCGATTTACGGATTTGCCGGTTTGTGGAAATACGCCATGGGCGCGCTGCCACCCGTTCACATCGTCGTAGCGAATGGCCGCGTTACACTCGAAGGCGTTGTTGATAGCGAAGCGGATAAGAACGTGATCGGGCTGCGCGCGAAGACGGTTCCCAACGTTTTCAGCGTGACGAACAACCTGCAGGTAGCCAGCCAAGACAAATAGCCGAGAGCTGCGCTATTTGGGGAGCCGGGCACGTCCGGTCTTCGCACGACCTGCCCCCGGGTTACTGGGTCGCTTGCTCGCCGGCGTGGAACTGCGTCCATGGGCCAGCGTCCATGTCGCGCAGCACAGGCGCCTCCCACGAGTAGTCTTGGTGTGCCTCCAGAAATTTCGCCGCGTTGAAGTTTTCGCCGCATGGATGGCCAATTCGGGCGATGAAGCTCATTTGCGCCGCCATCGCGCTGTCGGTGACTTTGCCTTGCACCGCGCCACTCGGATGGTAGGGATTCTGCTCGCTGCCCGGGTCCCCTGGAGTGAGGACGTCTCCGTGGCCGCATAGGCTCCGCCGGTCGGCCATTTCCTTTTTCAGGTAGGAGTCGTAATGGTCCGACTCGAAGGCCTCGGCCAGAGTCGTGTCGATTTTCCCTTTATTCTCGGCCATCAGTTGGTCCCAGCGGACATGACGCGCGTTTGCCGAAGCCGCCAGATTGGCAGGATCGAACGTCGTTTCCTCTTTAATCACCTCGGGATCACTCGCGAAATTGGATCCGACGAAATATCCGTCCTTCGTCCGCCACACTTTCGTGTGTTTTAAGCCCTCCTCGAAGCGCGCGATTTCGCCGGTTTTGCGGTCGCCCAGCAGCCAGTCGTTGGCATAACCGCCGTTGTTGCCGTCATTCATGATGCGCACGAAGTCGTCGATCGAGTTGGCGTACTGCATGGCTTTGCGCGCGCGCGCGAATTCGGGTTTGCCCGTGGGATCCCAGCCGTGGAAGTCGCTGATCGTGGTTTCGGTCACCATCAACCCGGCGGAGTTGATGACGAAGTCGTCGTCGCTGACGATCACACCGGGAAAGCCATCCATCAGGATGCGGTTTCCGTGCTGCGGCACGATGTCGAAAACGATTCGCCACCGCTCTCCATCAACGTAACTCGTCCAGTTGTTGTGCGCCATCACGATTTGGCCGTCCTTGGTCCAGCTACCCGTCGCTACGAACGCGCTGCAGGCGTCTGGCGCAGCCAGCTTCGGCGCATTCTGCGCGTGGGTAATCGAATTAAGCCACGGCACATAGTAATCGGGCAGTTCCATGAACGCGTTCATGGCGACGACATCGTCCAAGTCAAGCTTCACTTTCTTGGCCTCGAGGCCGGCGACGATGCCCCGCAACTCCTGCTGGTACTCCGGATCAATGCCGTGCCACAGCGAGTCATGAGCCGTACGGCGGAAGAAATCCCAATTGCGTCCCGTCTCGTGCGTCATTTCCAAGCTGACCGCTGCAAAGGCGTCCGCAATTTCAGGGGCGAGAAGATAGCCGTGCTGATAGCCGATGTTGAACGGGGTTCCTTCGAGATGGACGTAAATCCAACCGCCATGCTCGAAACGATACGACTTCGCCAGTCGCGCATCCTCCGGCGCCTGCGCCATCTCGCGAGCAGCAGCCGCCAGGGCAATGTGGCGCTGCCCAATCACCAGAAGCTGCGCCGCCACAAGCGCCAGGCCCGGCACGATCAGCAATGCCACAGGGAGACGATTTCTTTTCGTTTGCATCCGGTAAGTTTGCTCCTCGTCTTGCAGCGTAAAATTGCAGTCACAATAACGACCCACTATTCTGATCGTCTGTGGTGATGGAGGCAAGGAAACAAAGAGCGCGTCGGAGCCAAGCGCTCCTACAGCGAATGCCGAATTGCGCTTCCCTGCCCGCGGCGAAAGAATCGTGCATGGAGGTGAAAAATGATCAAGAAAGTGAAAGGGGGATACAAGGTGCTGTCTGAAAAGACGGGGAAAAATCTGGGCGGCCCATACAAAACGAAAGAAGAAGCGAAAAAGCGCTTGCGCCAAGTGGAATTTTTCAAACGCACGAAAGGCTGAGCACAGTTTGGCGGACGACTGGCCCTGGGAGCCTGCAGACGGAATAGGCTTCACTCGGATTCGATATGGACGAGTTCGCGGCTCGACGCCTCGGGATTCCACCTTCGGGGAGGGGGTTCTTCTGCACGAACCCGGTTCACCCAGCGGCCTACCTTCAACGAACCTTGGATGAAATGGTCGATCTTTACCGGCCCGGCCAGCCTAACCTCACGTACCCAGTGCAGGCCAGTGCTGATGGCGCACCCGCATTGCGAGCAGTCCGGCGTGCCGCCAAACACGCACGGCTCGACGCGGCCGCGCAAGTCCGCCGAATAGTTCACGGACATTTTCGCGAAAACGCAATCCGCCGGATTCTCAGGCGGCCGCAGAAACGCCTCGGCAAGGCCCCGCTTGAACAGAAGCTTGGGATATTGCGCTTCCAACAACGGCAACTCGCGAGCGACAACCTCGCGATCGGCAGGAATCAGCGTTTCAACGCTCTCTTCGCCAATCTGCGGCGTGTACACGCTCACCCAGATGCGGTTCACCTCCGCCCGCTCATTCCAGAAGGCGACATATTCCTCGAGATAGCCCGGCCGCGACAGCATCGGCCGCGTGATCACCCAATGGATATTCACCTCGCGGCCCGCAATGTTTTTCAGGATGCGCTCGTACGTCGCGGGTTTTCGGCGTGGGTCGTGATCCTCCGGCAAGCCATCGACCGAAACAGCCACGCGCACTCGCGGCAGCTTCATCCACTCGGCTGGAATCGGAATCACCGCGCTGGTCACGACTAGCGCGAACACGCCCATTTCACTGAGCGCGGGAAGGATGCGGCTCAACTCGCGATGTCGAACCAAAGGTTCCCCGCCCACCAGCGAAACGTGCATCGGCTTGTGCTTTCGTACGAGATCCAGAACGCCGTTCACCAACGCATCGCCACGGAAGTCGCTCAACTGGCTCAGCGTCACATCGCCGCCTAGGTGCATGTCCCCGTAGGCGTAGCAGCCCGGACAGCTGAGCGGGCACTCGCGCGTGATTTCGATCGAGAGGAGCGGCACTCGTCCCATAAGGATACGGCCCCAGGCCGTCAGGATTTCTCGAGCAGCAAGACTCGGACTTGGAACAAGAGCAGCAGACATGGTCCCCCACCTGACACGCGAAATTAGATGCGGGAGCGAGGGCATGGGTGCCCCGCGTCGGGCATTTAATGTACGGATGGGAACCATTCGTTCTAATGAGGATGATGCCGCCGTAGGCGAATACCGAAGAAAAGGCTAGTGGATGCCGGACCAGTCGTCGGCTAGAAGGATGGAGTTGCTCGGATTCGAAGGATCGTATTTGACGCTCGCGGCTTGCCCCACAGCGATCCGTTTCAGGTGAGCCTGCTCCTCCAGTCCAGTGACATCCTGCGCCGTCTCGTACGTGACGCCTGAAATGGAATAGGAATAGTAGAGCAGCTTCTGCGCGCCGTTCCTCACCGCACTGGTGCGTTTGCCAAGAAGGCCCGCCCGCTTTTCCGAAGCTTCCTTGATGTCCGTTTTCGGCGGCTGTTCACCGGCGGCATGGTCCACCACTTCGAGGATGTGCCCTTCGACGATACGCCCGATGCGATTCAGATAGACGCGGCGCTCACGTTCGTTCTCGGCGGAATCCTCCGGCTTCTTCCTGAACAGAAGGAAGGCTCCGCCTGCGGCCAGCACCACGATGCCGGCCATGGGCAGAACGTCGCGCCAATTGGCGAGAAGGCTCTTCAACGCGCGCCTTTGCGCATCGTCTCCGGCACCGTGATGTCGCCGAGAACCTCGCGAACCTTCTCCCAGTCCTTGAGGAAGGTCTCCAGTCCACGGTCCGTCAGGGGATGCTTGAACAGCATTTCGAACACTTTGAACGGCATCGTGCCGATGTGCGCGCCCATTTTGGCCGCTTCCACAACGTGCAGAGGATGCCGCAGGCTTGCCGCGAGCACCTGCGTCTTGTAATCGTATGCGCGGTAGATTTCGAGGATTTCGCGCAACAGCCCAAGCCCATCCTCGGAAATGTCGTCCAGCCGCCCGAGGAACGGGCTGACGATGTAGGCTCCCGCTTTTGCGGCGATCAGCGCCTGCGACGGCGAAAACACCAGCGTGACGTTCACTCGCACGCCTTCGCGCGATAGCTTGCTGAGCGCGCGCACTCCCTCCGGAATCATCGGAATCTTCGCCACGACGTTCGGATGCCAGCTCACCACCTCGTGCGCTTCACGCAGCATGCCTTCGCAATCCGTCGAGACCACTTCCGCGTTGACGATCCCGCCTTTCACGATGTCGCAGATTTCCAGGATCAGCTCGCGGAATGGCTTTTTTTCTTTCGCGGCAAGACTCGGATTGGTCGTCACGCCGTCCAGAATCCCCAGGGACGCGCCCTGGCGAATTTCATCCAGGTTCGCCGTATCGAGGAAGAATTTCATGAGTGCACCCTCTCACCCGCCGCTCGCGGAGAGCGGAAGAATTCAGCCCTGCGGGCCCACCACCCGATTGCGCAGCGTCCCGATCCCGCTGACGCTGACTTCCACAACGTCGCCTGGCGCGAGCGGCCCCACCCCCGAAGGAGTGCCGGTTGCAATCACGTCGCCGGGCTCCAGCGTCATCACCTGCGCCATGTGCCGGATTATAGCATCAACGGAAAAGATCATTTCCGCCAGGCAAGCGCTCTGTTTCCTAATTCCATTCACCCGCGTTTCGAGGGTGGCATGGGCTAGATCGATGCTGGTCTCAAGTACAGGTCCGAACGGACAAAATGTGTCGAAGCCCTTGGCCCGCGTCCATTGCCCGTCACCCTTCTGCAGATCGCGCGCGGTGACGTCGTTCAGACACGTGTAGCCGCCGATGTACGACGATGGATCATCGTCCGCTCCGAGGGCGTGGCAGCGGCGCCCGATCACGACGGCCAACTCGCCCTCATAATCGACGCGCTGCGAAATCGCCGGCAGCGCGATCGGTTCTTCCGGCGCGATGATGGCGGACGGGGGCTTCAGGAAAATCAGCGGCTCTCTTGGTGCTTCGTTGCCGAGCTCCTTCGCGTGCTCAGCATAATTGCGTCCGACGCACACAATCTTGCTGGGCCTCGACGGAGGAAGAAGCTGGACTTCGGAGACTGGCCAGTTGTGTCCCGTGCGCGCAAGCTCGGCATGCGCGCCGTTCCCGGCCAGAACGCCCAGAATTTCCTGGGGCTCGCCGGATAATTCCCAAACTTCCTCGTTCTCGATGATGCCAGTGGACGGCTGCGGATGGACTTCGTGCTCTTCGCGGGTAAGCTCGCCTGAAGGAAACGCGAAGAGCTGAAAGCGGCAAAGTTTCATCGTTCGTGCGAGCGGATCTCTCGCGCGCGGTGGCGGCCTGGGGCGATCGGATGACGCCTCGCCTCCAGAATCATCCCTCCCACCCAGGAACCTACGGCGATGACGCCATAGATCACCGCTCCCTCGATCATCGCCTCGAACGGCGCTCGCAGAGCCTCGAACAGCTCGTGGAAAACCATTCCTGCGATGTCGTAGGCCAGGATGAACGTCATCCATCCGATCATGGCCGAAGCGAACAGTCTCCAAGGGCGGTCGAGAAATCGGAACACAGGAATCATCATGAACAGCACGAACAGGCTGTAGGACGCCGCGTTGCGTTCGAGCGCGTACCGTTCGAGACCGGGAATCCGGTTCGCCGCTACAAGCGATCCGAGCATCACGATCACAAGCAGTGAGCCGGTGTAGAGCCCAGTGATCAACGCCGGATGCCCGCGCTCTTCTCGAAGACTACGCGGGCTGCCAGGCTCGGCGGCGGGAGGCACCATGATTTCGTCCATGTCAGGGCTGACTTTCCGCCGGCACTTCACCTGGAACCGCCGCGCTGGTCTCGCTCTCGTTTCCGGAGCGGTCCACGGCAGTGACGGCGTAGAAATATCTCTGGCCGGCGACTGTGGACATATCACTGAAAGCAGGAGTTGGCAACAGTCCCGAGTTCAAACGGCTGCCCCGTGTGCCTTCTTGCTCACTCCTGTAGACGTTGTAACCCGCCACATCGGTTTCAGAATTCACGTTCCAGGAGAGATCGATGTGCGCTGGCGCCGTTCCCTCACGCGGAACGAAGACGGCAAGAAGTCTCGTCGGAGCGGTAGGCGGGAAAATGTCCCGCATCGTGATCGTCACAAGATTCGAGTCGCTCGACTCAACCTCCGTGCCCGAATATTCGACGACGCTGCGAACCAAATACTCGTAAGTCGCGCCCGCCTCCGCCTGAGAGTCTTCGTAAGCGACCGATTGGCTCTCGCCAATTCTCGTCAAATGCGACGCCCGCTTGTTCTTGTCCTCGACCGCGAACGGCATCGACTCGGCTGTCGAAGAGGGCTTTTGCGCCTGACCACCGGAAGAGATCTCGGCCCGATAGACTTGGTATCCCTTGATCGGAGGCGTTGGACTGGCGGTAGCTTGCTGAGGCGCCGTCCAGGTCAGCTTCACTGCCGCTCGTGCCAGTTCCGCTTTCAGGTCGCCAATCGGTTCGGGAACGGGATCGACGTGCAGGCTTGCGATGTTTGAATCGGGCGAGGGCTTTTTTCGCGATACTCGGGTGCGCACCATGTAACTCGCCACGCCGCCAGGGTGCTGCTCCAGAACCTCGGGAGTCCAGACGTCCGGGTAGCTGATGTGGCCCTGTCGCTCGTAGTGGCTGACCAGCGCGGAGGGAATCGTAACAAGCGGCGAGGCACTTGATGGCGCCGTGAGAGCGGCGGGAACCGCTCCCGCGCTCGAGAAATCGCGATAGATTTCGACATCCGGAGGGTGTTTCAGCAGGCGATGCTCCACCGTTTCGCGCGGAAGCGTAAACGTGAGCTGAGCGCTGTTGCCCGATTGCTCCACGGAGAGGTCCGCAATCGCGGCCGGAACCGGCGGCTTTCTTTCCGCCGGTTCGCCGGGCGAGGCGCAGCCGCCGGAAAGAATCGAAAGGAACAAAAGGAAAAACGGGAAAAGGAGAACGCGTGAGTTTCGAATTCGGGCGAGCCGCCGGCGCGACGCTCTGATTCCCAGTTTCACTTTTCTATTTTCAATTTTCTACAGGATGTAGCGGCTCAAATCCTGGTCTTTGACGATGTTCGCAAGCTGCTTCTGGACGTACGCGGCGTCGACTTTCACCGTCTTCTTCTTCATTTCCGGCGCTTCGAAGGAAATTTCCTCGAGCACTTTTTCGAGAATCGTGTGCAGCCGGCGCGCGCCGATGTTTTCCGTATGCTCGTTGACCGTGGCCGCGAATTTCGCGATTGTCGCGATCGCGTCGTCCGTGAACACCAGTTTCAGTCCCTCCGTATCGAGCAGCGCCACGTACTGCTTGATCAGCGCGTTCTTCGGTTCCGTAAGAATGCGCGTGAAGTCTCCCTCGGAAAGCGACCCGAGCTCGACGCGAATCGGGAAGCGCCCCTGCAGCTCCGGGATCAGGTCCGAAGGCTTTGTGGTATGAAACGCGCCCGCCGCGATGAACAGAATGTGCTCGGTGCGCACCATTCCGTAGCGCGTGTTGACCGTCGTACCTTCGACGATCGGCAGTATGTCGCGTTGCACGCCTTCGCGCGAAACATCCGGGCCGTGCCCGCCCTCTCGGCCCGCAATCTTGTCAATTTCGTCGATGAACAGAATTCCCATTTGCTCTACGCGCTCGACGGCGATGCGCGTCACCTGGTCCATGTCGATCAGCCGGCTCTCCTCTTCCTGGATCAGGTAGTCGAACGCCTCCGAAACGGTCATCTTGCGCTTCTTTTTCTGCTGACCGAACATGCCGGAAAGCATGTCGCGCACGTTGATGTCCATCTCCTCCACGCCCTGGTTCGAAATGATCTCGAATGCGGGCATGGAGCGCTCGCGAACTTCCACTTCAACGAGACGTTGATCCAGCTTTCCTTCGCGAAGCTGCGCCCGCAGCTTTTCGCGCGTCCGTTGCACCTGTTCGCGGCGCTGCGCTTCCGTCGCCGGCGTCGACTCGGGCGGAGCAGGAGAAGACGGCAGCAGCAGCTCGAGCAGGCGCTCTTCCGCGGACTGCTCGGCGCGCTCGGCCACTTCGTCCAGCTTTTCCTCGCGCACCATGTCGATCGACGTCTCCACCAGGTCGCGCACCATCGATTCCACATCCCGCCCCACGTAACCCACTTCCGTATATTTCGAAGCCTCCACCTTCACAAACGGGCACCCTGCCAAGCGCGCGAGCCGCCGCGCAATTTCCGTCTTGCCCACGCCAGTCGGCCCGATCATCAGGATGTTCTTGGGGAGAATGTCCTCGGCGAGTTCGGGCGGCAGCTTCTGCCTCCGGACGCGGTTGCGTAGGGCGATCGCCACAGCCTTCTTCGCCGCCTGCTGACCGATGATGTATTTGTCGAGCTCGACGACAATTTCCCGCGGAGTCAGCTCGTCAAACGACGGCAGCGTCTCCTGCTCCTGCGTCTGCTGTTCACCCGTCAAGTAAATCACCATGCCCTTTCTCCGGCCCGCTCCCCGCAACTCACCGTCCCCAACTCACAATTCTCCGAACTCACAATTCCTCGATGCTGAAATTCGCGTTCGTGTAGATGCAGATCTCGCTCGCGATGCGCATGGCCTCCGACGCGATCTCTTTCGCGCCAAGCTTGGTGTGTTTCGCCAACGCCCGCGCAGCAGAGAGAGCGTACGGTCCGCCCGAGCCGATCGCGGTCATTCCGTCGTCAGGTTCGATCACATCTCCATTTCCCGAAAGCAGAAATGTTGATTTTGCGTCCGCCACAATCAGCAATGCGTCAAGATGACGCAACGAACGGTCCGTGCGCCAATCCTTCGCCAGTTCCACGGCGGCGCGTGGCAAATTGCCGTGAAACTCCTGCAGCTTCGCCTCGAATCGCGCGAACAGAGAGAGCGCGTCGGCCGTGCTGCCGGCAAATCCCGCGAGCATCTTGTCGTTGTACAACCGGCGGACTTTCTTCGCGTTGTGCTTGATCACGCCTTCGCCGAGCGTCACCTGCCCGTCCGCCGCCACCACCACTTTATTGTCTTTGCGCACGCACAAGACCGTCGTGCCGTGCATCTGCTGCGATTTTCGCTCCATTGCCATCCGCCGATTATACTCCGCGGGTTTCGAATCAGCTAACGCGACGCGATTAGGCCAAGCAGAGCCGCGCCCATCAGCGCGAGCACAACGAAGCCTCCGAGGACAGCCACCAGGATCTTCTCGCGCTTGGTTCTGGGCCAAAGAATACCGTGTCCTGGTACCCATAGATTCAGGAGGAGGAGGACAAGAACCAATCAGAGGCTGCAGCCAGTGCGGCTACTTGTGGACATGAAACATCTTCTGTAGCCGCTAGCTCATGCCAGCGGAAAGAGCGGAGTAGAACGCATCCAGTTCGGCAGGCTGCGTGAAGATGTGCGTCGAGACTCGAAAATGATCCGGGCCGCCCGCGTTGCGAATGTTCCGTTTTCCGCACTCCTCCACAACGCGCTTCAGGTCGCCATTCCATTTCTCTTTGTCCGGCTCGAACGTCACCATGCCGCCATAGAACGGATCGCTGCTCGCGTTGACAATCCGCAGCTGCGGATACGAAGCAACGCGGTCGCGCACCTGCTTGCCCAGCTCGTGGATGCGCGCGTAAATGATCTCCGGCCCAAGCTGATTGTAGAAATCGATCGCCGCCTTCAGGCCCACCATCACCGACAGATTCGAAGTCCCGATCCACGAGAAGCGGTACCCCTTGATGTCATAGTTGTTCCAGTTCGCCGTCGCGATATTCACCCACAAATCCTTGAGCCGCTCTTCGCGAATGTAGAGGAAGCCCGTCCCCTTGGGCGCCATCAGCCATTTGTGCGGGCTCGAGCCGTAAAAATCGCAGCCGATATCCGTGAGGTCCAGCGGAATTTGCCCGATCGCGTGCGCCCCGTCCACGTGCGTCAGGATTCCGTGCTCGCGCGCCATCGCGCAGATCTGCTTTGCCGGAAGAATCACGCCCGTCGCCGTGGTGATGTGGCTGAAGAAAATCAGCTTCGTCTTGGGCGTGATCGCTTTCTGGAAGCGCTCCACAATCTCTTCCGCCGTCGCGGGAGGCTTGGGAATCTCAACGGTATTCAGCTTGATGCCGTGGCGGGCGACTCTTTGATCGAGCGGGCAGTATCCGCCCGGATGTTCCTGATCCGTAAGAAGGACTTCATCGCCCGCCGCCAGATTCATGCCGTTCACCACCACGTTGTTCGCTTCCGTCGCGTTGCGCACCAGCGCAAGTTCGTCGGTCGTGACGTGCAGAAAATCCGCAAGCGCTTCACACGTCTCCTGCAAATGCGTGTTTTCATCGTAGCCAAACCACGGGTAGGGCGCCTCGACGAACGTCTCCGCGGAAAGAATATGGTCGATCATCGCGCGCAAAACAGGAAGCGGCGTGCACCCGACCGACCCGCAATTCAGATTGATGTGATCCGGCGCCAGCAGCCACTGTTTGCGCAGTCCAGCCCAATACGCCTGGGGACTGCTCGAGAGAAGGTCTTTCGACGGCAGCGCGGGAGCCGCCTCGCACAAAACCTGTTCCGCTCGTGCAGCCGGAACTCCCAGCAGTGCCGCCGCAACCGCCGCGCCGCGGATGAACTCACGCCGATGAAGCATCGTGCCTCCTCAATGCTCGAGCGGATTGCTCGAGATCAATCGCGGGCGACATTATGCCCCCGGACTCAGCGGCTTGCCACGACGAAGTGGGCTTGCCTTGTCTGCTCGTCGCAGCAAAGGGAACGTTGCTTGCCAGTTGTCTGCCTTGATTCGAAGCGACAACGGAGGCTGCACACAAAGATCACAAAATGCAAATACCACTCGTTGTCGTCCCCGCAGGGACGATGGCTCACTCGTAGCGTAATGCCGTCAGGGGGTCCGTTCGTGTCGCGCGGCGCGCCGGGAAATAGCAGGCAATGACGGCCACGAACGATAGCACGAACGCGACGCTCAGAAACGTGATCGGGTCGTGCGCGCTCACGCCATAGATCATCTTGCTCATCAGCCGCGTGACCCCAAACGCCACCGCCGCGCCAATCCCCACGCCGATCAGTGCGAGTCCCGCTCCCTGCCCCACAATCATGCGCAGGACGTCGCCCGGTTGCGCCCCCAGTGCCATGCGGACGCCGATTTCATGCGTGCGCTGGCCTGAGATGTACGAAATTACGCCATAGATCCCTACTGCCGACAGCACCAGCGCGAGCCCGGCGAAAATGCCCAGTAGAATCATCGAGAATCGCCGCGCAGCCAGCGAATCGGAAATGATTCCGTCCATCGTCTCCGTGCCGTACATCACCACCTGGCTGTTGTATTGCCCCAGCGCCCGGCGCACCGCGTCCACTTCCGCAAGCGGCGGGCCGGTCGTTCGTATCATTGCTCCGGTGCCGCGCGACATCAGCGGAAGAAACTGGTCGGGAATCTGCGAAATCGGGAGATAGCACTGCGCTTGAATAGGACTGCCGGCGTTTTCGTCGAGTCCCCACTGCTTCACGTGACCCACGACCCCCACGATTTCCGGGCTTGTGCTGAGAATGGCGAAATTCACGCGCTTGCCGATGGGATCCTGGCTACCAAAGGCGATGCGCGCGAACTCCTCGTCGATCACGATGGCCGGCGGCGAATGCTCGTTGTCCTGCGCCGTGAGAAAACGCCCGCGCAGCAGCGGGGTGCGCATGATCTTCAGATAATCGGGCTGAACGGCGTAGAACAACGAGCTCTTCATTTCCGAATCGCTCGTGGGCTTGGGCTGGCCTTCCAACCAGAACGGCAGATCCGAGTCGCCGTTCATCGGGACCGAACCAACGCTAAGCGACGCGCTCTGGACTCCCGGAACCTGGGCCATCGTGTCGCGAATTCTCCTCATGGCCTCGCGAATAGCAGCCGGCGTATCGCCCAGCGGGCGCGGGGATGTCACCCCGAACGTCAGGACGTTGTGCGGATCGAAACCGGGATTCACGCTCCATAGTTTCGCCAGGCTGCGAATCATCAGCCCCGCTCCGATCAGCAGCACGACCGCCATCGCCATTTCGACGACCACGAGAACTCTCTGCGTCCGGTGACGGACGCCGCTCGCTCCGCGCCCCTCTTCCTTGAGCGACTCGGCCAGATTCGGTTGCGAACTCTTCAGCGCCGGGACGAGTCCGAAGACAACTCCCGTGAGAACGGAAATGCCCAGCGTGAAGAGCAATACGGGACCGTCGATGCCAATTGCGTCCGCCCGGGGCATCGCCTCTGGAATAAGATGAATGGCGGTTTTCGTTCCCCACGCGGCCAGCGCGAGTCCCAGCGCACCTCCGGCAAGCGAAAGCACACAACTCTCCGTGAGTAATTGCCGAACGACCCGCATGGGGCTGGCGCCCATCGCCGCGCGAATCGCAAACTCGCGCGACCGCCCGGTCGACCGCGCCAGCAACAGGCTGGCGACGTTCGCGCACGCAATCAACAGAACAAAGGCGACCGCCGCCAACAACACCAGCAGAAACGGTCGAATCTCGCCTACAACATCGTCCTTGAGCGGGGTCAGCGTCACTCCAGTGCCTTTGTCAGCATCCGGATACTCTTGTGCAAGATGTTGCGCGATGGCCTCCATGTTCGACTTCGCCTGGACCAGAGCAACGCCAGGCTTGAGCCGCCCGACCGCGTCCATGCCCATCCCTGTGCGACGATCGCGGAAAGTCGAGTCATCCCACTGGCCAATGGGAACGAAAACGTCCGTCTGGGTGCGGAAGTTGCCGGATTGATAGCGAAAATCAGCCGGAACGACGCCGATCACGGTGTAGGCCTTGTCGTTCAGCTCAATGGTTTTTCCCACGATGTCGCCAGACGAACCGAACTTTCCTGCCCACAACCCTCCGCTGATCATCGCCACCGGCGGCGCGCCGATCTGATCTTCTTTGGCTTCGAACGAACGCCCCAGCACCGGCTTTACGCCAAGAAGCCGAAAGAAGTCCGCAGAAACCATCTCCACCTTCAGGCGCTCCGGCTCGCCCATACCCGTCAAATCAAAGTTGTCCTGGCGGAATGCGGCAAGCGCGGAAAAACTCTGGTTGTCGCGCACCCAGTCCAGGAAATTCGGATAGGAAATCGAAGAGTGACGGAATTCTTTTGTGCTGGAATAAACCGCGATCAGGCGGTCAGGGTGTTCGTACGGCAGCGGATTCAGCAGTACGCTGTTGACTACCGAAAAAATTGCGGTGTTGGCGCCAATGCCCAGCGCGAGCGTCAAAATCGCGATCGCCGTGAACGCCGGCGCTTTCGCCAGCATCCGCAGCCCATAACGAAAATCCTGCCAGAGCGTTCCCATCGCGCCTTCCCTCCTGCTGTGCTTCTACGCAGTTCGCACCCGTTTAGTTCCACCCAGGGGGCAGTGGGCTTCGTGCGCGCCCTGAACGTACCGACGAATCTTTTCTTGCAGTCGCCCGAGGCCCTCCGAGGGATGGCCCGGGAGTTGGCGAGGAACGCGGTTACCCGCGCATTCGGCGGCAAGCGAACCATGACAAGAAAGACGAATAGCCGCATATCATTCGCCGGCTCGCGCCACGAACCACGAGTCACTCGTATCTGAGCGCGACCATCGGGTCGACTCGGGTCGCCCGCCGCGCCGGAATGTAGCAAGCGGCCAGCGCAACCAGCGACAGTAGGACCGCTCCCCCCAAATAAGCCAGCGGATCGGTCGCCGTCACGCCATAGAGAAGCGCCGACATCAACCGCGTCAGCCCAAGCGCCGCCACGATTCCCGCGCCCAGCCCAATTCCCATCAGTGCTGTCCCTTGCGACAAAATCATGTTCAAAATGTCGCGAGGCTGCGCGCCCAGCGCCATGCGTATCCCCATCTCGTGCGTCCGTCGCGTCACCGCGTACGACATCACTCCATAAATTCCCACCGCCGCCAGAATCACGGCCAGCGCCGCAAACAATCCCACGAGCAGCAAGGCCAGGAATCTCTGCGAGAGCCAGTCCGATCGCAACTGCTCCATGCTGCGAACCTGGTAAACCGGCTGACTGGGATCAACCGACAGAATCTCCTGCCGCGCCGCTGTCGCCAGGCTCAGCGGGTCCACCGACGTGCGAATCGCGAGGCTCATCGTATTGAACGGCCGCTGCGCCTCCGGCCAGTACACCTGCACGCGCGATGGCGCCTCGATCTCCCGGTAATGCACGTGCGCCACGACGCCCACGATCGTCATCCACGGCCTCGTCGAACTCATCCCGCCGAGGTGAAGGCGCTTTCCTACGGGATCTGCGTTCGGAAAGAACGCGTGCGCCAGCGTGTCGTCGATGATCGCCACCGGCGCGGCTGTTTCCGAATCGCTTTCCGTGAAGCCCCGTCCGCGCAGCACGCTCATACCCATCGCCTGGAAATATCCCACTGTCACCGGCCGCCAATCCGCTTCGGGCGTTCGCTGGTCCATCTGAACCTCTTGCGTGTCGATCGTGACCGTGCCGGAGCCGCCCTGCCCGCTCAGGGGAAGCGCTGCAGTCGCGCCGGCCGCTTGAACGCCGGGTAAACGATCGATTCTTCGCACGATTTCGCGATAGAAGGCGCGCACCTGCTCCGGTTTGCTGTACGTTTCATCGGGCAAACTGACGCGCATCGTGAGCACTCGGTCCGCGTGGAATCCCGGGTCCACCCCCAGCACGCGCAGGAAACTGTGCATCAGCAAACCCGCGCCCACCAGCAGCACCACCGAGAACGCGGTCTCGCAAATCACCAGCACCTGCCGGATCCTCGCCGACGAGCCTCCTTCCGTGCTCCCCCGTCCTCCCTCCTTCAGCTCCGCATACGGCGTTCCGCGCGCCGACTGCCACGCCGGGAACAGTCCGAAGATGATTCCGGTGAGAAGCGTAATCGCAATCGTGAACAGCAGCACGCCGCCGTCGATCTTCACATTCGCCATGCGCGGCAGAGCGACGTTGCCGATCCCTACGATTTCATGCAGCGCGAAGGGCGCCAGGATCAGTCCTGCCAGCCCTCCGAGCCCGGCGAGCAGCAAGCTCTCCGTCAGCAACTGGCGCACGATCCTCATCCGCCGCGCGCCCAGTGCCGTGCGAATCGCCATCTCCCGCTCGCGCGCCGAAGCGCGGCCCAGCATCAGGCTTGCGATGTTGACGCACGCGATCAGCAGCACGAATCCCACCGCCCCAACCAGCACCCACAGCGCCGCCTGCACATCGCCCACGGTCTGTTCCAGCAGCGGCACCATCAGAAACGTGAAGTTGAATTTCGCGTAGGGATACTTCGGGTTCTGCGCCATCATCTCTTTCGCCGCCGCTTCCATATCCGATCGCGTCTGCTGCATCGTCAAGTCGGGCTTGACGCGCGCAAGCACCAGGTACCCGTGATTTCCGCGATTATCCGGCGCGAGGTCCTGTGACCCAAAGGCGAGCGGCTGCCACATCTCGGACTGCAACGGAAAATCGAACCCCCGCGGGAGGACCCCTACGATCGCCATCGAGCGTCCATTCACACTGAGCGTCCGCCCGACGACGCCCCGGTCCCTTCCGAATCGCCGCACCCACAAACCGTATCCGAGAAGAAGTTCCTGATCGCGTCCCGGCCGCGCCTCTTCCGGCGTGAACACGCGCCCGACCGCCGGCTGAACCCCCAGCATCGGAAAAAGGCTCGGCGACACGGCGGCGCCCTCGATTCGCTCGGGGCTCGCGCCCGCGATGTTGAAGCTCGCGTTGGTCATCGCTGCAACTTCCGAGAAGCTGTGGTTCAAATCCTGAATATCGCGGAATTCCGGCGCGGAAATGGCGTTGCGA
>Ga0209167_10001137_pt1 | contig 16383 bp, 9 predicted proteins | sample Coa_R1_9_FD_187154 | JGI IMG/M metagenome (GOLD analysis project Ga0209167, IMG submission 187154) | Surface soil microbial communities from Centralia Pennsylvania, which are recovering from an underground coalmine fire - Coalmine... | ecosystem: Environmental > Terrestrial > Soil > Unclassified... | reverse complement strand
ATCCGGCACCGAACAGGTGATCCACAGCTTCCAGGGACCCCCGGACGGACAGCGACCCTACGCAGGCCTAATCGATTTGAGTGGCACGCTTTACGGAACGACGGGCTATGGTGGCACGGGCGCGTGTAAGTACATTGACGAGATGGGCTGCGGGACGGTCTTCGCCATAAGCGATGGCGTGGAGCGCATCGTCTATAGCTTCAAAGGCGGCAAGGACGGACTGGACCCCTACGGGAGCGTAATTCATGTGAAAGGTACGCTGTACGGGACAACTTCCCAGGGCGGTGCAAGCGGCAACGGCACGGTCTTTGAGGTGAGCACGGCTGGGGTAGCGCGTGTGCTCTATAGCTTCAAAGGTGGCAAGGATGGGTCAGGCCCTTTAGGGAGCCTAGTCAACGTGAAGGGAATGCTTTACGGAGCTACATCTGCAGGTGGCGGCTCTGGATGCTCAATGTCCGGGTGCGGGACTATCTTTACGGTAAGCACTTCGGGTGCCGAGCACGTCCTTTACAGATTTAAAGGCGGCAGGGATGGAGCATACCCCTATGCGGGTCTCGTAAACTTTGACGGTACGCTTTACGGCACGACGTTCTTTGGTGGCCGCCTTGGTTGCAGCGCCAGCTGTGGCACGATCTTCAAGGTGAGCACGTCCGGGGCTGAACAGGTCCTTTATAGGTTCCAGGGCACCCCGGACGGTGAAAATTCAACCGCAGGCCTGGTCCAGGTAGGCGGCGCGCTGTATGGGACGACACTGAGCGGTGGATCGCTATGTAGCGCTGGGTGTGGGACAGTCTTCGAGGTGACACCATAGCGCGGCGAAGGATGCTACGAATGCCGAGCGATGCGCGCGGCGATTGCCGGCGTTAGGTCGAGCCGGCCAGCCTTCGGTGTGGTGTTCACGAACTCGACGCCTCCCAGAGCGCGCCGGCGCGCGAGCGTCAGCGCTTCGGCTTTAACCTGCGCGACGATCGAGCGATAGAGCGCGTCGCGATCGGCCTCCAGCGTACGAAGCTGTGCGGCGGCGTCGCGCTGTGACTGGGCGTCGACCGCTGCGATTTGGCGGAAGCGTTGCGAGAGGTCGCGGCCGGCCGTCTGCATTCCGCTAGCTATCGCTCGGGCGTTGCTCGACGCCGCGTAACTGCGAGTGAATGCAACGAGCTGCGACGGCAAGGGTAGCGCGTGAAACCCATTGCCTGCCTCATGGAAGACTCGCTGTAAAATCGTGTAGTTTGCACCGGCTCCGCTGCGCAGTTGCTGGTCCATCTCTCCCGAGTTCGCAGCCGCATCTCGTTCCAGCTGCGCGCGATACGTGGTCAACTGCGCGGCGTCGGCGCGGCGCATCGCGCCGACCCCGCGCTCCTCTGCTGCATTCAGCGCCGCCAGCTCGGCTTCCAGGTTCGCGCGACGCTTGGAATCGAGGTGCAAGTCGTCAAGTTTCAAGCGTAGCGTCACCCGCTTCGCTGCATCGCGCCGCGCCAGATCGTAAGCCAGCGTCAGCTCTTTCTCACGTAATTGCTGTTTCCGGGCCGCATATGCGCGTTCGGAGCGCTCTGAGAGCGCCTCCCTGTAGGCGCGAAGGTTCGCGTCGGTCTCCGAAGCGAGTTGCGCCGTGTAGGTCGCCATTCCCGAACCGGCCGCGCGTTCTGAGAGCGTCAACTGCGCGATGGCCGCCTGCTCTCGCGCGCGATCGGTCGTGGGATCGTGCCTGCCGATTACCTGCGCGCGCGCAGCTGCAGCAGTGGCTTCCGCCTGCAACGCCGTCGCACTTCGTGCCGCTGCCGCCGCGGGGTCGCGCAGCGCCGCAACATTTTGCGTACTGCGCAGTGCAGCGATCTCGGAATCGTACTCAGCCAATACGCGATACAGCGGATGGCTTGCCACCAATCGGGGCAGATCGACAAACCCAACGCTCGCGGCGAATGCAACCGTTTGGCCCGCGGTCACCGCCAGTGCGGCACAGCCCGCAACCACAGCTGCAAAGCTAACGACTCGACAGCTCACGGAAATCTCCTCACGTACGAGAACGATACGCCGTTCGTTCCGCCGATTGGCGTAAACGACGTTGCCGGATTCACGTTCAGCACGTCAGCCCCCAGCGGCTGCGGCTGCTGCAGTGCGAAGAGCGAGGGGCCATCCGAGGTGTACATACTCAGCCGCAGCCCTGTGGCGGGATTCGGATTATGCTCCAACGCGATGCTTTGCGTTCGCGGATAGCCGAAGGTCTGTGAAAAGATCGCGCGCGTGAACTTGCCCAGGCCACTCGTCGCGTTGATGCCGAGGCCGGTTTGAATGTCGCTGGTGATCCCCACCTCGCTACCGGCCGCCCCGCCGAACGACGTGGACAACGGTTCGAGCAGGTTTCTCGTGAAAACCGAGTTGAGCTGCCCCAGCATAACGGTGCGCGCCGCCGACCCGGCCGAAAAGCTCCCGCCGCCGGTCGACCGTACGCCTTGCACTGCCCCGAACTGCTGCGCCCCCACGAGCAGTCCCAGGATTTGCTGCTTGCTGTACGCCGGATCCGAGTCGAGTGCGAGATTCATATTCGTCACGGCGCCGCTCACGTGGAGGCGTATCGCGGTTGCCGGGTCGGGCACGAACGTCGTGGCGATTGCATCGACGTCCGGCGTCAAGCCGCCCGACGGAGCGAACGTCACGTCGCCACGTTCGATGTTGAAGCTGCGGTAGAAGTTCAGCGAACCGCCGGTCGAGCGCAACTGACCGGTCAGCGACGGCGCCTCGAGCGTCCCACCGAGGCGAACGGCTCCGGTCGCGCCGATGTCGACGTTGGCACTTTGAACGCGGACGTTCTGCCCCACGGCAACCTGCAGCCCATCGAACGCGACGTTCGGTAAACCCGGATTCGTCGTACCCCCGCTCTTTTGGTTGAGAAACGCGCCGAGCGGAATGCGCGCGTTATCAACGGAGAGATCGCCGCTCACCGCGGGAATCGCACCGAGTCTGCGAACCACCGCTACCGTACCGTTCAGACTGCCCGAAAAGTAACGTGGAAGATCGAGACGCGCGTTGGCGGCACGCCCGCTGAGCGCAAAAGCGATATCCGCGGGGCGCCGCAAGTCCGCAAGCGACGCGACGGCCGATGCCGTTACTAGTCCGGACCCGACGAATGCGTGCGACTGCAGCCACGCGCGCGTTCTACTGAACGCAAGTGAGCCGGTGATCCCCGTAATGGCCGATCGCTCCATCGGCCCGTTGAAGGTTCCGTTTGCGAGCGTAAGCGTACCGTTCAGGCGCGGCGCGGCGACGCTCCCGCCGGCATCGATGTTGCCGTCGATCCGCCCGGTAAGTTGACTTCCATTCGGCAGCAAATCTGCGAAGTTCGACAGTTCGACATCATCGGCAGCTAGGGAGGCAGAGATATGCCCGGCGCCGGGCGTCACGCCTGTCGCCCCAAACCGGATTGGCATCGCTGCTGAAATCAGCGCCTTGCCGCGATCGAGATCAATCTCACCGTTGCGCAGCGCGACGGCCTGCCGGTCGGCGTCCACCTCGCCCGCGAGGCGCGGAATTGCCAGATTGCGATACCGCACGTTCTGCAGCGCAACCGAATCGCGCAACCGCGGCGCGGCGCGCGTGCCCTCCACGCGCAGCGTCGAATTCAACGTGCCGGTGACGCCGAAATCCTTTCCGGTCGCGCGCTTCAAAAAGTCGCCGACGTTCGGGCTCGTCGTCGTCACGACGAGCGCCAGCGGGTCGGTATCGCGCAATCCGAACGTGCCCGACGCAGCCGTCGTCATCGAAGGAACGTCGACCACCGCCGATTCGATCGTGCCTCGTCCGTGCGCGGCCGAGGCGATGACCTCAAAGCGCTCGAGCGTCATGCGCCCGGCCGTTCCTCCGAAAACGGCCGCCCGCAGGCGCAGCGCGACGTCCGGATAGGCTCCTATGAGGCGCGTCTGCGCGTCGAGCCGCCCAGTGATCGGAACGTCGTATCCAAGCATCGGCAGCCATGTCGCGAGGTCGACGTGCCGTGCATCGGCGGTGAGATTGACGTTGCGCGAGGACGGCGCAATCGTCCCGTTCAGCGCCACTTCCCCCGACGGCCCGCCGAAACGCAATGCGCTCGCGATCGCGCCGCTTTTGGTGCTCCATCGCGCCGCAACGGTGCCGACGTCGATGCGCCGGAAGCGCGCATTCGAAAAGTTCGCATTACCGTTTGTGGAAAGCACGCGCGTGCCCACCAGCTGAGCACGAACCGCGAGCGATCCGGTTCCGGCGAAGGTGTCGCCCCTATCGAAGAAGTCGTTGAAATCGGCGAGATCGATCCGCGGCGCGCCGATTTCAACGTCCGCAGCACCTGCTCGGTTTGCGCTCCCCTTTAACGCGATTGGCGACGAGCCGACGACCACGTGCCCCTCGGCCAGCGTGAGCATGCTCCCATCACCGCTCAAACTGCCTGCGAAACCGCGGAAACTCAAACCGTTGACCGAGCCCTCCGGCGCGCTCACCCTGCCGGCAAATAATGGCGCCGTGCCGCGGCCGCCCACCCGAAGATCTGCATCGACGCTGCCTTGCACCAACGCGGCCTTCTGCGGCGCGACCGTGGCGACCAGCGAGCTGACGTCCGACGAGTGAAGCTGCGCCGCCAGATCGTAGCGAGGCGCGAACCGGCCACGCGGCGACAGACCATCGATCGTGCCGGCGACGCCGACGAAGAGCGGGCCGATTGCAACCGCGGCGTCGCGCACGTCGAGCGTTCCGTTCTCGTAGGCTAATCCCGCGTTGCCGTTCACGTCGAAGTTGCGGTAGCGGCCGCCCGCGATCACCACGGTGCCTGCGACGCGCGGCGAGCTGGGCGTTCCGCCTACCGTCGCGCCAACGCTTCCCTGCGAACCGAAGCTTCCGAAGATGGCGCCGTGCAGCGCTCCCCGCCGCATCGCGACGCTTCCATGCGCCGTTGCAACGCCCCACGTGCCGGTCACCTTAGCGATGCCGCCCACGGCCATCGCGCCGGTCATCGCGCTTCCGGCGAGCGTTGCGCTCAGTGCGCCTTTCGCCGCCGGGACCGGAAAGTCGCGCGCCTCGAGGAGGCCGATGCTGCGCGCACCGAGGTGATCGAGCGCGATGCGCGCGTAGAGCGAGCCGCGTCCGCTGCGCGCATAGAGCGGACCGACCGTTCCGCTGCCGTGCCCGTCAACATTGAAGATCGCGCCGAGCGCCTGCGTTCCACCGGCTCCCCAGAGCGCGCCGCGCATCCCAATCGCCTTCGGATCGTCCGCCGTTGCCAACACCGCGGCATGCAGAGGAATCTGCGGGAGCAGAGCGTTGAGGTACGGCGTGCTGCCCGCCGGTGATTGGGCTCGCAGCAGCATCGCGATCGCGCCATGTTGTGTCTGCATCGCGACGCGGCCGCGAGCGTCGAGCGTCACGCGACCGTATGCGCCTCCGAAGCGGACGATGTCGGCATCACCCCCACCGAACGCCACGACCCCGTCGAGATTCTGCAGCGTCGTTCCGGCGTACGTCGTCTGCGGCGAGCGCAGCGCGATCCACGTCAGCGGTTGTCTCGCATCGCCTTCAATCAGGAGCGAAAAATCAACCGGTCCGCTTACCGGAAAGCGCTGCGCCTGTGCAAAGGCCGTCTTCAGCTGCGCGAGATCGGCGCGGCCACGCACGGCGACCCGCAATCGCGGACTGGTCAAGCCGAACAAGCCGCCCGTGATCGCGACCGGTACGCCGGCCAAGCTCGCCTGAAGTCCGGGCGTCAGCAAGCCGTTGTCGTAAACGTCGACCGGGCCGCGCACCCCGGTCACCGGCTTCGAAAGCCCTGCGAGCGTAATGCTGCAGCTACGAAGCAGCGCGCTCGCAGCAAGGTGCGCCAAGCCCTTTGCGTCGCCCGTTGCGAAGTAGCGCGCGTCGACGCCTTGCAGAAGTCCCGAACGCATGCGCAGCGACGGTGAGTTCATCACGAAGTTCACCGCGCCCGCAATGGGAAGCTGCTCCGCGACCCAATGCTGATCGTCGTAGTCGTGCGCGACGTCGATCGCGCCGGCTCCGGTCACCGGATAGAGCCGGCCGGCGCGCTCGCCATATTTCAACCTTACATCGTACGTCGAGCGGCCTGCCGTCGATATGTCGGCCTCGGCTTCAACGCCTAGCGCATAGAGACGCCGATTCTCAGGCAGCGCGTAACGGCTCTCGTCGACGATTTCGATCGAGCCGTCGCGCACGCGCGCTCGCACGATCAAAGGCGGTCCGCCTCGCGCCGACCCGTTACTCAACTGCGGAATCGGCACGTTAAACGTTCCGTCTGGCCGGCGAACGATCGTGACGTGGGGCGAATCAGCCTCGACAGCTTTCACCCCAAACAGCCGGTGACCGCCCGGGAGAAGATCGCGCAAATCGTACGATAGTTCGAGCCGCGCAATATCTGCAACCGGTTCATCTCGAAGCGACCTCAGGCGCACGTCATTAAAGAGCGCGTGGTCCAGCGTAATCTGCGAACTCGCAAACGAGAGCCGCGCGTGCGTAAATACATCTGCGCCCGCGACGATTACCAACCGTGCTAGAGCCTGCCGTTGCCAAAAGGCAAACGCCACGGCGCACAATAGGAGAGCCGCGCCCCACCACCGGCTCGCTCGATTGCGCTTCATGCTCCGAAGTCTTCCCAAGCGCCGGGCCGCTTATCGCAAAAGGGGTCTTTCCTGAATAAAGGCTGAGTTTTGTCAAGCGGCTCCCGAGCAGGTGCCCGAGCTTAGAAATCGCGTGAAAGAGCGTAGCGAGACGATCACGCGCTTGTACTCTTGCGGATCGGTTAGTGATCGGTTAGTGAATGGAGAGCGTGAACGCGTAGGCGCTGTCGGGGTCGGTCTCGTAGCCGATTGGCAGAACCGAGATCGTGTATCTTCCGCTCATCGGAAGCGTCACGGGGCGCCCCGCCATCAATGCCTGGTCGAGTCTCTGACCCTGCAACCGAATAACCGTTGCACGCTGGGCGCGCACGGCGGAGATCTCCAACGTTTGCCCGGCGACGGCGTCAAAGGCGTACTCGTCTCCCCATTCGACCCCGACCGTGCCGGAGAGACGCGCGCTCGCGGTGCCGGGCGCGAAGCGTACGCGGATCGAGACGGGTTTGCGGTCGCCGCGGTAGATTCTCCAGGCCTCCGATTCGACGTACGTTCCATTGCGGTAGGTGTAGCGCCATTCATTCTTGCGCAGCGCGCTCTCGTGCGCGACGAAGTCGATATCGGGCACCGCGCCACCCGTGGGAACCACGTTGACGCCCACGGCGACGCTTTCCAGAATTTTGGTCGCCGTGCGGTCGCCGACGCGATAGACCCAGAACGGGCAGTTTTGCGCGAAGCAAACGCACGAATCGTAAACGGTCAAAAGCACAATGTTTGGATTCTTGGAGACCTGCCTGCGCTCGAGCGCGTCCCGCAAGAGGGGTCGACGATCCTTGGCGCATGCGCTGACAGTTCCGTAGTCGCGCTCGAGCAGTTGTACTGCTCTCTCGGCCGTGAGACCCGTGGAAACGGCGGCGGCAAAAAGCAGCGATATCATGGGGTCGGATACGCGCGGCCGGCAGCGCCCTCCTCGTAAAGACTCCTGAAGCCGCGGACTGGCCCTGGTCGATGCGCGGACCGGCGACGTTTTCTGGACGCCGAGTTTGCTATTATAGACGCGGATGACGACGATGAACGCGGCGCCCCCTACGAAACGAGCGATGCTCGCCTTCGAGCTAAAAGCGGCGTTTTTCCGCGCCAAACGCTTCGCGACCGACGCCCGCGGCGCGACGCGCCGCTGGCCGCTCACCGGCGGTTCTTCCGATGGCGCGCTCCTGGCCGAGATTTCGACGCCGATCCGCTCCGCGGTCGCTGAAACCGATCCCCGCGAGACACGCCTCATCGAAGGTAAGATCCACAACTTGCACGTGGCGCTTCGGCGTCTCGACGGCGCCGTGGTCCCCGGCGGCGGCACGTTTAGCTTTTGGCGACAGATCGGTCGTGCCACCCGCCGCGCCGGATACGTAGAAGGGCGCGAGCTGCGCGAAGGCTGCATCATCCCTACCGTCGGCGGCGGTCTTTGCCAACTCTCTAACGCGTTGTATGCGGCCGCGCTCGATTCCGGTTGCGAAATCGTCGAACGGCACGCACATTCTCATTTCGTGCCCGGCTCGATGACCGAGCGCGGTCGCGATGCAACGGTCTTTTGGAATTACGTCGATCTGCGCTTTCGCGCAGGGCACGACCTCACGCTCCGCTGCCGGCTCCAAGACGATCGCCTGATCGTGCAGTTTTTTGCGCCGGCGACTGCGGCCGTATCCCAGCCGGTGCGATCCGTTATCGACGTCGCCATCGCAGCCGCGCCGCCGTCGTGCGTCAGCTGCGATCGAGTCGCGTGCACCCGACATCGCAAGATACGCGGCGTGAACTCGGCAGCTGCGGCAGCATTCTTACTCGACGGCTATTGGCCTGAATACGATGCGTTCGTCGCGGGGCAAGCAACGACAGCCGACGTAGCGTTCGTTCCGATCGACGGAAGACGGTTTAGTCTCCCCCAATATGCGTGGGCGGTCGCGGGATTCGGCGGCGTGAAGCAGGCGCCGCTCGAAACGCTCGTCCGCGCGGGACGTTCGCGGCGCCTTGCATCGCACGGGGCGGCGCGTCAACGAGCGATGCTGCTCGATGCCGAACGACTCGCCCGTCGGTTTGCACGCCATTTGCCGTCGCGCATGGAGCACGTCGTCGTGATGCAGAACCTGCTGCCGTATCTCTGGCGCACGGGTTACCTCGCCGGGTGCACCTTCGACGTGCTGATAACGTCATTGCCAATGAATACGCTGCACGAGGTGCTCGATGATGCGGCGCGCCGGCATCCGGATAGTCCGACCCTCTCGGACTTCCGCGCTCCGCGTGAAATCGTCGAAGCTGAACGTGAGGCGCTCGACCACGCCCGTCGCGTCGTTAGCCCGCACCGCGACATCGCGCGCCGGTTCGGTGCGCGCGCCCTGTTGCTGCCGTGGGTCGTTCCAACCGTGCCTCCACGCCACGTGCCTACCTCTAACGGCGTGCTCTTTGCGGGCGCGACGCTAGGACGCAGCGGTGCCTATGAAATGCGCGAGGCGCTGCGGCGAACCGGCACCTCGCTCGTTGTCATCGGCGATCGCGATGCCGAAGGACCCGATTTTTGGCGCGGCCTCGACGTGACGCGCGTGGCGAACTTTCGTCAAGGGCTCGACCTGGCGCGCGTCGTCGCCCTGCCCGCGTTTGTGGAACATCGCCCGCGCCAGCTTTTGCACGCGCTCGCAGCGGGCGCCCGCGTCGTCGCAACCGCCAGTTGCGGACTGGGGCCGGCGAGCAATCTCGCGATCGTGCCGGCCGGCAACCCAGACGCGCTAGCGCAGGCAATTCTCTGATGGTCGAAATCAAGTGATGTTATGAGAACTGAGACCGCTTACTTGTCGGACGGCGAGTAGGCGGCACCCTCCGGGTTGAGGATGTTGAAGTTTGTGAGGACGCTGTACTTATTCGTGTTAACCTTACCGACGTCGAGCCAGCCGTAGCCGTCGGCGATCACTTGGTCTGTGTCCGTCTTGTTGAAGCCGCCCGAAATCGGGTTGCCGTTGCCCTTGAAGTTCGTTAACGTCGGTCCGAGCACGCGACTCAGTGCGCCGAACGGGAGCGGATACTGCGAGGTGGTGAGCGCGACTTGGTCGGTCACGTTCAGGGTCTGGGCGCCGTCATGCGTGCTAACGTAGACGCCGCCGCCATAGGTGATCGTTCCAGGAGGAATGAGGTCGCTGATGGTTGGGCTCGTCGTGGGATTGCTGATCTCGTCGAGTTCGGGCGAGCCGGGGTAGTCTTGGGAGGTCTCGCCATCGACGTAGACGTTCCCGGCCGTATCCGTGTCCAAAAACAACATCGCAGCGGTGGCCGCCATATTCGGATCGGTGATAAACGTCGGTTGGCCGCCCGACGAGGGCCACCAGACGACGGTGGGGGAATAGGTGTAAGTGCAAGAGGGGTTGCAGTTTACGACTTCGGTCTCGATGTTCGCCGCAAACACGTTCCCCTGGCTGTCGACGGCAACATCGTCTGGGAAGCCTGCCTCATATGAACTGCCGCAGCTGGTGCCGCAGCTCGTGTCGTTATAGGTGTTCAACAACACGCCCGCGGCCGAGTATTCTTGGATTATGCCGTTTTCGAAGGTGTTGTAGTTGTACTGACAGGCAACCCAGAGGTTCTTGTTATGGTCAACTTTGAGCCCGATGGGCAAATAGCAGTTATTGGTTTCCGCGTCGACAAGGTTGATAGTTTTTTTACCGTTGGCGCTAAATCCCAACAGATAGGCGTAGTCGGTGTCGGCGACCCAGAGGCCGATCTTCGTGCCGTGACGGACGCCTTGACGCGCGAGTTTGGGCCGCTTACCGCTTTCGAGGGTGGCCAGCAGACGTTGCATGACTCCGTGCGTCACCGGCGCCGCAGCCTTGCCGGCGGCCTCCTGATAGATCATCGCGGGGATTCGAGGGCCGTTCCCGCGCGGCTCGACGCGGGAGGAAGAGCCGGGCAGGGCTGACGTGCCCTGCGTCGAGCTGGAACATCCCGCGAGCAGCGCAGCCGTTAAGGCAATGCTAGCCGCGGTCGCCAATGATAAGCGCATTAATCGAGTTCTCCCGTCATCTCTAAAGAGCAGGCAGCGTTACCTCATCGGATAAAGGCGCCGGCGTTGAATCTGAATCGCGCTGGTCGATTACGATGCGTGGAATTATAGCTCGGTCCGATGCCGTATGCCAGGCCGGCTACTACCACACTTTACTCCCACAGTTTTTGAGATTCTGCGCCAGGACGAGCGGAGCCGAGCGTCGTAACGAACGCGCAAAATCGTACGATAAACGTGAAGCCTGCGCCGTCTACGCCCGAAGCCTCTTTCGGCAAGCTGCTATGCCGCCTTCGCCTAGGTGCGGGATTGTCGCAGGAAATGCTTGCCGAGCGCGCGGGAGTCAGCGTAAAGACCATTAGCGCACTTGAAAATGGCGCGCGACGAAATCCTTATCAAGGCACGGTTGCCCTACTTGCCGATGCGCTATCCTTATCGAAAAGAGCGCGGGCGAGGTTGGCGGCCGCGGCGGTCCGCCCCTATCGCCCCCGAGGCGGTGCACGACCAACTCTTCCGCCGAAGCACAACCTGCCGGTACAGTTGTCCAGCTTCGTGGGACGCGAGGATGTGCTAGCGGAGGTCGGCGCACTCATTGCAAGACAGCGCCTGGTAACGCTTACCGGCACGGGCGGGATGGGCAAGACGCGTCTCGCGCTGCGCGTCGCAGAGCGAATTGTGGGGAGTTGGAGCGACGGCGTGTGGTTCGTCGACCTCGCGTCACTCGACGACCCAGCGCGAGTCGCGGAGCGCGCGGCGACGGTGCTCGGGCTGGCTGGAGCCGATCCACGCCCGATTTCTGAAAGGCTCATCGCCGCACTACGCAGTCAGCACATGCTGATCGTGCTGGATAATTGCGAGCACGTGCTGACCGATGTCGCCCGCTTCGTTGCTACCGTGCTTCCCGAATGCCCTCGCGTTACCGTTCTCGCGACGAGCCGCGAGCGACTAAACGTTCCCGGCGAGCGAACGTATGAGGTTCCTTCCCTTGCGGTCCCCCGATTGAGCACGCCGAGTGTCGCACGAACTTCCGAGGGTGTGCTCTTGTTTGCCGAGCGCGCTCGTTCGATAACGTCGTTTGCTCTCGATGACGACAACGCACCCGTCGTCGCCGAGATCTGTCGCCGGCTGGACGGCATTCCGCTAGCGATCGAGCTAGCAGCTGCACGCACTCGCGAGCTTAGCGTTCACGATATTGCCCGCCACCTTGACGATCGTTTTCGCATCCTCACGGCCGGAGCGCGCACCGCAGCACGGCGGCAACAGACCATGCGCGCGGCGATCGACTGGAGCGTCGACGCGCTCTCTGCTCCTGCGCTTGCGCTCTTCCAACGCCTCGGTATCTTCGCCGGCGGCTGGGCGCTCGATGCCGCCGCCAAAGTCTGCAGCGACGAAGGTGAGGTATCTTTCGATGTGCTCGAACGGCTCTCGTCACTCGTCGAGAAGTCGCTCGTGGTCGCCGACACGTCGCGCATCCAAACGCGATACCGACTGCTCGAATCGACACGGATTTATGCGCTCGAACGACTGAACGAGTCCGGCAACCATCGTGACGTCGCGTTACGTCACGCGCGCTGGTTCGCGACATTCTGCGACAAAGCGCGGGAGGCCATATATTCAAAGCAGTTCGCGCCTTGGCTCGCCAGCGTCGGGGAGGAGCTGGAAAACATACGGGCGGCCCTGAGATGGGCAGTAAGCGATGCCGGCGACGCGACCCTTGCGCTCCGCCTCGCCTGCGGCGTGGGACCTTTCTGGCGATTCGTCGGACTCAGCGACGAAGGCCGGCGGTGGCTAGAGGCTGCGCTCGCACGGGGCGGCGATTGCGTTAGCAGGGAAATAGTCGCGTCTGCTTGGCGAAATCTAGCGGCGCTGGGAAGCGGCACGAAAGCACTCGAGGCCGCGGGGCGCGCCGTCGAGCTCGACGAGCTCGTGGGCGATCCTTTTGCGATAGCGCTAAGCAGACGAGTCCGCGCTCTGACACTGGTTAGCTCGGGGCGTCTCAACGAGGCAGAAACCGACATCGATGATGCTATCCGCCTTCTGCGCGACGCCGGGATGTTGGGAACGATAACGCACGCGCACGCGCTGAATGCGCGACAGCTCGTGCTAAAGGAACGAGGGCGCCTTACCGAGGCGCGCGAGACATTGGAGGCGGCACTCGCCATTTACACCGAGTTTGGTGATGAATTTCACGCCGCCACGGCGCAGGGTAACCTCGCCGAGCTGGCGTTTGGTGCTGGTGACTGTCGACGCGCGCTGGAACTAACCCGAATAGCGAGCCGGGCTTGGGGCCAAGCAAGTAGCGTCGCAATGCAGTCGACCTCGCGCGCGAATGAGGCCGCGTACTGCCTCGCACTCGGCGATACAGCGGGTGCGCGCGATGCGGCCCGGGAGGGACTCGCGCTTGCGCAGCGAGCGCAGCAGGCGGACGTCTTCCTCGCCGCGCTTGCGCACCTTGCTACGGTAGCGGCGAACGGCGGGGACGCGCGGACGGGCGCGCTTATTCTGGGATACGTGGATCAGCGGAATCGATTACGAGGTTACGAACGCGAAGCAACGGAGCGCCGAACGTACGAAATTGCGATTCGCGCGCTCGACGCTCTCTTGCCGGCAGAAGAGCGCAACCAACTCATGGCCGCAGGAGAGGAACTCGACGAAGAGCGCGCCGTCGAACTCGCTCTAGCAATCGTATGACGCATCGGAATGGCCGGCACTTTAGCCATACTTGAACTCGGGCTTACTTTGCCCGACTTCTATGATGTAGCCGTCAGGATCGCGGATGTAGCAGCGCGTCTCACCATACTTGTCGAGAGGCTCAGTGAGAAACGTTGCGCCCCGACTCTTCCATAGCTTGTAGCACGCTTGAATGTCCGCAACGCGGATATTCATGAAGCTGCTGATCTCATTGGGGTCGGGAGGGGGGCGGAGCGTCACCGTTGGTTTGTCGGGCGTCGGACCGCCCCCAACGTTGATGATGAGCCACGTGTTTGCGATTTTGATGTACGGCGGTGCGTTTCCGTCGCCCATGCTCACAATTTCGCCCCCGAAGACCGTTTTATAGAATTCGGCGGATCGCTCGAGGTCGGCCACTGTGAGAAAGTGAGCGACGGTAAACCCTTCCTGCGGCGGCATCTGATAGTTCGACTGCCCAACTTGTACTTCGTCCATTTGAAAACTCCAATTCGTATAAAGAGTTTATGGGGTTCTTAACATGGCCATCTGCGGAGCAACTTCTGGCTTTACTCACGGGACGAGCAGCACGTTACCGATACCAAAAATGCTCGCCCTTTGTCGCTTTGTCAAGTAAGCGAGCCGGACCACGATGATTACGGGTAACTGTTTCGGTACGCTCCTGGAACGCCTCGGGGTTAGCCTCCAGACAAGGAGGTATGCTAATCATGAAACCATTCGTTCGCGGCGCCGTCACCAGCGGTGCCGGCGCCTTGCTCGTGGGCGCGAGTCTCGCGATCCTCAACGTGACGGGCGTCTCGGGCGCCCAGATCCCGTCGGACGGCGGCGGTGTCCGCCACGACAGTAAGACCTCGGTAAAGTGTGACAAAAGCACCCAATGCTTCACGGTAGACAACTCAGGCACCGGCACCGGCATCTACGCCGTCGGCAGTACCGCCGGCGTCGAGGGTGAAGACACCGGCACCGGCGGCACCGGCGTTTTCGGCCAGGGCGGAACAGGAAACAGCTATCGCATCCCTACCGGCGTGGTGGGCGTCGACGACAATACCGGGGGGGTGGGTGTCTTTGGCGACGGAGCGGCCTACGGCATCGAGGGCTATTCCGAATCGACGTATGGAGTGTACGGCTACTCTCTGTACGGCGAGGGGGGGCTTTTTGAAAACGATGGTACGAGCTACTATACCGCGGCAGTTATCAGTAATGCGAGCGGCGGCTTCCCGTTCTTGGCGTCGGGCACCAACGGCGCCTTTATTGTTGACGGATCGGGCGACGGGATCTTTTCCGGCTCGGTTACCGCCGACGGCGGTTATAAGACCGTGATCATCTCTCGAAGCGGCGGCAAACTCGCCGCCGGCGCGGCCATGAACGCGCAGACGACGATGGAGGATACGGGAACGAGCCGCTTGACCGACGGTGAGGCGGCGGTGCGATTCGATTCCGCCTTTGCGAGCACGATCGACGCAAACCGCGGCTATCAGGTCTTCCTGACGCCCGACGGCGACACGCGCGGGCTTTACGTGGCCGCAAAGTACGAACGCGGCTTCATCGTTCGCGAGACCGAACGTGGCCGCTCGTCGATCGCGTTCGACTATCGCATCGTCGCCCATCCGCACGGCATCAGCGATGCGCGTCTGCCCGAAGTCAACGTCAACCTACCCAGAGTTCCCGCACACAACGCCGGCTTGCGTCCCCGGTTTCCCACCATAAAGCCGCGGCCGTAAAGCTCGCATTTCGCTCGATGCAGCGCCCTCGCAACCTATCGAGGGCGCTGCGTTATTTCTGATCGTCGAGGCGAAGCTGGAGGAAATCTCTGAGGTCGGCGAGTTGGGTGAAGAAGAATCGACGGCCGTTGCCGGCCTCGACGAGGCTGCCGCGGATGGCGCCGCGCGCCCCGGCTTCGCGCCACAGCCGAAGCGTAAAGACTCGTTCGAGGCGCTCGTTATCTTTCTGGTGCACGACTGCAGTTTAGTCTAAGCGTTACACGTCTCGAAAGCGTTCCAATCCCGCGAGTGCGACGACGCAAGGAGTGCCGGGCGGGGGCCAAAGGTCGCGCTCGTACGCCAAACAAATGGCGCGATGCACCGGTATCGCCGCGAACGAAGCCGCAAGCGCCGAATCTGCGAGCGCGGCGTGTTTAGCCGCGTATGCATCATGAGCCGCGCGAACAGCGTTGCGAGAGCGCTCCTCCCGGCCGGCTGCCCGGTGGACGCAGGCCTCGATCCAGTGGTGATGGATTTCGTCGGGACGATCGCGCCCCGCGACGAGTTCGGCGCTGCGCGCGAGCGCGGCGGCGGCTTCGGCGTAGCTTCCGCGGCCGAGATACGTCAGCGCGAGGTCGTCGAGTTCTTGCGCCGCATTCTCCCAACGATCCAGGCGCTCGTCGAGCAAGAAGGCTTCTTGCAGTTTCGCGAGCGACGAATCGAACTCGCGGCGGCAACGCAACAGACGGCCTTCGGCCTGTAAGAACGCACTGCGAAAGCGCGATGCCGGAAGTCGGCGAACGAGCGGCGCCGCAGCGTCGAAGGCGGCGGAGAGCGCCTCAACGTCGCCGCGCAGATAGTGCACTTCGGTCACGTTCACGGCGGCCACCGCCGCAACGGCGGTCGAGGTTCTCGAGTTGGGGGCGTCCCGATGGGTTTCCATCGCGCGGCGGCTCCATTGGATGCCGCCAGCGAAGTCGCCGACGGGGATGAGCACGGCGCCCAGATCGCACGCGGCGCTTTGAAAAGCCTGCATCAGGCCCAGCTCCTCGGCAACGCGCGCCGACTCCAAGAGGTGCTCGATCGATTCGGCGATCTGCCAGCAACTCCACAGTGCCGTCCCGAGAAGCTTATGCGCGTTACTTTCGTTGACGCGATTTCCCGTCTCTCTGCTAAGGTCGAGCGCGGCCCGGCTCAGTTCGACGGCACGCCGGTGATCGTGGCGCTCGTAGGCGATTTGGGTTGCATCGTAAAGTACGGCCCAGCGAGCCGGCGCGGCGCCTTCGCTTTCAGAGACGCGCAGCGCATCTTCGATCAGCCGGTCGGCTTCACTCGCGCGACCGGGAACTAACGCGCTGACGCGCGCCGCATAGGCGCC
>Ga0209167_10001136_pt1 | contig 16386 bp, 14 predicted proteins | sample Coa_R1_9_FD_187154 | JGI IMG/M metagenome (GOLD analysis project Ga0209167, IMG submission 187154) | Surface soil microbial communities from Centralia Pennsylvania, which are recovering from an underground coalmine fire - Coalmine... | ecosystem: Environmental > Terrestrial > Soil >... | reverse complement strand
ATCTGCGAAAGATCTTTCGGTAATCCGTGAGTCAAAGCGTGCCACGTGACGCCACCATCGTTCGACTTGAACAACCCGCCGCCCGAGCCGTTGAACTCGTTCCCATCCTCCCACGGCCCCTCGCGAGCTTCCCACATCGACGCGTAAACCACGTCCGGATTCGAAGGATCGATCTCCACATCCGATCCGCCCGTGTTTCCGTCCCTCCAAATCACTCTCTGCCAGGTCTGGCCGCCATCGGTTGAGCGATAAATTCCACGCTCGTCGCTCGGCCCATAAGGATGGCCCAGCACGGCGGCGAAGACACGATTCGGATCGCGCGGATCGACCGCCAGCGCCGGAATTTGCTGCCCGTCAACCAGACCGAGATGAGCCCAGGTCTTGCCCGCATCCGTCGATTTGTAGATGCCATTGCCTACCGAAAGATCGGGTCGGTGCAGTCCCTCGCCGCTGCCGACGTAAATGATGTTCGGATCGGAGGCGGCCACGGCGATCGAACCGATCGACTGCGTAGGTTGGTCGTCGAAGATCGGGTTCCACGTGCGCCCGTAGTCGTCCGATTTCCATACCCCGCCGTTCACCTGCGCCACGTAGAAAACATTCGGTTGGCTGGGCACGCCAGTGGCGGCGCGCGTTCGGCCACCGCGAAACGGCCCAATCATGCGCCAGCGCAGGTCCTGATAAGTATTCTCAGGAACCTGCGCCCAACTCGCGGCGGAAAGAAAGAGAAAAATAAAAACAAAAATACAAACCAAACGACGAAAACCGACTCGCAATAGCATCACTGGCGCCCCCCTGAACAGCAAACGGAAACCCCTAGCATAAACGAAAAGCCCAGCGAATCGTGGCAAGTGCAGAACCTGGCCTTTCTTCGCGATCTTCGCGGCCCTTTTCCGCGATCTTCGCGGTCAAAGGCTTTTGACGTGTGCGACTACCGAATCAAATCGATCCGAGTCAAGTCCACTTTCGTAGGTATCAAACGTCCTCGAAAGTAGACGTTTCTTCCACAGCCTAACCCGCTGTATCTGCACCTGCGCCAATTCCCTCACCCGTCGAATCAATCACATATGAGACTCAATTCCGCCGATTTCCACAGTGTTCCTGCAGGAACACTTCGGTCTGATAGTCAAAGCCGCCGCATCGCTGCCCTCCTTCGTGAACCTTCGTGCCCTTCGCGGTGATCGCCTTTTGCTGGCCCCGCTGAGCTCTCCGCGTTGACGACGCCCGTCATCCACCCTAAGATTGAGGCTCCCTGAACCCTGCAACCAGGCATGATCAATCAGACCATCTCGCACTACCGCGTCACTGGCCGTGTCGGCAGCGGCGGAATGGGTGTCGTGTACGAGGCGGAAGATCTCAACCTGGGTCGCAAGGTCGCGCTGAAATTTCTGCCGCCGCTGCTCGCACGCGACCAGAACGCACTCGACCGTTTCCTGCTGGAGGCGCGCACCGCGTCGGCGCTGAATCATCCCAACATCTGCACCATCTACGCGGTCGAAAAATCGGGCGAAGGCCCGGACGCGCAGTCCTTCCTCGCAATGGAATTGCTCGAAGGCCAGAACCTCGACCAGAAGCTTTACTCCGGCCCTCTTTCCACGGGCCCCTTGCTCGATATCGCGATTCAACTGGCCGACGCGCTCGACGCCGCTCATGCCAAGGGCATCATTCACCGCGACATCAAGCCGGCAAACATTTTTCTCACCGCGCGTGGCCAGGTGAAGGTCTTGGATTTCGGCCTGGCCAAGCTCTCTCGCCCCGAACTACAGATGGAAACCATCGGCGCGACGCAGGACTCGCCCAGCCCGAACCTGACCAGCCCCGGCGCGACCGTGGGGACGATCGCGTACATGTCGCCCGAACAGGCGCGCGGCGAGGAACTCGATACGCGCTCCGACCTGTTCTCGCTGGGCACTGTGATCTACCAGATGGCCACGGGCAAGCAACCATTCTCTGGCGCGACGTCTGCGGTGGTCTTCCACGCCATTCTTGAACTGGACCCCCCTTCCGCGCTGCAGTTGAATGCTACGCTGGCGCCTAAGCTGCAGGAGATTATTGAGAAGCTTTTGGAAAAAGATCGCGACCTGCGGTACCAGTCTGCCGCCGACCTGCGCGGCGACCTGAAACGCCTCAAGCGCGACACGGAGTCGGGAAGAAAAAGCGCCGCCGCATCATCCGCTTCAGCGTCCGTTCCAGTCGCAGCCGGATCAGCGCCGTCACTTCCGGGCCCAGCGCAGCCGGTTGCGCCCCCGAGAACTACCTCAAGCTCCGCCGTGGTCGCAGCCGCGGGACGGCACAAAGTCGGAACGAGCCTTACGGTCGTCGTGGGCCTCGTAGTGCTGCTGGCGGCCGGGTACGGGGTGTACGCGCTCCTGCTGACGCGACATCACATGACGCCGTTCCGCAACTTCTCCGTCACGAAAGTGACCGAAGAGGGCAACGTGATGATGTCGGCGGTGTCGCCCGACGGTAAGTACATCCTGAGCCTGGTGCGGGACAAAGGTCTGGCCAGCCTTTTGCTGCGCAATGTTCCCACCAACAGCGTGACCCAGGTGGAACCTCCGGCCGACGTGTACTACAACGGGCTGCGGTTCGCGCCGGATGGAAACTATTTTTATTTCGTGCGCAGCGATCCCGGAGCATCGGGGAACCTGAAGTTTCTCTATCGGGCGCCGCTGCTGGGCGGCACGCCGGAAAAGCTGGCCGAAGATGTGGATTCTAACGTCACGCTTTCCCCTGATGGACGCAACCTCGCCTTCATGCGCTACGACAATCCTGAGCCGGGCAAGTATCAGTTGATCGTGCGCACGGTCGATCAGGGCAGGGAAACGGCGCTGGCCAGCGGCCCCACTGGCCAGCGACTCTTCAGTCCAGCATGGTCGCCCGATGGCAAGACGATTCTGTGCGTCATCAACCAGCCGAACGACGCGCTTACGGGATTGATGGCGGTGGACGCGAGCACCGGGCAGCAGCGCTTGATTTTGAGTTCGCAAGATGCTTTGGGTTTGCTGATCTGGATGCCCGACGGCAAAGGCCTGCTGGCTCTGGATAGCGACCGGTCGACCAACTACACGCGGAACCAGATCGTGTTTGTGGCTTACCCTGACGGGCAGGTCACTCGGATCACGCGCGACACCAACGATTATTCCGATCTTAGTATTGCGGCCGACGGCCAATCTCTAGTCACTGTGCTCAGCGAGGGCCGATGGAATCTGTCGGTCATGTCGGCTACCAGCGGCGGCGCAGACGCGCGGCCGCTCGTTCCGGTAACCAGTTTTGCGGGTGTCAGTTGGATGCATGACGGCCGGTTAATCAGCGACAGCGATAACCAGCTGCATTGGGTGAATCCTGAGAGTGGCGCCAAAGGCGTTTTCGCTACGCCGGCCGACTCAGTGGCTGGCGATCCCTGGGAATGCTCCGATGGACGCACCATTGTGTTTGTTCTCAGCCTGAGTGGCGGCAAGGGCGGACAGAGTGTCTGGCGCGCCGACGCAACTGGTGGAAATCTGAAGCAGCTTTCGAATGGCAAGCAGGACAACTATCCCGTGTGTTCTCCCGATTCGCACTCGGCGTATTACATCGATGGCAGCGTGGGACGGTTGATGAAGATATCGCTTGACGGCGGCGCCGCGGAGAAGGTCGCCGACATGATTCTCTCCGGGCTCTTCGATATTTCTCCCGATGGCAGCACGGCGGTGTTTGCGGCCGTAGACCACGCCAACGGGCATGAGGAGAAACTGGTATTGCTCGATACCACTACGGGCCAGGTTCGTAATCAAATGAAGTTCGAGCGCTCGCACATTGGTTTCTTCCTCCGCTTCTCGCGCGACGGCAAGTCAGTGGTGTATCCGGTTCGCGAAAACGGGGTGGATAATTTATGGCAGCAACCGCTCGACGGCTCGCCGGGCAGGTACCTGACGTCATTCAAAGCGGAGCACATCTGGGATTTTGACTGGTCTCCCGATGGGAGCAAGCTGGCCGTGGTGCAGGGCCACAACGACTCCGACATAGTGCTGATGCGCGACATGCAGCCGTAGCTGGTTTTCCGTCGGACGATGTGATCACGGCGCAATTCGGCCACCCAAAAACTAAGGGCGGCCATTTCTGGCCGCCCTCATTGCGAATTGTTTCTGGGAAGCGGTGTTAGACGCCCTTGACGTTCTCTGCCTGCCAGCCCTTGGGGCCCTTGACCACGTCAAACTGCACTTGCTGTCCTTCTTGGAGGCTGCGGAAGCCGCTGGCCTGAATGGCGGAGAAATGTACGAAGACATCCTCGCCGTTCTGGCGGCTGATGAATCCATAGCCCTTGGCGTCGTTAAACCACTTCACTGTTCCTGTTTCCATGATGTTGCAATTTCCTTTGTTGTTGATGTAGCGCTGAAACTTTTCGGGTCTTCTTGCAGGCAGGTCACACGCTGGGTTAAGCGGAGATGCATGTACTGCGAAGGAGCTCTAAAGTCAAACGCAACTTGATTGTACGTGGAATGCCCCGGAAATGCTACATAATTCACTGTAGGTGGGATCTAAACAGTTGATATTACGAATGTTATGGTCAGCTGAAAATCAAAAAGTGGCCCGGGCTTGCCACTTTTCGCGCCCAGGCTTCATCATTGAATCATGCGATTGCGCGTACTGCTGGTTTCGGTTGTGCTCACAGCTTCGGCCTGGGCGGGGATTGTCGACGACGTTCGCGCCGCCCTGGTGCAGAACAATTTTTCGGCGGCGGAAGCGGCGTTGAGCGCTTATAGCGGGCAGCAGGGCCAGAGCGCGGAGTATGTCGAAGCTTATTCCTGGCTGGGGCGCGCGGCGCTGGGAAAGCACGAGTACGACCGCGCGGCCGCCTACGCCAAGCAGACAAAGACTCTGGCGCTGGAGCAACTAAAGCAGCGCTCGCTGGACGCCGAGCCGCATTTGCCCATCGCGCTGGGCGCGGCGTACGAAGTGGAGTCGCAGGCGATGGCTGCGAAAGGCCAGCGGACGCAGGCGGTCGCGCTGCTGCAGGCGGCGCTGGCGAAGTTTGGGAATACTTCGATTCAGGCGCGGCTGCGAAAGAATCTGAACTTGCTGTCTTTACAGGGCAAGGCGGCGCCGGTTTTGAAAGCGGAGCAGTCGCTGGGCGCGGCGCTGCCGCCGGCGGTGCAGCTCAAAGGATCGCCGGTGCTGCTGTTTTTCTGGGCGCACTGGTGCGGGGACTGCAAGGCGGAAGCGCCAATCATCACGCAACTGCGCTCTGAGTACGCCGGCAAAGGCTTGCAAGTGATCGGGCCGACTCGGCTTTATGGCTACACCGCCCAGATTGAACACGCGGCGCCGAGCGACGAGATGCAATACATCGATGCGGTGCGGCACCGGTTCTACAGCGGCCTGCTCGACATGCCGGTGCCGGTCAGCACCTACAACTTCGATACCTATGGGGCTTCGACTACTCCCACGCTGGTGCTGCTGGATCGGGCGGGCAAGGTGGCCTGGTACCACCCGGGAGCCGTGCCGTATGACACATTGCGCGGGGAGATTGAGAAGGTGGCGCGATAGTAGGGACGGTAAATGTGGCGAGGGCGCCCTCACCAAATACTACTTCTTCGGGTGCGACACGCTGAGTACCGATGAAGCGACCAGGAGCTTGCCTTCATCGCTGTTGACCCGGTCCAGGTCGATCGAGGCTCCCTCGGCGGCTTCCCACTTTCCATCGCCAATCCCGGACGGACCGCCCGTCGTGCGCGCGCGAAAGTAATAGATTTTCCCCGGCTCGGCGGTGAAGTTAGCGAGAGACACCAGCCGTCCGCCAGGCAACCAGTCTGAAATCCAGTCGGTGCATAAGTGATGCTCTCCCGGATCAACCGAGAGAGACAAGTACGAGTTGCCCCGGTTCGCGCCAACCCAGGCGCCGTCGAGCCCGACTCTTGCCGTTACGTCGCGAAACGCCCTGAATTTTTGCTCTTCGATGACATAGACCAACGCTCTTCCCGGGTCCGGCTGTGCCGGCGGATGTTCGCCGACTTTGGTTTTTATAGCGAACTGAGCGTCGCTTGGCCCGCAAGCCGATTCGGCGGCGGCAGTGGAGACATCCTGAGCCAAAGCGGAAACCGCCAGCAAGATCACCACGAGAGCTGCTTTCATATGGCCTCCTTCGAAAAGCAAGGATCGAGGATCGTGTGAAAATCCCGCATTGGCGGAGTGACAGCTCTGACCTCCTCTAATGATAGACAGAAATTGGTCAATGAACGTATGAATTTGGTCAAGGCTTGTAACGGCGTTCCTATCGTCTGTCAGATATCCTGCGCTGCGTTAAACCTCTGACACTTCCTTCAGCCTTCCCGTCTTCACGTCATAGACGAAGCCTCGCACCGGAATATGCTTTGGAATCCAGGGGTGCGACTTCACGCGCTGCATCTGGAGACGCACGTTGGCTTCGAGGTCGTCGAAGGCGTGGAAATGTGCCGGCTCGTCGGCGGTTGTCCCCATCTTCTCGGTCAGGCGCACCCGCAGCTCATCCTCGCGGACTTTCAGCAGGCCACAGTCGGTGTGGTTGATGATGATGAATTCCTGCGTGTCGAGCAGGTGATGGGAGACGATCAGGGAACGTAGGGCGTCGTTGGTGGCGATGCCGCCGGCGTTGCGGATCATGTGCGCGTCGCCGGGATGCAGGCCCAGGCAATGCTCGAACAGGATGCGGGAATCCATGCAGGCCAGCACGGCTACGTGACGCTTGGGGCGGACGGAGAGCGCGCCGAGCTTGAAGTTACGCGCGAAAGTTTCGTTGGCTTTTAAGAGTTCGTCGGCTACGGACAAATTTGAGTGCTCCTTGAAAGTCGTTGGTCGTTCGTCGTTGGCTGTTGGTCAAACACTTTGCTCAGTTCTCGTGAAAATCCCCACTTCTCGTGCAAAGAACGCGCGAGAAATGGGGCACCCGCTACGGACAAAATTGGGGGCTCCGGTCGTTAGGCGTTGAGTTGCTTGGTCGTTACCCGTTGGCCGTTGGCGAAATGGCTTCGCTAACGACCAACGGCCGACGACCAACGACCAGTTTACAATCGGCGCGTGAACTTAGACGACACGATTGTCGCGATTGCCACCCCGCCGGGGCGCGGCGGGATTGGCGTAGTGCGGCTGGCCGGGCCTGCTGCACTGCAGATCGTAGCGCCCATGCTGCGGCTGAAAAACGAGTTGCAGGCGGGGCGGGCGGTGCTGGGGGAGTTGGTCGAACCGGAGCATTTCGGTCCCGACCAAGAGATCAAAGTCCCTGCGCAAGAACTCAAACCCCCCACCCTCTTTCGCAAAGAACGCGAAAGTAGGATGGGGCACCCGGACGGGGGCCCCCAGCGCATTGACGAGGTGGTGGTTACTTACTTTGCGAAGCCGCACTCTTATACGACGGACGACATTGTCGAGATTTCGGCGCATGGGGCGCCGGTGGTGCTGCGGCACATTGTGGAGCTGTGCGTGGCTGCGGGAGCGCGGCTGGCGGAGCCGGGCGAGTTCACCATGCGGGCGTTTCTGAACGCGCGTATCGATCTCACTCAAGCCGAAGCGGTGCGCGATCTGATCGATTCGCAAACCCTGTATCAAGCTAAGGTCGCGGCCCAGCAACTGGATGGCGCGCTCTCGCGGCGATTGCAGCCGATCAAACAGAAACTGGTCGAGTTGATCGCGGCGCTCGAAGCGGGAATTGATTTTGCCGAAGACGATGTCTCGGTGATGGCGGATGCCGCGATTCTCGATCACATTGCGTCGATTCGCGTGCCACTCAAACGCCTCAGCGAGAGCTTCGCCTACGGAAAGATTGTGCACGAAGGATTGACGCTGGCGATTGTGGGCCGGCCAAACGTGGGCAAGTCGAGTTTGTTCAACCGGCTGGTGGAGCGCGAACGGGCCATCGTTACGGCAACTCCCGGGACCACGCGCGATCTGGTCAGCGAGACCGTGGCGATTGGAGGGATCCCAATCAAACTGGTCGATACTGCTGGGATTCGCGAAGCACTCGATGAAGTGGAGTCGATCGGAATTCGCAAGTCGATGGAGGCGATGGCCGATGCGGACCTGGTGCTGATTGTGTTCGACGCGTCGCAGGCGGAGACGGCGGAAGATGCGGAACTGCAGCGGCTGGCTGAAGGCCGGGCGGCGATTGTGGTCGAGAATAAATGCGATCTGGGGAGCAGTGGACAGAGGACAGGGGCCAGGGGTCAGAAGGTCCTCACTTCAGCGATGACCGGCGCGGGCATCGCCGAGCTGCGCGACGCGATTCTGCGGCACATTGGCGGCGAGGCTGGAGCGCAGGCGGAGTCTGGTTTTCTGACCAACGTCCGCCATCAGGGATTGATCAACGACTCCATAGCGGCGCTTGAGGGGGCGAAGGGTGCGGTAAGTGGCAAGGTTCCGCACGAGATGCTGCTGCTCGATCTTTATAACGCGCTGCGGCCGCTGGATGCGATTACGGGAGCGACCACGACGGATGACATTCTGAATTTGATCTTCAGCACATTCTGCATCGGGAAGTAACTGTCTCTGATGTTTAGAAACGGCCGCCGCGAAGATACACGATGATCAGTCCAGCGACTGTGAGCACGAGGAATCCGAACGAGAAGATGTAGTAGACCACCTTCACCTTCGGCCAGATAAACGCCGGCCACAGGTCTGAGAACTTGTCGGCGAACGTTTCTCCCATCCTCGGCGGCAAGACGGCTTCTTCGGAGTCGGGCTTCCAGCTGCCGGCGATCCATGTAGCGCGAAGATTCGAAAGCAGCAAGGCTGTGATGATGATGCGGAGAACTCCGATGCCGGGCGAGTTGACGAATAGGAAAATCATCGAGGCCAGGAAATCGACAACGTAATAGACGAGGATGATCGCCGCCGCGAAAGGATTGTGTTCCCGAACGCCCACGCCGCCGAGGTGAAACAAGAGGAATACCAGCAGGCCGGTGATCGGTTGATGGGCTCCGAAGGCAAGGAAGAAGAATGACATCGCGCCCACAATCGTGCATACCCAGAAACCCTGCACCGCCAGATAGTCAACATCAGCACCGCTCTGAATCGATGGCCAGAACAAACTCTTGATGCGGCTCTCGCTGCGTGTGGTGGAATCGGAGAGGCCAAGGGTTTGCATGGCGCAGCATTAAATCCCAAGCCGGTTCGTTTGTCTATGGAAAAATCCCGCTATTTTGAAAGCTGGCTCAAGGCCTTCCGAAACATCTGATCGAAGGATTTTGCATCTCCATCTTTCGCAGCGGCAGCCAAGGTTTTCTCCGCCGCGGCGCGCTGGTAACCGAGGTTCAGTAAAGCCGAAAGCACGTCTTCTTCCGTGGCGCTCAACGACGGTGCTGGTGGGGCGGCTGGTCCCGTCTGAGGTAGTTTGTCGCGCAGCTCGAGCACCATGCGTTCGGCGGTTTTCCTGCCGATGCCGGGAATGCGGGTGAGGCGGGCGACATCGTTGCCGCGAATCGCGCCGACCATTTCGTCCGCGGCCATGCCGCTCAGGATAGTGATGGCGAGCTTGGGACCAATCCCGCTGACCGTGATCAGCTTCTCGAACAGCAATTTCTCCGCGGGACGGAGGAACCCGTAAAGCGCGATCAGATCTTCGCGCACGTGGGTGTGGATGTGCAGCGCGACCTCGGCGCCGATCGAGGGGAGTTCGGAAAACGTGGGCACGCTGATGGTCACGTCGTAGCCGACCCCAGCCGTCTCGACAATGGCCTGATTGGGATGCTTGGCCAGCAGCTTTCCGCGCAGGTGGGCAATCATGTTCAGGACATTGTAGCGGTTGAGGGCGGACGGCTTCCGCAGACACGGCAAGGTGCGCATCCGCAGGGGGCTGCGGCTCTGTCCTAGGCCCCGGTCGGAATTCAGCTACACCAACATCTGTAGTCCGCAAATGAAGAAAGCCACAACCGCTGCAAGTAGCGCTACGAACGCGGTAAGTCGATGAGAATCTGCGACCAGGCCTGCCACCGCGAATCCGAACGAACAGATCCCGCCAATTAACCACGTAGTGCTGTTCACCTGCAGGAGCACGCGCACCATCTGGTTGTCCGCCGTCTTAAAAATGGCAACATCACCCCACATGATGAGGATCTCTCCTAGGGACAAGGCCAGGGAAATGCAACCGAATCCGCTCCGAGGCCACCAACCGATGCTCGCGCCTGTTGTCTGCATAGTGGCTACAGCGCAGCCGCCTGTTCGCGCCGGCGCGCCTGAATCTCAACGTAGACGTTCACCAGCGACACCGCCGCCGGCGTGACGCCGGGGATGCGCGAGGCTTGTCCCAGCGTGCGCGGCTGCACCTTGCAGAGCTTTTCCTGCATCTCGCGCGAGAGGCCACTGACGGAGCGGTAGTCGAACCATTCGGGAATGGCGTGCTGCTCGGATTTTTTCAGGCGCTCCATGGCGCGCTGCTGCTGTAGCAGGTAGCCTTCGTACTTGATCTCGGTCTCGACGGATTTCAGCTCGTTTCTTACTTCCGAAGAAAGCGCAACCGCAGAGGCCACTGGCGAGAACCTTGCGAAGAATTCTGGGGCGAGTTCGCGCAGGACTGGAACCAGGTGTTCGATTTTGACTTCGGGGCGCTTCAGCAACTGACCCAGCGTTTGTCCTACGGCTGACGACAGGTCGGAGGTTGCGGTGCTGCCGGCGACAGCAGGTTCCTCACCCTCGCTTTGCGAGTGTTCGGAATGACAAGCCTTTATTTTTTCGACTGCCCTGACTTGTTCGGCAGCTTTTGTTTGTTCGGCTGTCTCCGACATTTGGGCGGCCAACACGGGGGTTAGCCTCGTGCTTTCCAGCAGCTTCTTTAGCGCCTGCAGGCGCTCTTGCTTCTCCTGAAAATCGTCCCACGCGTTGTCTGCGATCAAGCCCACGCGACGGCCGTGCGGGGTGAGGCGGCGGTCGGCGTTGTCGATGCGCAGGTGCAGGCGGAACTCGGCGCGTGAGGTGAACATGCGGTAGGGCTCGTTGGTGCCCTTCGAAATCAGGTCGTCGATCAGAATCGCGGTGTAGGCCTCGGTGCGGTCGAGAATCAGCGGCGGCTGTTGCTTCACCTGCAGCGCGGCGTTGATGCCGGCCATCAGTCCCTGGCAGGCGGCCTCCTCGTAGCCGGAGGTTCCGTTGATCTGGCCGGCGAGGAACAGGTGCGCGATCTTGCGGGTTTCGAGCGTGCGCTCCAACTCAGTCGGATCGATCGAATCGTATTCGATGGCGTAGCCCGGACGCAGCATCTCGGCGTTCTCAAGGCCGGGGATCGACTTCAGAATCGCCAGTTGTACTTCAACCGGCAGCGAAGTGCTCATGCCGTTGACGTAAATTTCGTGCGTGTTCAGACCTTCCGGCTCGAGGAAGAGCTGGTGCGTTTCCTTGTCGGGGAACTTGACGATCTTGTCTTCGATGGAGGGACAGTACCGCGGGCCGATTGACTGAATCTGGCCGCTGTACATGGGCGAGCGATGCACGTTCTCGCGGATGATGCGGTGTGTCTCCGCCGTCGTGTAGGCGATGTAGCACGGAACCTGCGAGTCGTGATGCGCGACCCGCTTGGTACGAAAGCTGAACGGTGTGGGGTCGACGTCGCCCGGCTGTTCGGCGAAGCGAGACCAGTCGATGCTGCGTCCATCCAAACGCGGCGGAGTGCCGGTCTTGAGCCTACAGCCGCGAAGGCCAAGTTTTTTCAGAGCCTCGCCCAGCAGGACGGCGGCGGGTTCGCCGGAACGCCCCGCAGGATACTGCTGCTCGCCGCAGTGGATGAGGCCATTGAGGAACGTTCCGGTTGTGATGATGACGGCTTGCGCGCCGACGGTGCGGCCGTCGCGAAGTCTGATGCCGAGAACGCGACCGCGGTCGTTAGTCCCTTCGCCCTGCTCAGGGCGGGCTAAGAACGGTCGTTGGTCGTTGGCAACAACGCTTTTATCGTCGTCCTCGGCCAACGACGAACGACGAACGACTAACGACTCGACTTCCGCCTGCTTGATTTTCAGATTCGGCTGCGACTCCAGCACTTCGCGCATTTTTAAGCGGTAGGCCTGTTTGTCGCATTGGGCGCGCGGCGACCACACAGCTGGGCCGCGCGAAGTATTCAGCAGGCGGAACTGGATGCCGACCGCGTCGGTAATTTCGCCCATGATGCCGCCGAGGGCGTCGACTTCGCGGACCAGGTGTCCCTTGGCAATGCCGCCGACGGCCGGGTTGCATGACATCTGCGCGATCAGATCGACGTTGAGGGTGTAGAGTGCGGTCTTTAACCCCATGCGCGCGGAGGCCATGGCCGCTTCGCATCCGGCATGTCCAGCCCCGACTACGACGACATCGAATTGTTCGGTGAACTGCATTAAGAGGAAACTCAAGGAAATCCGGTGAAGCTTCTCGATCTCTTTCTGCTTTCATTCTAGCAACTTAAGTCGAAACGTGATCCCCATCACTGGCCGAACCGCGTTCCCGGCTTTATATTGGATGGTCCTGATCGGAAAACCCAGGGGGTTTCATGACCACCGCGAATGCCGCTGATTTTCTTGCGCAGCTGGAAGCGCGCATTGGGAAATATGACCTGCTGTGCCACCCATTCTACAAAGCCTGGGAGGCCGGCAAACTCACCCGCGACGATTTGCGCGAGTATGCGCAGGACTATTACCACCACGTCGAAGCCTTCCCTTCTTTTCTGGCGACTTTTGGTCTGCGTCTGGAAGAAGGCGAACTGCGGCGCGCCGTGCTGGCCAACATGTGCGATGAGAAAGGCGTCGAGGGGAAGCGTGGAAGGAAGTCGGTTCCGCACTCCGAGCTTTGGCTCGACTTCGCCGAGGGCATGGGATCGACGCGCAACCTGGAATGGCATAGTCCAGCGCCGGAGGTTCGGCAACTGATCCGTCATTTCCATCAAGTGGCCAGCGAAGGTTCGCCCGAAGAAGCTCTGGCGGCTTTCTATGCCTACGAGTCGCAGGTGCCGCGCATTTCGAAAGAAAAAGAGCGCGGCCTGCGCGCGAACTACCGCGCCGACGACAAGACCTGCGGCTACTTCACGCTGCACGCCAGCGCCGACGTGGTTCACTCAAAAGTGTGGCGCACGCAGCTCGAAAAGCGCATCGCCGCCAACCCCCAGACAGCCAATGCAGCTCTGGACGCCGCCGAGGACGCAGCCCGTACTTTGTGGCGGGCGCTGGATGGAGTTAACGCGCGGCGGACGGCGATGACCGCGGCGTGAAAGTTGCTGACCAGATTCTGCTCCGTCTAGGCTACTGGTTTCCCGGCAGCTTTCTTCGTTGTCTCGATGCAGGGCGAAGCGTTCCATGAATTTCAAAGATTTCATCAATAACCAGTTTTTGGTGTGGACTCTAGTCCTCGTTCCCCTGCAGGGGGTTTATTCCTATTTCCGTCTGAAGTTCAAGAAGCCTATACCGCCGAAGAAAAAGCGCTATCGCACCACCATCGCCTTCCAATGTCTCCTACTGATCCTCTGCTGGATGACTACCCGTGAGAATGGTTTTCGTTTTTTTGAAAATCGAGGACTCTCCCTTTGGTTTTGGTTGTTGGCAGTGGGCTGGCTCCTAGTTGTTGCCATTAGACTGAAATCCGCTTGGTCTCGCATGACGACTGACCGCAAGGAAAAGGCCCGTCGCACACTACCAGAGAATGGCGCCGAGATGCGTTATTGGATTCCGATTTCTGTTCTTGCAGGGATCACCGAAGAGTGGGCATATCGGGGCGTCGCGTGCGCCCTTCTAATCCGGATGACTGGATCGGTGGTGTTTTCCGTTCTGACTTGCTCCGTCGCATTCGGTTTGGGGCATATGTTTCAGGGTTGGCGCGCAGTCGGTGGGTCTGCTCTGCTAGCGGTTGCGCTTCAGATGGTCGCGTTTCAGTGTGAAAGCCTAAACCTGGTGATCGCGATCCACGCCTGTTACGACCTGATTGTCGGGACCATCGCGATGCGTGTCCTAGCGCGCGACTCGGCTACTATCGTTCCCATACCAGAACCGGTTATTTAGGCGAGTCCATGGCAAAACAGATTCCCATCGGCGCGCGCGGCGAGGCAGAGGAGACGGTCGAGTTCAAGCACACGCTGACCTCGCACCATCCCGAGTTGCCGGCGGTGTATTCCACGCCCGACATGGTGCGGCTGATGGAGACGGCGGCGTTTCGCGCGCTGCAGCCTTACTGCGAAGGCGACGAGATCACCGTGGGAACGTCGATTCACATCGATCATCGCGCCGCCAGCGGCATTGGATCGCGCATCAAGGCCGAAGCCGTGCTGGAATCGTTTGACGGACGCTTCTACGCCGTCCGCGTCACCGCGCGCGACGACGTGCGCGAGATTGGAACCGGCACGGCAGGACGAGCAGTGGTTAGTATCGGAAAGTTTGTGGAAAAGATGAAGAGCAAGTGAGTACTGAGTACCGAGAGCAGGGTATTGACAACTGAGAGCTCCCATCCTGGTCGGCGTCATTTCCGACACTCACGGCTTGCTTCGGCCCGAAGCCGTAGACGCTCTTCGCGGGTCGGATCACATCATCCACGCGGGCGACATTGGCGATCCGGAGATTCTTGAGAAGTTGGCGGCGGTTGCGCCAGTGACAGCCATTCGCGGAAATGTCGACAAGAGCGCGTGGGCTCGCCAGCTTCGGGCGACTGAAGCGGTCGAGATCGGCGACGTCTCCGTCTACGTGCTGCACGATCTGGGGAAGCTCGACATCAAGCCCGCGGCCGGGGGATTTCAGGTCGTGATCTCCGGCCATAGCCACGCTCCGAAGCAGGAGACGCGGGACGGAGTGCTCTATCTCAATCCCGGCAGCGCCGGACCGCGTCGGTTCAAATTGCCCGTAAGTGTGGGGCGGCTGATGATTCGCGACGGAGAGATCGCGGCGGAAATCGTCGTGTTGAGTGTCTGACGAATGTTCGTGGAGCCCCCGACGCCTCGTCTGGGAGGAACCTCTCTCTCGCGCGCGCTATCCCTCCTGCCTGTCCGCAGGCGACGTTTTCCGGGAGGACGAAGGCCTCCGCCCCTACACGATTCTCCGTTGCTACAATCGCAATCGATGTCACTCCCATTCCGAATAGAAAAGACTGCCGGCGCCGCCCGCCTCGGGCGCCTGATCACGCCGCATGCCGTCATCGAGACGCCGGTGTTTATGCCGGTGGGCACGGTAGCTTCGGTGAAGGGCGTGTCGCAGGACATTCTGGAAGAACTGGGCGCTCAGATTATTCTCGGCAATACTTACCACCTCTACCTGCGGCCGGGAGTCGATACGGTGCACAAGTTGGGCGGGCTGCATGGGTTCATGGCGTGGCGGCGAGCGATTCTTACGGACTCAGGCGGATTCCAGGTTTTCAGCCTCAACGAACTGCGCAAGGTGAGCGAAGAGGGCGTGACTTTCCGCTCGCACCTCGACGGCTCTTCTCATTTTTTCAGCCCGGAGAGCGCGACGGAGGCGCAGATTGGGCTGGGGGCCGACATCATCATGGCGTTCGATGAGTGCACAGAGTATCCGGCGGATCGGCCGCGGGTGCGGGATTCCATGGAAATGACCGCGCGCTGGGCGGCGCGCAGCAAGAAATATTTCGAAGAGCATAAACATGAGGTGCCTTGGAACCAGGGGCTAGGGGGCAGGGATCAGGGGTCAGGGGCTTCGGCTAGTCCCTTGCCCCTAGCCCCCGGCCCCTCCACTCAATCTCTCTTCGGCATCATCCAGGGCGGCATGGATCGCGAACTGCGAAAAGAGTCAGCGGACCGGACCGTCGAGATCGGCTTTCCCGGGTACGCCATTGGCGGACTGAGCGTGGGCGAGCCGCGCGAGTTGACGCGCGAGATTATCGAATCTACGCTCGAGCATCTTCCCGCAGACAAGCCGCGTTATGTCATGGGAGTGGGCACGCCGGAAGAAATTGTCGAGTATGCCAGCCTGGGCGTCGACATGATGGATTGCGTTCTGCCGACGCGCGCGGCGCGGCATGGGCTGCTGTTTACGTCCGAGGGCAAGGTTTCGATCAAGCAGGCGCGCTATGCCCAGGATGCCGGCCCGCTCGACCCAAATTGCCCCTGCCGGGTGTGTAATCGCTACTCGCGCGCCTACTTACGTCACCTCTATGCTTCTAATGAAGTTCTGGCGCAGGTCCTGAACACCATCCACAACCTGAGTTTCTACCTTGACACTATGCGGCGGGTGCGGCATTCTATTTTACTTGGGGAAGAGGCTCGTTTTCTTTCGAGTGTATGGTCTCTACCGAAACCGTAGACGGCTTAACCGCCTTCCCCGGATGCAACCCTGAAAGCTGAAGGAACCCGGCCGAAGTCGATCCAAACCCCGTGGTGAAATGATAGCTCCCGTGGCACGAGTGGGCGCGGGCGATTTTTCGCGGACATATCCGCCTTAGATTCTTTGAATATGTCGTTTTGAAGGCCTTCGCTCCGAATATGCA
>Ga0209167_10001135_pt1 | contig 16390 bp, 8 predicted proteins | sample Coa_R1_9_FD_187154 | JGI IMG/M metagenome (GOLD analysis project Ga0209167, IMG submission 187154) | Surface soil microbial communities from Centralia Pennsylvania, which are recovering from an underground coalmine fire - Coalmine... | ecosystem: Environmental > Terrestrial > Soil > Unclassified... | reverse complement strand
GATCCCGGTCACTTCAAGCACTATCAGGGCGCCAGCGTCGCTTCGCTCCGAAAACGACCGACATCGAATCGGAACGAGTGACCGGGATCAATTCGGAATCACTGACCACCTTCATCGGAATCAGCACACAAAGACGGCTTCGTACATCGGGATATTAAGCCAGCAAACGTTTTCGTCCGGACAGAGGATGAGCCGGTGCTTGGTGATTTCGGGATCGTCTATGTGCCGAACGCCCCAGATAGGTTGACGCGATTTGGCGAGCGCGTGGGACCGCGCGATTACATGCCGCCATGGGCAAATCTAGGTGTGCGACATGAGAAAGTCGAACCGTGTTTCGATGTTTACATGCTTGGCAAACTCTTGTGGTCGATGGTCGATGGACGTGCCGTCCTACCCAGAGAATATTACAAACACGCAGAATTCGATCTGACGAAAACATTTTCAAACAACCCTGACTTTTACCTGATTAACCACATCCTCGATCAATGTGTGGTGGAACAGGCTGCTCAATGCTTACCGTCAGCGCAAGAACTCCTCACCATTGTTGAGAGATTGTTGAGAATCACCGATAGCGGAGGCCAGTTGTTGGAGGATGGTGTCCCGAGACCTTGTCATGTCTGCGGGAACGGATACTATCAACCTGAAATATTACGGCCGAACCACCGTGTAGCGTCTTTGCAGTTTTGGCTTTCTGGGGGTGCTGTGGACATCGGCCATTTATCAGTGCGGACCTTCGTCTGCAGCAATTGCGGCCACGTCGAACTGTTCAAGACAGCGCCAACTTAGGAGAGTAGGTCCGGTAGCGGGTGGCGCACACGCCGCGTTTGCGTCTGCGGCTTTCTCGAGAAATTCGTCCACCGACCGCGGGGAGTGCCCAGTCGTGGGCCTTCCGCCATCACGGTTTAGACGGGTCGGCCCAAAATAGAGATCAGGGTCGCAACCGACCATGCGCATGTACTGACCGGACACGCGGATGCTAGAGAGACTAAGCTTCCGAGAACTGGTCCGCTACTTCTTCAGCGGCATCGTGATGCTCTATGGCATCGCAGCTAATACGGGTCTAACAATCCGAGCCGTAGTTGGTTGGTTCCGAGCCAACGCGTGGGCCACAACCTTCTCGCCCGCGGCGATTCTCGCCGTCCTGACCATGCTGATCGGCTACGTCACCTACCTGCTGTACAGGACCTTGATCTACAACTCGGCCATCATCAGTATCAAGGGACTGCTAGCAGGTCGCGTGAAAGGAAGGCGCATGCTATATGGATATCGAGCACTCATCCAGGACGAGATGCACGGCCGTCCACAAGATCCGCGTAACAACGCAGGATGCTGAACACCTTTATCGCGTTGTCCGTGGAACCGTTGCGCCAGATTATTACAAGGAGACGGCACCCGATATCTTCGCCGGCTTTCACTTCCTCTACCTTGCCTCCACAGTGGCTATTTGTAATATCTCTTTGGGACGGCCACTGGCTGCTCCTCTGGCTTGCTCTGGTCGGCTTTGCACTGGCTCTGGCTTCAGACCTCCACCATGAGCAGGATGAGCTTTTCATTTTTGTGGCCCGTCGCGAGGAACTGCGCAGGGAACTCGCACGGTTCGTTCCGAGTGCCGTGTGGTCCGCCAAGTCGTGACGCCTAACAAGTGTTTGAAGCCGGGGCTGGCGCAGACCCTCCGGGTCCGCGAGCTTTGTACTAATTGCGCCAGCCCGGACCGCCAACCTTTACTCAGTTCCGAACCGTGCAGCGTAGTATTGAACGCGCGCCACCATTTCTGGCGTGAGGATGCTTTGCCAGTCCGGCTGGCCGTGTGCGACTTCGTTCCGCACCGAGCGCAGATCATTAATCTCGCTGACTTCGTGCGGGTTTAACAAGGACGCACCCTCGAGAAACTTCATGATGTCAAGCATGCCCCTCCGCGTCTCCCCCGTGAGCGAGTGAAGACTCGCGGTTTCACGAAGGCCGCGCTCAAGCTTCGCCCGAGCAGCCAGGAACTCGCTGAGCAGTTCCGTCTTCCGTGAGGGATCTTCGATGAGGTCGTACCCAAACACATTCTTGAAGAGTACATTCGCGAGCTCGGCATAGATTTCCACCTTATCTCGCTCTACGGTCAGGCCATTGCCTTGATGGTACAACTCATTTCGAATTCGGTGGTACCACTCGATCGCCCCAAGATCGACGCCATCGAGCTTATCAGAAGCGTACTTCTCGAGTGCGTCGAGCAGAGCCGGAAAGCTCTCCGAGATCTCCTGATGCTTCTTGCGGCTGATCGACAACCCCGTAATTCTCTTTGGTAATCCCAGATACGTCTTCATCATAAGCTCGACGGCGTTATCGATGCTGATCATCGCAAGCCGACGGTTCGTGTCGCTGTCCTTCCTAAGTAGCTCGAGGCCGTGCCGTAGGATTTCGCCGGGACCGGTGGCCCATGGCGTCTGATGTTGCTTTTTCGACATGTCATTGCGCCTGAAGCGCCATTAGCACAAAATGACACTAAGATCGTAGGCCCGGAGGGCCTCCGGCAGCGTGCCCGCCGCCCAGGGCCTTGGGCAGCCTAGTGCAAGTTCTGGCTAGGCAGCCTTGCTGGTCCGCGCTCAGATCGTCGTCTCACGGAACAGATTCCCCTCACTGATGAAGTGGAGACGTGGTCGAAAGTTGCGTGCGTAGCCGTCCAGCCCCGGGAATAGGGATGCTGGCTGCATATTCATACGCTGGAGCGCATACATCCCCTCTTGCAGTAACGCGCGCTCGAACACGAACTTGAGCAGGCGTAGTTTACGCACGGCCCGACCGGTCGCATGGAGGTTGTCCTCAAAGGAGGTCGACACGTCCGCTGGGCAGAGAAAGAGGCCCTGCTGAATGATGAGTCGTTGGTTGAGTCTCGCCGGGTTAACTGGATAGACGAACCTGAGTGGGTGCCTATCTCTGAAGAACACTGCTTCGAAGGAAGGGCCGTCGCGGTAACGACGGAAGTGCTCCATCTTGGTAAGTAAACCTCTGGTCTTCATAAAACGGGCTGGGTCGTCGAACGGGTCTCCCGAGAGCGCCCAGACGACCGCTTGGTGTGCGTCGCGGTGACACAGCAGGGCCTCCATCGCGAAGTAAGCTGCCACAAAGGGAGAGTAAGTCCAATCGAGGAGGCGCGTCGGAGCGCCGTGATGCTGCATCAAGGCAAGCCACCCAAGGGTGTCGTCCGGATGAGGAGGGCTCGTATCCGGAGTCAAGCTCAAGGCACGCTTGAACTCGCGCAACAACCGGCGCTCAGTCTCGGGCATCTTGTTCAGCGGAAGGTCCCAGTCCCGGAATGCTCGCTCTAGACTCGTCTCGAGCGGCCAACCCTCCAGGGCACCTCGGAAGTACCACTTGCCGTCGAGGCTCTTTGCGGTTGTGCGACTAGCGAACTGGGACCAGTCTCGGATGGACACGTTGTCTGTCCTCAGGGCCATTTTCCTCCCTTCCGACGCTACCTAACGCTTAGTTTAGGCTGACTTGGATAAGATCGATCCTGGTCGGCCTAGCGCGAAACCGCCGGCGGCCAGCCCAAGCAGTGACCTCCTAGTTTGTACTGACTCGTGCCCTCCCCAACCTCCCTCAGTGGGGAGTGGCGATTCCAGTGGAGTTGCTCGTGACACCCGGCCCCAAGATATACCGGGCTCCTTGCAAGCAAAGAATCATAAGAAGCCTTTCGAGTCGCCACCAAGAGGGAAAAGCAGAACTCTGCCGAGCCGTCACGCGGCCGAGCCGCCACATACCGTTGCGGGGCGCGCCGTTAGGGCCCCCATCGTCGGTGACTCGGAAACTAACCCGGCATCCTGGGCTCTTTCTCTGACGGTTGGCCTCACTTGGGCGTCCTTCTTCACAAGGCGGCCAGGAGCCGCGAACTCCCTTCGCTCTGGAGAGCCCTGCGACAACGCTGGCCCCTCGGATCGGGCTTCCCCTCAAGCTGACGTGCCCAAAATCCCCTGGAGGGTTTTTGCACGCAGCAGAGGCCAATTCTAGAGATCATGCAACTCTGTGAGATAGCGCATAGCCAGGAGAGCTCGAGGCGAGCAAGGATGTTCCTGGGTCGAAAAGAAATGATTTCCGCACAACCTTGTTCCTTTCGCGTGGTTTTGACCAAGGATCAGGAGAGCCGTGTCGAGTGAGTTCTTACTCTCGCGGGCGCTCCTGCAAACCGGCTCCTCATCAGGGCTCGTAGAATTGTACGTTCACCCTCAATGGAAGACTGAATCGATGTAAACTCAAATCTTGGCGGGGTCCAATCCTGCATCGGCGTAGAATCCTATCAGTCCACACCTCGAGCAGGCGCGTTTGGACAGACGCCCTATGCCGTAGGTGGATATCTGGAATTCGGCAGTCATTCTGAAGACACGATGAATTCGGCCCGGCCAGTCACCAGTATATTCCCGGACGTGGAAGATCCCATCCGCGCCGAGATATTCAGTGTCGAGCGCCTCGAACAGCACGCTGAAAGTCTTGCCGCTGCGCAGATCGTCACCCGCAAATCGGAGCGGGGCCGGCAGCTCACACCACGCGTTCTGGAGAACGGCCGCGTACTACTGGAGTCCTACCGGGCCATCGCGCGGGCCATTCAGCAGGAGCATACGATTACTCCCGCAGCCGAATGGCTGGTCGATAACTTCCACATCGTCGATGAACAGCTCCGCGAGATCCGAGACGACTTGTCCCCCGGTTTCTATCGAGAGTTGCCCAAGCTTGCTTCCGGTCACCTGCAGGGCTATCCACGCGTGTTCGGAGTGGCATGGGCGTTCGTGGCGCACACCGACAGCCGGTTTGACCCGGAGGTGTTGCGTCGTTTTGTGACGGCTTACCAGCGCGTCCAGCCGCTCACCATCGGCGAGCTGTGGGCCGTGGCCATCACACTGCGTATCGTGCTGGTGGAAAATCTGCGCCGACTAGCCGAGCAGATTGTGAGCGGCCGGGCGGCACGCCTGGAAGCCGACCGGCTGGCCGACAGCCTGCTAGGTACAGGCGGCCAATCTCCGATGCCGCCAGCGACGGTCCTCGCCCACTTTGAGAAAACGCCTCTCACGACAGCGTTCGCGGTGGAGCTCGTCCAGCGCCTGCGCGACCTGGATCCGAAGGTGCGCCCTATCCTGCTTTGGCTCGATCAGCGCCTAGCCGGACAGGGAACCACCGCTGACGAAATGGTCCGTGCTGAGCACCAGCAGCAGGCGGCAATGAGCATCACCGTGCGCAACATCATCACCAGCATGCGCTTGACGTCGGCATTTGACTGGCAGGGATTTGTTGAGAGCGTCAGTCTGGTGGACGACATTCTCCGCCACGGTACCAACTTCGTCGAGATGGATTTTGCCACCCGCGACAGGTACCGCCATGCCATCGAGGATCTCTCGCGGGGCTCGGGCCACTCGGAAATTGAGGTGGCAGAGCGTGCCGTGCATCGCGCTAAGCGGGCGAATGCTGAGCCGCGCGACGGCGCAACGCCGGACCAGGACCGGAGAACAGAGCCTGGCTATTACCTCATTATTTCGCGGGGACGGCTGGCCTTTGAGCGTGAACTGGGCTTCCGCGTCTCCGGGAAGCGCCGGCTGCTGCGTTGGTATATCCGGGCTGCTGTGCCTGGTTACCTGGGAACCATTGCCGTCGTGACAGCGATGGTTCTGGCGCTGCCGCTGCTGCTTGCGAGCGAAGCGGGCACGACTACGAAGGGTCTTGTGCTGCTCGGGCTTCTCGCCGCGGTGCCGGCCTCGGACCTGGCCATTGCGCTCATCAATCGCGCGGTGACGGGCTTACTTGCACCGCGAACGCTGCCGCGGCTGGAGTTGCGCGGCGGGGTGCCGGAGCACTTACGGACGATCGTGGTCGTGCCAACCATGCTCGCGACGCAGCATGAGGTTGAAGGGCAAGTGGAGCGCCTGGAGGTCCACTATCTGGCGAATCCTGATGGGGAGCTGCGCTTCGCGTTGCTCTCTGACTGGGTGGACGCACCGAGCGAACGCCTACGAGGTGACGACGAACTGCTGGCCGCCGCGGTTGGCGGCGTCGCGCGCCTGAACAAACTTTACGGCCCCGCGCCCGGCGGTGGTGATCGCTTCTTGCTCTTCCATCGCCGGCGTGTCTGGAACGAGTGCGAGCGCAAATGGATGGGGTGGGAGCGCAAGCGAGGGAAGCTGCATGAACTAAACCAGCTTCTGCGCGGCTCGGCGACGACGACATTCATGCCCGTCGGCGGGTGTCCCCCGCAAGCCCTTCCGGTGTTTCGTTACGTGATCACGCTCGATGCTGACACGCGTCTGCCTCAAGGTGCCGCGGACCGTCTGGTCGGTACCCTGGCGCATTCTCTGAACCGGGCGAGGTTCAGCGCTCGCGCCGGCCGCGTCGTCGAGGGCTATGCTGTGGTGCAGCCGCGTATCACGCCTTCGCTGCCGACCGATCGCGAGGGCTCGCTTTTCCAGAGAACCTTCTCCGGCCCGAGCGGTGTCGATCCTTATGCATCGGCCGTCTCGGACGTCTACCAGGATTTGTTCCAAGAAGGCTCCTATACGGGCAAGGGAATTTACGACATCGACACGTTTGAGTCGGCCTTGGCGGGCAGAGTTCCGGACAACGCGCTGCTGAGCCATGATCTGTTTGAAGGCATCTTCGCTCGCACCGCCCTGGCTACAGACATTGAGCTCTTTGATGAGTTTCCCTCGAACTATGGAGCTGCGGCCGCCCGTCAGCACCGCTGGGCTCGCGGAGACTGGCAACTTCTACCCTGGATTTTCGGGCGCGGCCGGGCAACGCCGCAGGAACACCGCCCTGCCGTCATTCCGGCGATTGGGTGTTGGAAGGTTCTCGACAATCTGCGTCGCACTCTGTCGGCGCCTTTTGCGTTTCTTACCTTGATGACGGGGTGGCTCGTTCGGCCGGCGACTCCCTGGGTGTGGACGGGATTTATCCTGGCGACGGTTGCGATCCCCGCGTTGCTGCCCTTCATGATCGGACTGAAACCGCGCCGCCCCGGAATTTCCAAGCGCAGCCATTTTCGGGCGGTGCTAACCGACCTGGCGCTGGGTGCATCCCAGATCGGTCTGACGATGACGTTCCTTGCCTACCAGACATGGCTGATGTCAGACGCGATCCTACGCACTCTCAGCCGCCTGCTCATCACGCACAGAAATTTGCTGGAGTGGGTGACCGCGGCACAGTCCAAGTTTGTGGCCGATCTCAAAATGTCCGCTACCTATTGGCGCATGGTGGGCGGTATTCTGCTCACCGCGGGGGCGCTTGCCCTGGTCTACGGACGACACCAAGCTTCCACTGCGGCCGCTCCTTTCATCCTTCTCTGGGCTGCCTCTCCTGCCATAGCACGCTGGATCAGCCTGCCTCCACGGCTTTCCGCGGCGGAGCGAGTGTCGCCGGCCGATGCACAGGCTCTCCGTTTAGTTGCGCGCCGGGCCTGGCGATTCTTCGAGGCGTTCGTTACGCCCGCGGACCACGCGCTACCTCCCGACAATTTTCAAGAAGACCCCAGGCCCGTCGTGGCGCACCGGACTTCGCCCACCAATATGGGGCTCTATCTGCTCTCTACGGTTGCCGCTCACGACCTCGGGTGGTTGGGCACGCTGGAGACCGTCGAGCGCCTGGGAGCAACGCTCGACACGATGAGCCACCTGGAGCTGTTCCGCGGCCACTTCTACAACTGGTACGACACCCGCGAACTTCACCCGCTTGAGCCCAGGTACGTTTCCTCAGTGGACAGCGGAAACCTCGCCGGCCATCTGCTGGTTCTGCGCAACGGTTGCCGTGAGCTCATGCAAGGGGCGTCTCTTGGAGCGAACCTGCTCGCTGGAACGGGAGATACGGTTCGGTTGTTGCGCGAAGCGCTCGCCGCCATCGCGGACGCGACTCGCACGCGCACGCTGACGTGGGCGAAGCTCGGCAACGCAGTCGACGCGCTAGCCGGCTCGCTTGACTCGCCGCCCGTCGACGCCGAGGAGTGGGCGGTGCGTTTCGTCGAGCTGCGTAGGCGCGCCAGCACCGTGGCGGACATCGCCCACAGCTTGGTCGAGGAGCTGGGGGAGGCTCCCGATTCCGAGTTGGGCATTTGGGCCGATGCGGCCCGGTCGTGCGTCGAAAGCCACGCTCGAGACGCGGAAATATTGATCCCATGGACACGCCTGAAGTCAGAAGAGATTGTTGCCATGGCCGAACGTCCTCCCGTGCAGTCGCCCGAATGGGTGGCGATTGAATCGTTCTTCCGCTCCGTTCCCACCTTGGCCGACGCTCCGGAACGTTTCGAGGCCGCTCTCCGCCAGCTGGCCGCGCTGCGCGCGAGCCTGCTCAACAATTCTCCCGCCGACGTGGACACGCTCACTCGGATCGATGCGCTGGCCCAGGCCGTCAGAGGCTCGGCCGCGGATGTCGCAGCACTCATTCACGGCCTTTCGGCGGTTACACAGGCGGCGGGGAACCTGTTTCAGGCGATGGATTTCCAGTTTCTGTTTGACCCTACTCGCAAGCTCCTCTCCATCGGTTACCGCGTCACTGAAGGGAGTCTGGATTCCAACTGTTACGACCTGCTTGCTTCCGAAGCGCGCCTCGCGAGCTTTATCGCCATCGCCAAGGGTGACGTTCCGTCGTCTCACTGGTTTCGGCTAAATCGCGGGCTCACGCCCGTGGGTCGTGGCTCCGCGCTCATCTCCTGGTCGGGCTCGATGTTTGAATACCTCATGCCGGCGCTGGTGATGCGTTCCCCGGCGGGCAGCCTGCTGAGCCAGACGTACGAGTTGGTCGTGCGGCGGCAAATCGCCTACGGAGGGGAGCGCCGGGTCCCCTGGGGATTCTCGGAGTCGGCCTATAATGCGCGCGGCCTCGACCTCACTTATCAATACTCCAGCTTTGGCGTGCCGGGCCTCGGGCTCAAGCGCGGCCTCAGCGAAGACGTCGTGGTCGCTCCTTATGCCGCTGCGCTGGCGGCCATGATCGATCCTGCCGCGGCCAGGCAAGACTTTGCGCGACTCGTTGAAGCCGGCGGGAGGGGAGTGTATGGCTTCTACGAAGCGCTCGATTACACCAGCACGCGTTTGCCCGAAGGCAAGGACGTCGCCGTCGTGCGGGCCTACATGGCGCACCATCAGGGAATGTCGTTGGTGGCGCTTTCGAACGTGCTTAGCGACGGTGCCATGCGGACCCGTTTCCACATCGAGCCCATGGTGCAGGCCACCGAGTTGCTGCTCGAGGAGCGCACGCCGCGCGATGTGATGGTCGCACGGCCCCGCGCGGAAGAAGTCTCAGTACCGGCCGAGGTGCGCGACCTTACTCCGCCGATGCGGCGGCGGTTTACTTCGCCGCATGACGTGACCCCGCGGACGCATCTACTTTCGAACGGACGCTATGCGGTGATGCTGACCGTGGCGGGATCAGGCTATAGCCGCTGGCGGGATATTGCCGTCACGCGCTGGCGCGAGGATGCCACGCGGGATTGCTGGGGCTCGTACATCTTTCTGCGCGATTCGCAGACGGGCCAGATCTGGTCGGCGGGATATCAGCCCAGCGGTGTTGAAGCGGACGCCTATGAGGCTTGCTTCTGGGAAGACCATGCGGAGATTATCCGGCACGACCGCGCCCTGACCACCACGCTCGAGGTCGTCGTCTCGCCCGAGGACGATGCTGAAGTGCGACGCGTCTCCCTCACCAATCTGGGAGCGCGCGCGCGAGAAATTCAGGTTACCTCGTATGCCGAGCTTTGCCTGGCTCCGCAGGCCGCCGACGAGGCCCACCCGGCGTTTTCCAACCTGTTTGTGCAGACGGAATTCATGCCCGCGGTCGGAGCGCTGCTGGCGACGCGTCGCACCCAATCCGATAAAGAGACGCCCGTTTGGGCCGCGCACGTGGTCGTGGTGGAAGGCGAAACCGTTGGCGACCTCGAGTTCGAGAGTGACCGCGCGCGGTTTCTCGGTCGCGGGCGCCACCTCCGCCATCCGGTTGCGATGCTGGACGGCCGGCCACTCTCAAATACGTTCGGTTCCGTACTCGACCCGGTGTTGAGCTTGCGGCGGACGGTGCGCATTCCTCCCGGAACCACCGTGCACGTGGTTTTTTCAACCCTCGTCGCTCCGGCCCGAGAGCAGGTACTGGATCTGGCTGACAAGTACCACGACGTGAGAACGTTTGAGCGGACCCTCACGCTGGCCTGGACGCAAGCGCAAGTACAGCTTCACCATCTGGGGATCGGCCCCGACGAAGCGCACTTGTTCCAGAGGCTAGCCAACGCCGTGTTGTACTTCGATGCTTCGCTGCGGCCATCGTCCGAGGCGCTCAGCCGCGGGGAGCTCGAGCTTTCAAGGTTGTGGGCCTATGGAATCTCCGGCGATCTGCCCATCGTGCTGGCGCGCATCGACGATGCCGCGGATATCGAGATCATCCGTCAATTGCTCCGGGCGCATGAATACTGGCGTATGAAACAGTTGTCCGCGGACGTGGTCATCATTAATGGGGAGCCACCGTCGTACACACAGGAGCTGCAGACCTCCCTCGAGGCGCTCGTGCGCGGCAGCCGGCTGCGCCTCTCCCCGGACACCGGCGGCGTACGCGGCAACATTTTTCTTTTGCGGGCAGACCGGCTCTCTGCGGAGGAGAGCACGCTGTTCGAAACCGTCGCGCGAATCGTGCTGTTCAGCCGGCGCGGCACATTGTCAGCACAGATCACCCGGTCCGAGCGCACAGAAGTCGTAGGTCCTCCGGTGCCGCGATCGCTGGGCCCGTCCAAAGGTCTGGACACGCCACTGCCTCGGCTGGATCTCGAATGTTTCAACGGTTTTGGGGGCTTCGCCGACAATGGCCGCGAATACGTGACCGTCCTTGGAGCAGGCTTGCGCACGCCCGAGCCGTGGATCAACGTCATCGCAAATCCCTCGTTTGGCTTCATGGTTTCGGAATCGGGCTCCGGCTCCACCTGGTCGCTCAACAGCCACGAAAACCAGCTCACGCCGTGGTCCAACGATGCCGTGACCGATCCGCCCGGCGAAGCCATCTACATCCGCGATGAAAGCACGGGTGAGGTGTGGAGCCCCACCGCGCTGCCGATTCGCGATGAAATTGCTCAGTATGTGGCGCGCCACGGCCAGGGCTACAGCCGCTTTCGGCACGACTCGCACGGCATCCTGGCTGAGCTGCTGCAATTCGTGCCGTCCGACGACCCGGTGAAGATCTCCCGGCTCATCCTCGAGAATCAGTCCGGCCGCTCTCGTCGCCTCTCGGTAACCGCCTATGCCGAGTGGGTGCTGGGCAGCTCGCGCGGTGCATCGGCGCCCTACATCATCACGGACGTCGATCCCCAGACGGGAGCGCTCCTGGCGCGAAGCGCGTGGGGCGGGGAGTTTGGCGGGCGCATCGCCTTTGCGGATCTTGCGGGGCGGCAGACTTCCTGGACGGGCGACCGCAGAGAGTTCCTCGGCCGCAATGGCACGCCCGAACGTCCGGCGGCGCTTGAGCGTGGCGGTCACCTTTCCGGAAAAGTGGGCGCGGGTCTCGATCCATGCGCCGCACTCGAAACCTCGGTGGAGTTGCCTCCCGGCGCGCGTGGTGAAATCGTGTTTTTCCTAGGCCAGACGGAAAGTAGGGAACGAGTGCGCGAGTTACTCGGCCACTATCGGGCCGCAGACCTGGATGGAGTCTTGCGTGACGTGATTGGCCGGTGGGACGAGGTGCTCGGCACCGTGCAGATCTCGACCCCCGAGCGGGCCATGGATGTACTGCTCAATCGCTGGCTGCTCTACCAGACGCTGGCCTGTAGGGTGTGGGCGCGCACGGCGTTCTATCAGGCGAGTGGCGCATACGGCTTCCGCGACCAGCTTCAGGATGTGATGGCGCTCTGCGTTACCCAAACCGATGTCACGCGCGAGCATCTGCTGCGTGCGGCCGCGCACCAGTTCGCCGAGGGTGATGTCCAGCACTGGTGGCATCCGCCCTCGGGGCGTGGCGTGCGCACGCGCATCTCCGACGACCTTCTCTGGCTGCCGTACGCCGTTATCCACTTCATGGAGACCACCGGCGACATAACCGTGCTGGACGAAGTCGTTCCGTTCCTGGAAGGCGAGGTGCTGGCCGAAGGACAGAATGAATCGTACTTTCAGCCACGTACGTCAGAGATCCGCGCCACACTGTTTGAACATTGCGCGCGCACGCTGGACCGCAGCCTCACCCTCGGCAGCCACGGCCTCCCGCTCATGGGCACGGGCGACTGGAATGACGGCATGAACCGCGTCGGCCAGCACGGTAAGGGAGAAAGCGTCTGGCTGGGTTGGTTCCTGCACACGATTCTCTGGGAATTTGCCAAAGTCGCGGATGCACGCGGCGAGCACCAGCGCGCGGAGACTTGGCGGCTCCACGTCAGCGCGCTCAAAGCGGCACTCGAGCGCGAAGCTTGGGACGGGGAGTGGTACCGTCGCGCTTACTTTGACGACGGGACGCCGCTCGGCTCTGCCACCGGAACGGAATGCCGCATTGACTCGATCGCTCAGTCCTGGGGCGTCATCAGCGGCGCTGCAGAACCGGGCCGTGCATCGCGTGCCATGGCCGCCGTCGAGCAGTACCTGGTACGCCGGCCCGCCGGGTTGATTTTGATCTTCACGCCGCCCTTTGACAGCCCACCGCATGACCCCGGCTACATCAGGGGCTACGTTCCCGGGATCCGTGAAAACGGCGGACAATACACGCATGCTGCGGTGTGGACGGTTCTAGCCTTCGCGGCGCTCGGCGACGGCGATAAGGCCGGCGAGCTGTTCCGGATGCTGAATCCCATCAACCGCACCACCTCGCGAGCTGACGTCGAGCGTTATCAAGTCGAGCCCTACGTGGTTGCGGGTGACGTGTGTTCCGAGCCTCCACACGTCGGACGAGGGGGTTGGACCTGGTACACGGGTTCGGCGGCCTGGCTCTATCGCGCCGGCATGGAATGGATGCTCGGGTTTCGCGCGCACGGCACGGTGCTCTCGGTCGATCCATGCATCCCGCGAAACTGGCCCGGCTACTCCATCCGCTTTCGTTATCACTCGACGAGATATGAAATCAGGGTGGAGAATCCGCTCGGCGTCAGCCGCGGCGTTGCTTTGACTGAACTGGATGGCAAGCCAGTGGCCGGTGGCGCCAATATTCCACTCGCCGATGACGGCGCGAAACATCAGGTCCGCATCGTACTGGGCTGAGGGTTACTACCCGGCGTTGGATTGGGGCTATTGAGGAATTTCCTGGGCTCGTGAGGCAGGGGTACTGAGGCGCGGACATCAGAACTGACGGTTGATTGACTAGCCTCCTTTCTCTCCGTCCATCCTAACCTGTTTGCTGGTACCCATTCATAGTGCACAGAGGTGCGACCCTTGACTGCTCCGAAGTCGGGACCTGGTCGACGATTTGACGGCCGTGTTTCGCTGGCACAGATCCTGGTTACATCTCCTTGTCGAAAGTGATAAGACAAAATACCTTTTAGCCACGCGCCAGTTTAATATCCCGCGCTTTTGAACCAGTTGATAGAGGCCATTTGATGGGGTTTTGTCAAAACCATGGTACTTGCACACGGCTGAACGAGCCGCGCTGCCACCCAACCGCCGCCACTTGATCTGACCTTCAGGATGAGAGAGGACCGCTGGTGGTGTATAATGACGCAGGAAGAGACACACGGCGGACAGTTACCTCACGGGTAGAATTTCACCATTTTCCTTTGTGCTCATCCAGCAGAGGCGTCCGGGTGTCCCTCTTCGGCTATGGTATGGCGTTGGGGCACAGGCCTGGCCAACTCCGGCAGTGGCCTGACAAGCGGAGAAACCCTTGGCACCGGTGATTGAAGAAAAGTATGACCAGGTACGCCAGCTCATCAACATGGGCAAGGAGCGCGGCTACCTGCTCTACAACGAGGTGAATGAGCTCCTCCCGGCGGAGGTGCACTCGTCGGAGGAGCTCGACGACCTGCTCTCCACCTTCGAGCGCTACGGCATTGACGTCCGTGAAGATGTCTCCATCGCCAGGCCTGCCCCTGCGGCCGCGGAAGCCGCCGAGGTCGCCGATACCGAGCCCAAAGAAGACGTCACCGCCGAGGAGGTCGAACTCGACCTGACGCCGGGCACGCTGGAGAAGACCAGCGACCCGGTGTGCATGTACCTCCACGAGATGCGCATTGTGCCCCTGCTGACGCGCGAGGGCGAGGTGGCCATCGCCAAGCGCATCGAGCGCGGGCAGTTGCGGGTGCTCAAGACGATCTCGCGCTCCCCGATTGTGCTGAAGGAGCTGCTGGCGATCGGCGAGGAGCTGCGCAAGGACGCCCGGTCGATTAAGGAAATCGTTCGGCTCGATCACGAAGAGCTGACCGAAAAGAAAATCGAGAACAAGACCCGGCAGACCCTCCGGATCATCGACAAGATCGAGAAGCTATACCAGGTGGCGCTCAAACAGGCCGCCAAGCTTGAGCGCATCCCGAAGTCGACGAAACGCGGCTACCTGTGGGCCAAGTATCAGTTGGCTCGGACGCGCGTTGAGATGTCGCGGCTGGTCTGCTCGATCGACTTCAACCCGCTTGAGAAGAAGCGGCTGATTGACAAGATGCGCCACACCGTTGAGCGACTGGATTGGCTCGAACGCGAAGCGGGCGGGCTGGAGCGTCGTGCTGACGCCGCCCGCGGCGATACCGCGGCCGAAGCGCGCAAGGAGCTGCGCTCCCGCCGCTCCGAACTGAAGGAGATCAAGGAGTCGAGCGAGGTTGGGCTCAGCGACCTCAAGCGCACGCTCAGGCTGATCCTGCGCGGCGAGGCGGAAGCAGAACAGGCCAAGACCGAGCTGATTGAGGCGAACCTGCGCCTGGTGGTGTCCATCGCCAAGAAGTACCCCAACCGTGGCCTGCACTTCCTCGACCTGATCCAAGAAGGCAATATCGGCCTGATGAAAGGGGCGGATAAGTTCGAGTGGCGCCGGGGCTACAAGTTCTCCACCTACGCGACCTGGTGGATCCGCCAAGCCATCACCCGCGCCATCGCCGACCAGTCTCGTACCATTCGCCTCCCGGTGCACATAAATGAGACGATCAACAAGTTGATCCGCACGAGCCTGCAACTCGTCCAGGAGCTTGACCGCCAGCCCACCTCGGAAGAGATCGCCAAGCGCATGGATATCCCGGTCGACAAAGTGCACAGAAACAAGAAGATCGCACAGCAGCCGCTCTCGCTCGAAACGCCCATCGGCGAGGAGGAAGATTCGCACCTGGGCGACTTTATCGAGGACAAGGCTGTCGTGTCTCTCTCGGACAGGGTCATCAACCTCAACCTGAACGAACAGATGTCGTCAGTGCTGAAGACGCTCACCCCGCGCGAGGAAAAGATCATCAAGATGCGCTTCGGGCTGGAGGACGGCAGCGAACACACGCTCGAAGAAGTGGGCCAGTCGTTCGCCGTCACGCGCGAGCGCATCCGCCAGATCGAAGCTAAGGCGCTGCGCAAGCTACGCCTCCCCTCGCGCTCGCGCAAGCTCCGTACGTTTCTCGAACGCGAGTAACTCTGCACCCGCCGCTCCGTTCGAAAGTCGACAAGCGAAACGCGAACCTGAAGGAAGCCGAGGTCGCGGTAAACTGGGCGGGTCTCTATGCTGCCAAAAACGGATCTTGGTGCAGCGATCGCCCCAGCCCACCTGACACATAGTTTTTTTACATTGCTGAGAAAACCCGTGTGTCATAAGCGTGTGTTTTTCAACCATCCGGCAAGTCTCAAACTCACCTCGCGGAATCAATGGCTTGGGTTGGACTGCTCGATAGGGTTTTCGAAACACCCTGAATCGGACAAACTTCTCCTCCCAACGAACCGGCCAACTCCTCTCGAAGCCTCGTGGTGGCTCCTTCAAAATCGATACCATCTCGATTGGCAAGTCTGGTTTCCGGACTTGGGAGCGGACGATAACAGTGAGTCCCAGGGGCAGTCACCAGTATGCGACCGCTTGAAACAGTGTCCATGCAGGTGAAGTGACTTCGCACTTAGGCAAGCTGCTGCCAAATCGAAGAGAGCAGTTCAGCCCGCTTTCTCGCCGATCGGCTGGCGCAGGCCGTCCAGGCCTGCGATGTTTGTACTCATCGCGCCTTAGGCGCGCAGACGTCCGAGAAGGTCCGCGCCAACCATCCCGTGCCTACCACTTTTCGGCGGTCGCTTGGAACGGCTTGTCTGGGCTCTAGGCGCCGTTTCACGCCCTACCTTGAGTGAGGTTCATTCCATGCCTGTACAGAAAGGGAATCGAGAACACCTCCTGGCCTCCTTTTTCGCCTTTCCTCGGTGATCACCTCAAAACCGGCCATTCATGATCAGCCCAAAACCGGCCAATGGAGGCCGTCCCCAGGACTGAGTTGTTTTACCCTGTCTGCTCCACTTCCGGCAAGCCTGTTTTGGTCCGCCAG